>Ga0315555_1003303_pt1 | contig 11123 bp, 9 predicted proteins | sample SalMarSW160380MG_FD_202113 | JGI IMG/M metagenome (GOLD analysis project Ga0315555, IMG submission 202113) | Salt marsh sediment microbial communities from the Plum Island Ecosystem LTER, Massachusetts, United States - Salt Marsh Sediment SW1603-80 ...
CTTCTTACGTTGCCTTACGGTGAATCTGTCTGCAGCTTGTTGCTAGTTTCTTATAACTACATAGGACCAGGCGCATGGTTAATTTGCCCCGTAGGAGGCTTACAGACTCTGCTAACGGGTATGGTGTATAACCCGCTTCTCCTATCAACCTTAGTAGCGCTCTTCCTTTTTCTTATTCCAATATTCTTGTTAGGAAACGTGTTCTGCAGTTGGGTCTGCCCGCTGGGGACAATTATAGACGGCTTCGATAAAATCGTTGAACGATTCATGCCCAAGATAAATATGAAACGAGAAGAGCGGTCACAGCGAAACAAAGAGAAAAGAAAAGTGGAACACAGCTTTGTCTGTCCAACATGCCCTTTTGGAAAACTCTTAGCCAACAAAAATGCCACAGTAGCAAATGGAGTTTTAGTTTCCGCGCTTGTGGGTTCTGCAGTTCTTCGGTTTCCCGTATTCTGCACCATATGCCCAATAGGGATATTAACCAAAGGAATGTTTCACCTCAAGGCGTTGACGAGCGTTACAGGAAGAATGATGCCCATCATCATTGAATTGTGGGCAATTCCGGTTATCGCAATCCTTGCAAGTTTAAGGGAGAAAAGATACTGGTGCAGAAAAATATGTCCAGTGGGCGCATTCCTGAACATCGCTGGGTCATTCAGCCCATTTATCAAACCAACCGTGAAAGCTGACAAATGCGTAATGAAAGGATGCCCTAAAGATTGCGAAGACTATAAGCTGGACTATTGTGGCGCGTGCCGTCAGGTTGATCAAAAACGCTGTGAAAGAGTTTGCCCTCAAGGCATCGACCTACTCGATAAAGGGTCTCTTGCCAAGTGTACTAAATGCTTAGAGTGTTATATTCAATGCGAATACCACGCGGTAGAAATCAAGCGGTTCGGAACTCCTGACGCGGTCTTGTCGCTGAAACGTTTTTTCAAAGCTAAACTAAAAAAGCAGCCAAAGAAACACAACAATTGAATTTCAGTTAATGGTGAAGTTCCAGTTTGGATTCGGAGTGTGACAAAAGATTTAACTTTACATATATACGCATTACAATTTACCTGAGGAGAATGGCATCTCCCCCAGCATCTCTCCTATCTTTCTCCCCTCTACGTTCGAGGCACCCACCCCATTCTCCTCAACCAAAAATCCTGCGAACTTGAATTTTGCGAAGAACCCAGATAAAAACGCAGCAACTTTAAGGAAAGTAAACTTCAGCACATGAATGGTGGGCCCGGGGAGATTCGGACTCCCGACCAACAGGTCTCTCAGTGCCCAAGAGGCAGTTATGAGCCTGGCGCTCTAGCCTAGCTGAGCTACGGGCCCGCGTGCTGTGCTTCGTTTATTATTGCTGTTTTCGACCAAATTTAAACGTTTCAGTTGCCCGTTTTCTTGCGCGCCGTCTATGGCTTATTCAGTCAAAAATGCGTTTTATGCGTCATCCGCTCGTAATGGTACAGGTATTCCTGCGCGTAACCAGCGTATTCTCCAAAGTATTTTCTGCCAAACTCGTTCAGCTTTTCATATTCAGCGTTGCTGAGTGATTCGTGGCTTGAGATTTTTTCGATGAACGAGTTCGGGAACTGCGCCGCATAATGTTTCAAGATGACACGTTTTACCCAAACATCAACAGGAAACGCTTCAAGCTTTCCCAGAGAGAAAAGCAAAATGCAATCTGCCACTTTTAAGCCTACACCTGGAAAACTGGCCAGTTCCTTCTTCGCCTGTTGATATGGCATTTTCTTTAATCGCTCTAAACTAAAATCGTTTTCAAGAATCCTCTTTGAAGTTGCGAGAACGTACTTTGCTCGATAGCCCAGACCACATTCTATCAAGTCACTCTCAATTGTTTTCGCTAGTTTTTCTGGTGTTGGAAAAGTATAAAAGTCGCAACCATCCAGCGGAATTTTCTTCCCAAACTTTTTCGAGAGCTTAAGCAGCACATTCTTTATCGCCGGAATGCTTTTGTAAGTGGCGCAGATGTACGAAATGAGGCATTCCCAAGGATTTTGCCTGACTACCCGCAGACCCCATAACTCTCGAATTGCTTTTCTAACGTGCTCATCCCTGCCAATTTTGGCGCGGATTTTTTGCAAGTCATCGTCCAATCCAAAATAGTTTTCGATAAACTTCTCGTCTGCGTTTGCAAACTCCAGTTCCGCGTTAATCTGGCGTATCTTGACGGGTTGGTCTCTAACAATGCCGTACCACCAGTCGCCCTTTTTGTCCCATCTGAACACTTGTCCGCAACAAAGCGTAACGTCCAAGTTGAAGGGAACCGCTTCAAGATTCATGTTTTTCCTCCAAGAACCGTTCTGGTTTAGGAACTTCCGAGGGTAGACCTTTCCTTTTTCGAACTTCCTTGATGATTTTCGCTTCTAGTTTTTCGGGCACTTTTTCCCAGCGATCAAACATGGATTGCCAAAAGGCACGGCCAGAAGTTGCTGATCGCAATTCCGCGGATAAACCGAAGGTCTCTGCAACTGGAATATAACCAGTAATTACCGTGAAAACACCCTTCTGTTCAAAGGCAGAGATTTTACCACGCCTGCTACTGATGATTTTTGAACATTCGCCCGCCAATTCTGCAGGGGAAGATATGACGGTTTTGTAGACGGGTTCAAGCAGCATGGGCTTAGCCGTTAAGAAGGAACCGAAAATCGCTTTGCCCACGCCGTGCATAATTTCAACTGGGCTGAGATGTTCTGCGTTCTCACTAAACTGGATTTCCATTAAATTGATTTTCGCGCCTCTTAAAGGCTCTCCGCACAATGGACCCGCTTTGCAAGCGAATGTAAAGCCTGAAATTATAAAATCCAAAAGCTCTCGAAATTGTTCGGCTTTCCCTGTGCAATCCACTAGCACGTTTTTGTGTTTGTCAACTGCCAGTATTTTCTCTGCGCTTCTCGTATTGGACTCTTCTTGCTCAATTAAGTTGATGAAGTCTTCTTCTAAGGGTTCCACCTGTGCTGCAAACTTGTTCTGTTTGTTAGGGCTTCTAGCTGTGGCAATGATCCCCTTTCTTGTCACGTTTTCTCTGTAAACGACTCTCGGCGACGAAGTTGTGATTTCCATGCTGCTGAGGTGGCTCCTTAGGAGCTTCACCGCGATTTCAAGGTGTAGCTCGCCCATTCCGCTTAGGAGGTATTCCCCTGTTTCCCTGTTTATCGAAATGACAAGGTTTGGGTCTTCCGTTGCAAGCTTGTCCATGGCTGCGAGAAGCCTAGGCAGGTCCTTAGGGTTCTTAGACTCGATTGCCACTGTAACCACGGGTTCTGAAACATATTTAATGCGCTCAAAGGGAGCCATGCCTTCTTTGTGTTCCGCGTCAACTATGGTTTCGCCTGCCTTCGCCAGTTCCAGCCCAGATAAAGCAAACAAGTTGCCAGCTACTACTTGATTCACAGGCTCCCTAAAAGCGCCCATGTAAATGAAAACCTGTTGAACGACGCTTTCCGTCTGGGCGTTAACGAGGTAGACTTTGTCTCCGTTTTTTACAGTGCCAGAGAACAGTCTCCCAGTCGCAATTAAGCCTGAGTTCGGGTCTACTTGAACATTTGTTATGCACGCGACAGCGGGTCCGTTGTCATCGCAGTTCGCCATGGCTTGTCCGACTGCTGAGCCCATGTTTCCCTTCCAGATTTTTTCTACGCGGTATTTCTGGGCTTCGAGAGGGTTTGGAATATGCTTAATAGCCATGTCCAGTATTGCACTGCAAAGCGGAAGCATCTTCTGCAGTTTTTCGTATTCAGCGTTTTTGTACGCGCCTATTATGGCGCTGAATTTTATGTTCTTCTGCCGAGCCATACTTAAGGTGAATCCCCACCTGTGCAGAGCCGCCCCAAACGCAACGCTGCCCTTTGCAGGATTCACTTTCCATTTATCCTTGAATTGTGATTCTCCATAGATTTCTAGGAGATCGTTGAAATTGTTTATTATGCGGGTGAATTTTTTCTGGATTTGTTCTTCGTTTAATTTCAGCTCGGCGACTAGTCGGTCCACTTTGTTTATGAATAGCACGGGACGCACTCTTTCTTCAAGAGCCTGCCGAATGACTATTTCTGTCTGAGCCATTATTTCCTCTACTGCGTCAACGACCACGATGGCGCCGTCTGTGCTGCGCAAGGCTCGGGTAACTTTGCCTGTGAAGTCTACGTGTCCAGGCGTGTCTACCAAATTTATTATGAAGGAACCGTCGGCGGTTGGGTACAGCAGAGATATGTTGGCGGTTTTAATGGTGATGCCGCGTTTTTGCTCTTCCTCGAGGTAGTCGAGGACTCTGGCGGAGCCAACCATTTTCGGCGACAGCAATCCCGTGCCAGCCAGCAACGAGTCGGTTAACGTGGTTTTTCCATGGTCTATGTGAGCAATTATCCCCAAATTCCGAATAAGCTCTTTCTTGCCCATCAGGTTTAGAATGTCAGGGATTTGTTTGAATTTAGGCATGGCTTAACCCGCTTAAGGACAGACTTTTAGTGAATGAAGAGTTCCTATTAAATTTATGAACTGCATACATTTTACTCTGTTGCCCGAAAAAGAAGGATAAGAAGATTGGCAAAGCCTACCAAGGTGCTTACGGAAAATCTTAAGGAGGAACCCTACGCGTCAATTCTATGCTATCCAAGAGTAAGCGACGCGGAATTGCAGAATCGCCTTGGAGAACTGCGAGAACACGGCGTTAAAGCAGTGGAGTTCGCTGGGAAAACAAGCGCTTTCAACGTGCCTGTCTTGGGCAAAGGCTTCGTAGGCATCGTCATAATAGCCAATTTGGATGGGCAAAGGGTAGCGCTGAAAATCCGCAGAGTAGACGCTGACAGACTGGGACTGCAACATGAGGCGCAGATGCTTGCCAAAGCCAACTCAGTGCAGGTGGGACCTAGGCTCATGGGTGTGAGCAAAAACTTTCTTCTGATGCAGCTTATTGACGGCAATTTGCTGCCTAACTGGCTTGACGCACACAAAGAAAAAGAGCTCGTGCGTAGCGTTTTGACTGGCATTTTAGAGCAGTGTTGGCGGTTGGACAACATTGGCTTAGACCACGGCGAACTCAGCAAAGCGCCAAAACACCTAATTGTCGACAAGGCACAGAAACCCTTCATAGTAGATTTCGAAACCGCCAGCGTCAACAGGAAACCAGCGAACGTTACGTCTGTCTGCCAGTTTCTCTTTACAAGCCGCGGCGCAGTAGTAAGGGCGGTGGCTGAAGTGCTCGGCGAAAGAAACAACGCCGAAATTATCAGTGCACTGCGAATTTATAAGGCGGATAGAGCGCGCGAGAATTTCGACCGCGTGCTGCAGGCTTGTCTCTCTTAGATTACGTAGTTTATCGCTGCGTTTGCGCCGTTTCGGTTTTCGAGTTTTTCAATGTTTAATTCCTTTGTGAGTTGGTAAAGGTCCAGCCACGTTTCTATCTGCAACTGCCTCGCAACGTTTTTCTTCTCATAGAGCAAAGGAACCGTGTCCACAAATAGCCAACCGTAGTTTTCTTCGGCCAACCTTCTCCCCGAATGTAGAAGTGCATTATGTGCTTTTATTTTCTATGGAAAAAAGTTATAGAAGGTTGTTCTAGTACTTTTTTCTATTTTTACGCTAGCACTGCTTGGAGTTTCCCTTGTTTACGGGCTTCCTTTAGCTCCAGCGCTATGCGCCTTCCCATGTACATGTTTTCGCCGTATTTCAAGTAAGCGTAAGGAGAAGCTGCCGATTCCCAAACATAGGTACGTAGAGGCTGTTGGTTAGTTGTTCAGTGCTCAAGTAAGCCGTGAAACCACGTATATAAAAATGTGATAGAAGAAAATTTCTAGAAGTAAATATGACTTGAACAATGTTTTTAGATGTACGTGTAAAAAAGCTTTAAAGCATTGAATTTTAATTTCCTTAACCAAACTGGTGAAGGATATGGTTATCAGCAGAGAAGAGATGCAGGAAATAGTCAGAAAATACAAGGAGCCCATTGGACTAAATTTGGGTTCGCATTCAGCTTTGGATGCTTGGCAGGGACAACGCAACTATGGTGTGAGAAGCATAATCTATACTACGCCTGGCAGAGCGCGGATTTATCTTCAAAATCCAATGGTTGGCAAACCAGACGAAGTTGTAGAGGATTTGCCGAGCTTGGTGAAGAGAGATGTGCATGTCGTAAATGACCCTAAAGACATTAAGAAAAGTGGTGACTGGAGGAGTGTCATACTTATTCTTGACAAATATTCGGATATCGTGAAGTATGTTGATGAACTTGTTGATTTGGAGTGTTTGCAGATTACGAATAGGGCTTTTGCAGTTTATGTCGGCGGAGATGAATACTGCAGTGTTATCGAGAATGATTATGCGGTTCCGCTACTTGGCTCTAGGAATTTGCTGAAAATAGAGAACAGAGGCGAAATTGAGAAGGACTATTACTGGTTTGCGGAGAAGGCTGGTATTCCGACGCCTAAGTCTTACAATTACGAGGTTCACAAGGATGGAATAAGATTCAAAGAGCCGATTGACGAGCCTATGATTTTGAAGGCTGAACATGCGCATAGAGCTTTTGAGAGGGAGTTTATCTTTGCTGCAGATTCACATGATTTGGAAGAGAAGATTTCACGGGAGGTTAAGGCTGGAAATCTGAACAGAGAGGCTTTGGAGAACGGTCGCGTCGAGCAGATTGTGCTTGGTCCGCATGCGAACTTTAACTTCTTCTTCTCGCCTCTGGATGCGAAGAGCGATTGGGGCGATACCGACAACTGGTTTGCGAAGCTTTACAATGTTAGCTTAAAAGAAGCAAGAATATGCTTGGCTAATCAGTTCCTTTCAATAGATGAACGTAGAGAAACCATTCTTGACGGTTTGAAGAGGTTGCCTACGGATGTTCAAAACAAGATAAAGAAGGTTCCATCATTTGAGGTTACAGCCCACGCAATCCTAAGCCTCAGAGAATCGTTGCTGAAGGATTTGCACCGTTACGCAGACCGCTTCTTGCTTGCATGCAAAGAATACGCAAACCCAGGAATAATCGGCGCATGGTGCTTACAAACACTGATAACATGGGATAGAGTTTCCAAATATGAGCTGAAGACTACAGTTAAGCTGGACTTTACAGCTGGTGCAGAAGCAAAGAAGGCAATAGACTATGGCTTGTATGATATTCACGGAGAGAAAGACCCGTACATGCACATTCCAGTTACGCAGGATGTTGCATTAAGACATGGTGGAGGAACAAACGTTCACATGGGATTAGGCTCACAATACGCAAACGCGAAATACAAGAAGCGGCTGAGCACAGGAGACCGCATAGCCCTAGAGATTAAGCGAGCATTAAAAACAAAGCAACTACAAGAACTAGTAACATAAACAACATTTATGCATCCCCTATTTTATTACAAGTAACTTGCGTCATCTGACATTTGGATTACTGAGAACTTTGAGCGCGCATTTTAGTGAGAAGAATTATGGGATACCCTCTAGTTAAGTTTGGAATAGATCCTGTATTTCTTGACTATGTCTGCGAGACTTGAAACGGCAAACATTTTCCTTTCAATCATTTCGTTGGCGGCTGCCATATACATCTCACTGATAATGGTCTTCAGTTGTGCGTCAAGTTTCGGAGGCTGCGATTTGCATACGGTTCTCCAGTCTTTTACGCCGCGGGTTTCAGCGGTTTTCTTGGCTTCTTCCACATCTCGGTACCATTCTGTTTTCTTATAAAATTGCCTTGCGACTTCTTTGCTTACGTGCACGCCGTCGTAGGTGAACCGGCACTCGTCCAGCGTCCCGACAACGTCAACGACCATGAGCCTCCTTTCATTGTTGAAAGCCAATTCGATTTTTCCGTCTTCATTTTTCAGTCCCGCGTGAGAAGCAATGTGGCTTATTGCGTCGTTCACTTTTGAGAGAACCGCCTTTACCGCGGCTACTTCTTGCATTGTCAGCCCTGCGATTTTTTTGGCTTCTTCCCATGTTACGTAGCGGTCAGTCTCTTCGAGTTTGGTGCTGACATCGAATATGGGCTTTGCAAAGTGCTCTCCTGGTTGCGGGTGGTGGTCTAATCCCAAATCTTTTATTGTCACTTTTCCCTGCTCAAGACGCTTAAACACGGAGGAGCCTTCAGGCAACCCGTTTCTATATATTATTTCGAGAGGAATTAGGCAGTTTTTAAGGTTCGGAGTGAAAAGGCTGTAGTCGTACTCGACTTTCCCGTGCGCTACGCGCATTTCTGGCTTGTAGACGTTGACTAGGTTAACTTCCATGGTGCTGGTGGGCGTTTCTATTTCTTCGAAAGTGGCGATTTTGCCGTTTTTGTCAACTAAGCCTCTGTAATGTGTTTCGACGCCCTTATTTTCTAACCACTCGAAACAGTAGGCGCCCATGAGGCACAGGGCTTCGCCTTTGCCGTCTATGTGGTCTGGCATTTCTCCCCAATCAAAAACTGAGTAGCGGTCTGAAAAGTGGAATCTGCCGATTCCCATTGTGTTTCTTGTTGGTTTTGTAATTACTTCTAGGTCTTTTACGCTACCCATGATTTACACTTCAATTCTTAACAGAATACACCACATAAGCTTATATCGCTTTTTCAGCCAAGACATCTTCTCAGTTTGGCGCTTGTTATTTCAGTTTTTTCACTGTGTCATTAGCTTTTTCAAGTTCTTTTTTCTTTGCAGATTGGTAGTCTTTCACACGTTTCTCCAGTTCCTTGTCTTCTAACGCGAGAATTTTTGCTGCAGCAATAGCGGCGCCTTCAGGCTCAACCGTCACTAGAGAGCCTATTCCGCTTGGCACCCTAAGCGATGAGTAAATGTCTGCTCCGCCGAACTTCTCCGAGTACGGTGGGCAAGCGATAACAGGCTTCGACGTGTTGGCGTCGACGAAAGCGCTTAGAGCGTTAGATCGCCCAGCCACTGTTACGTAAACGATTTTTTCTCTTTCGAGTTCTTTTAGGATTTTGAGTACTTGTTCTGGAGTTTTATGTGCGGAAGCAACGCGGAACTCGTATTCTACTCCTAAAGCTTTCAAGTGTTTTGTTATTTCACGGCAAAACTCCAAATCCTTTTCTGAACCCATTAGTACCACGGCTTTTCCGTTCACGATTTCACACCGAACTTTGCTAGCGCTTAACTTGCTAATTAATTTTTAATGTCCTACCACAATTAAGCGATGGTGCTGGATGCGGGATTAAAATTTAATCCCCCAAACCCAAACTTACCTTCTCGTACACTTGCTCATATACACATATACACTCTCTTAGAAAACTCGCACGCACACGCACAAGAAAAGATACAATACGCGCGCGCTATATTATTCTGTAATCAAACTATTGGCTGGAGTGTTCAGAAAGATGTCTAAGAATTATATTCTGGAATTTAATCTATCTTCATATGAGGCTTTAGATGAATTTGCGCTTTTGGCAGACCAAAAATATAATCTTGGCGATAAAGAGGATTGGTTCGGTAATTTCCGAGGTGGGCTGTTTGGATTATATGCTCGATTAAAGGGTGTTAAAATCCATTTCAAAGCAGTCCATTCTTGGGATTCTTCGATAAAAACTCCTAATATAATAGACTATCATTTATCGTCAATTTTCTTCAATATGGACTCAGCAATAGAATGCATGGTTTTTGCATTGAACGCTCTAGGATACATAGTGGATTCAACCAAGTTTATCGACATAACCGATGAAAAGAAGCTAAGAAAGATAAAGCCATCCAATTTGATAGGGTCGCCTCCAACATATTCTCAGGGATTCATATCAGGCTATGATATTTATTTTCCATTTCTGAAGAAGTACTGGCGTGAAAGTCTTGATTTACTTAAAATAATTTTTGAGCAACACAATGTCTCTAAACATCGTTCAACAATATATAGAGGTGGCAAGATGAGAGATGACCCGCCATTTAGATTCTTTGAGATGTTAGGAATAAAGGATGATAAGGCGAAACAAATACTCTTTACTCCTATGGCCGAGATACTACTTGAGCCTCAACTGAAAGTTCCAATATCAAAAAGAAAGCCCGTGAAGCTAGAAGGCATTCCTAGATTGGAGGATGTAGCCGAAAGATTCTGTACATTCATCGATGTATCTGGTACCAAAGCTCTAGAAGATGCAAAGACCAGAATAAAACTCAATTACAATGAATTCAAAAAATAGCAAGTTCTTTGGGTTTGGAATTAAAATTTAGTTTTGTGCGGCTTCTGCTTTCTTTTCATCTTTGTCAAGAGCATTACTGCTGTTACGTGAGAGCATTTTGCTTTTTTCATGAACCCTGGGCAGCTGCAACTCAACTTTCCAGTATAGTCTCGAACCACTATGTAGGTTCCATGGTCTCCGATAACGTTGTAGATTCCTCGGTCTAAAGATTCGACCCTGTGGCTTTCCACGAGTTTTTTAGCCTTTTCGAATAATCTGTTAATGGGCATTTTGATCACAAATCCAAGTTGACGGAGACACCCGTAAAAGATGCCTAACAATAATTAATTCTATAAGTCCTTAATTAAGCCGTAGGATTAAGTTTTTGAAAAAAAAGGTTAAATACTTGGGAAGAAAAAATCGAATTGTGACTGCCAACGGTCTAATTCCTTTAGAAAAAGCTGCTGAATTATGTAGAATCTACAGAGATACGCATAAGGTTCGCTTGTTTAGTCAATGTTGGGGTTGTCTGAGGTTCTCGAAAGAGGTACCCGAGAAGATGTGTTTCTACGAACCTCCCAAGAATAATGGATGCAGATTCGTCAACCGACTATTTGAGGAATCAAACAAGAAATAATGCACTAATATGGTCCAAGGAGAAGTGCTAGAAACTACTTTTCGACATATTTCTTCTTCAGTTAAATCTATAAATAAGGGGTTATAGACGCTTGAGAGCACGTCAGAGGAAAGATCATTTTCGGTTAGCTGATCTCGTAGCCTTTCTTGTCATCTTTCCTTTTTTTGGGTACAATCATGGTGAACTGAGCGCCTTGGCCTTCTTTGCCTGTTTCCTCTATTGTCCAGCCGTAGGCCTCACATATCTTCTTTATTAAGTAAAGCCCGTAGCCCGTGCCTGTCCCGTAGCCTTCTTGGAAAAGGTGGCTCTTAACGTCACTGGGTATTCCCACCCCGTCATCTTCATAAATGAGCTTCACTTGGTTTTCCTCTTCCTTGTAGT
>Ga0315555_1003310_pt1 | contig 11111 bp, 7 predicted proteins | sample SalMarSW160380MG_FD_202113 | JGI IMG/M metagenome (GOLD analysis project Ga0315555, IMG submission 202113) | Salt marsh sediment microbial communities from the Plum Island Ecosystem LTER, Massachusetts, United States - Salt Marsh Sediment SW1603-80 ...
TCCTGCTCGGGATATAGGGCTATCGCGAAACGGAGCATCGGGTCGTCGATCGCCTCGATCGCGGCGCTCGTTGAATCGAAAAGAGGCATCACGAACGATCGGTTCATCATCCGGGTCCCGTCGAAGAGGTAGTCTACCGCGGCATCCACTGAACCCTTGTCTGCGATCAGTTTGTCGACAGCCTTGATACGCTGATCGCCGGGCAGCTCGTTCGCACGCTGCAGCTGGTAGCGGAGCAACGCTCGTTCGAACGGTTCGTACACGTTCATGAACCCGAAACGGGCGTAGCGCTTCATCCTCTCTACCTGGTTTTCGGACCAGTCGGGTCTGCGCTCGTCCGCGGGCTTTTCCCGTTCGCGAGCAGTCTCGTAAACGGAAATCGCGCGCGATAGCGGCATCGAACCATATCTGCCGAAAAGCGTAAACATCCGCTCGCGCGCAAGTGTCGCACGCCGTTCTTCGTATATCTTGCCAATCTCCTCGAGCACATTCCCGTACTTCTTGCGCAATTTGCGGTTGGCTGAGACAAACGCCTGGAGGTCGTTGTCGAACGCTGTTTTCTCCGCCAGGAAATTCTCGGCCTGCATTCCGCGGATTACGCCCTTGTTGTTCTTCATCCCGTTGTAGATCCAGCGCGTGCGTCCCGCCGCTTTGATCTTCGAGACTTCGCTGGTGTCGCAGGCGCCTTCGATGATGTCGATCAATTTCTGATCGGTGGCGATTGTGTAAGGGTATTGATTGTTCAGGTAATAATCGACGTCGAAATGGGTTGCGTAACGGTTCGTACGTCCGGGAAATCCGAGGATGAATGTCATGTCACCCTCATCCAGGTCCCGGGTTGAAATCGTGAGCCATTTTTTCGGATGGTAGGGGACATTATCCACGCTGTACTCACGGCCGACGCCGTCGGGGCTGACGTAGGCCCGCATGTAAGTGAAATCGCCGGTGTGCCTCGGCCACATCCAATTGTCGATCTCGCTTCCGTAATTCCCGATCGACTCGGGTGGGGCGAGCACGATGCGAATGTCGTTGAGACGTTTGAAGACGTAAAGGTGGTAGAGCAAGCCGTCGTATAGCTCCGCCACCGTGGCGTCAGCATCCTCCCCTTTGGCGCGTTCCGCATCCTCGATTTCCGACATCTTTTTCCGGATCGCGCGGTGCCGCTCATAGGGGTCCTTGATCTTCGCTCCGGCTGCGAGCACCTCGTCAGTGACGTCCCGGATTTCGGTGATGATCCTTGCGTACGCCCCGGGTGCGGGAAGTTCGTTCGCCATTGACTTCGCGACAAACCCTTCCGCCAAATAATTCTTTCCTTTTGTGGACAGACGTTGGATCGCGCCGTAGGCGACATGATGGTTTGTGAGGATCAGTCCCTGAGGGGAGACAAAAGCGCCTGATGCCCCGCCCATGTTCACCACCGCATCGAGCAAACACGTCTTTCCCGGCGAGTATATCTGTTCCGCGCTGACCTCGATTCCCTGACCGGCAAGGTCAAGGTCACCGAGCTGGGTCATCAGCCACATCCCTTCTTTCGCGAGCGCCGAACTTGTGACAACGAGGACAACCGGGAGCAGAATCCATAGCTTCTTCATAACTCACTCCGGTGTTGATGAAGGTTGGGGGCTATCTCCCATAAACGGGTCGTGCGTACTGCAGGGGAATTAAATAACGGCAGGAAAAAGGCGGGTGGATAGTAGTTATGGAGCCCTAACAAAGACGAAGCCAGTAAAAGGAGACCTTATGTAAGAATTTCTGGTCTGCGGCGACTCGGTGAATCATCCGTGAAGGGCTTCGAGCAGTTTCTGGTGGGCTCGGTGCAGGGAAATGTTTCTTCTGGATTTATCGTTGAGCCAGCGGTAGAAGCTTGCTGGAACCTTCCGTGCGGAATTTTCTACTTTTTTAGGTTCATTTTTCTTCATCAATTTCTTTAAGAATTGCTCAATTGGCTCGGGGAGTTCGCACGTGTAGGCGACCACCCGGCTGTGGAAATGGGAGTAGGTTTGGCGGGCCTCCGCGACTTTTTCCGAGGGGTCGAAAGCCGTTCCAAATCGTTCAAGCATCAATCGGCGGAAAGCTTTACGTTCGCTTTCAGTTTTCTTCACCTCAACCTGCGGAAATTCCCAGAGTCCCGCCAGAAGTCCGGTTTCCGGCCGGCGGACGATCAGCAGTGCGCCGTCCTTGCGCCGCAGCACCGCCGCAACCGACCGGCGTGTCGGAAGCGCTTTTCGTTGTGCCCTGACGGGCAAGGTTTTCTGAATGCCCATCGCCCGGCTTCGGCAGTGTGATGCCAGGGGGCAGACCTGGCATTTTGGAGAGAGGCGTGTGCATACGGTCGCCCCGATCTCCATCAACGCCTGGTTGTGATCGCCGGGATTGTCCGGGTCGAGAAATTCCCGCGCGGACTCCCACAGCGAGCGTTCTGCGCCCGGGTTGTCGATGGATTCCCGGAACGCGTGGAGCCGTGCGAGCACCCGTTTGACGTTTCCGTCGAGCACGGCGGAGGGTTCGCCGAAGGCGATGGAGGCGATCGCCGCAGCGGTGTAGCGCCCCACCCCCGGGAGACGCAGCCACTGCTCGGAAGTGCGCGGCCATTCTCCGCCGTATTCTTCGAGAATCTGCTTGGCGGCGCGTTTCAGATTGAACGCTCTGCGGTAATACCCGAGGCCTTCCCACTGTTTGAGCAGCGGATCTTGTTCCGCGCGCGCAAGGCTGTCGAGGTCGGGAAAAATGGAAAGGAAACGCTCGTAGTACGCGAGCACCGTCTCGGCCCGTGTCTGCTGCAGCATCACCTCGCTGATCCAGATTCGGTAGGGATCGTCCGTGCGGCGCCAGGGAAGGTCTCGCGCCGATGTGCGATACCATCGCAGAAGCGAGCGGCGAAGTGAGCGCAGCGCCGGCCGGTCAATTGGGGGCAGGGCGGCCATGCCGGAAAATACGCGCCAGCTGCGTGGCGTGGGAATCGATACCGGCTTGGGCGCGGCGCAGGGAGTTTTTCGATTTTTCGTTGAGCAGGCGCGATCGAGCGCCTATTTTGCCGGGGGTATTGACCGGGTCCGATTTCCGGAAAGAGGGCTATTCTCTTTCCCGCCTCCCGGTTCTGAAGGGAAACTGAAGATGCGGATCGTGGGTATCGACAAGGTCCAACCCGGGGATCTTCTCGGCAAATCGCTCTACAACAAGGACTATGAGCTGGTGGTTTCCGCCGGTTTCAAGCTCACCGACGAGATGATCAAGACGCTCCGCCGGCGCAAGTACTACTACATCTACGTGATGGACGAGTTGACGAAGGATATCGTCCCGGAAGAAGTCGTCAGCGAAGCGGTTCGCGTGATGACCAACCGTGAGCTCGCCGACGCCTATGAAGCGGTGCAGAACAATCTGGCGCTCGAGGCGTTCGCTCCCGAGGAAATCAAGAAAAGGCTCGAGGAAGGCGAAGCGCAGCCTTCCATTCGCATGTCGCAGATCCGCAAGGTCGTCAGCTCGCTGATCGACGAAATCATCCGATCGGGCAAGCAGATTTTTGCGGCGCTCCCGATCGGCGAGGGAGCTGCGGCGGATCTTCAGCACAGCCTCGATGTCACCATCCTCAGCGTGTTGATCGGTCAAAAGTTTGGATTCAACGAGGAGGAGATGAGGCAACTTGGCTCGGCTGCGATGCTGCATGATGTGGGAAAACTCGTGTTCCCCGCGATCCGGGGGAAAACCTACGCCGAACAGACCCGAGAAGAGCGGATGATCATGCGGGAGCATCCGGTGTATTCGATGCTGATCCTGCGTGGCTCCGACCCGGACGCCTACATCGAGCACGCCACTGTTCTGCAGCACCATGAATTGTTCGACGGCAGCGGTTATCCGAACCGTATCAAGGGCGAGAAATTCCCGCCGACGAAGGTGTTCAAGCGGGGCAAGAATACGATGCACCGTTTTTCCGAAATCCTGGTCGTCGCGAATCTCTATGACAACCTCGTCCGCGGAGAATTCGACGGGATCGCACGGAGCCCCGAAGAGGCGATCACGACGATGGTGACGCGGATGAAGCAGAAGTTCAACCCGCACATCCTGAAGATCCTTCCTCAGTTGATCCAGAGTTATCCGACGGGTGCCTACGTGCGGGTTGGCCGAACGACGAGCGGGAATTACGACGGGTGGTACGGGGTTGTCGCCCGGTCGAACGAGAAAGTCCAGTCGAAACCATTGCTGCTGCTCACTCATGACTCCTACCACAAGGAGACCCCGCCTGTGCAGGTGGATCTGTCTACGGAGCAGGAGGTCAGCCTTGATCTCGTCCTCTAGGGACTGCATCATTTCCCGGCCGGGGAACGATAAACACCGCAAATAACGTGAGTTCCGGTTGCACCGGGACTGGAGACGGACCTATGTTCCCGTTCAATGGGTTTTTCCGGTTTCTCGCATCGCTGATGCGGGGGCATGGCAGGACCTGATCAATCCCCGCCAGCATTACGACAGCCGATGAGGAGGCAGCGAGGCGTTATGGCCGACACCAGCACGGCACCCGCAGTCAAACGGCCCCATCCGAAGGGTTTGCCGGTCCTTTTCACCACGGAGATGTGGGAGCGGTTCAGCTTCTACTCCATGAGGGCCATCTTCGCGCTCTACATGATCAGCCCCAAGGAGCAGGGGGGATTGGGATTCAGCCCCGAACTCACCGCCACGATTTACGGTCTTTACGTTGGAATGGTGTATTTCACGCCGTTCTTCGGCGGCCTGCTCGCGGACCGGGTATTCGGCATCCGGCGATCGATCACAATCGGCGGCGTCTTCTTCATCATGGGTCACGCGCTGCTTGCGGTTCCACCCGTGCCTTTCTTCTTTGCCGGGCTGGTCTGCCTGATTATCGGCAACGGCATGTTCAAACCGAACATCTCGACGATGCTCGGCAACCTCTACCGGGAGGTGCCAGAACGGCGGGATGACGGGTATAACATATTCTATATGGGTATCAACCTCGGCGCTTTTCTCAGTCCGATGGTAGCTGGATTCCTGCGCGTCAACTACGGATGGCATTACGGATTCGGCGCTGCGGCCATCGGCATGATGATATCGATGGCGATCTTCTGGTCGATGCAACGGATGGTCGAAAAAGGTGACCAGTCTGCGGCAAGGATGCGCCGCAAGGATCCGATGCATCGGGAAAAGGTTTTCGAGGAATCGGCAGATCCCGTCAAGGACCGGCAGCGGATATGGGCGCTGATCGTGATTTTCATCATCGTCATTTTCTTCTGGATGGCGTTCGAACAACAGGGCTTGACGCTCACATTCTGGGCGCAGAGCGCGACGAACACCGCTATCGCGCCGGAGATGTTTCAGTCGATCAATCCGATGTACATCCTGCTGCTCACCTTCCCGCTGGTCAGCTTCTGGGGTCTGCTGCGCAAGTTCGGCAAGGAGCCGACAACGGCGACGAAAATGTTCATCGGCATGCTTTTCGCCTCCGCGGCGTTTGTCATCATGGGATTCGCCGGAGTCGCGGGCGGCGACACAGGCCATGTCAGCGTCTGGTGGCTGCTGATCTGCTACGGGGTGCTCACCTCGGCTGAATTGATGCTCTCGCCGATGGGCCTTTCGCTTGTCAGCAAGCTGGCGCCGAAGCGCGCGCTCGGAATGATGATGGGCGGCTGGTTCGTCGCCTCCGGCATCGGCGGCTACCTGTCGGGGACGGTCGGCATCATGTGGACGAAAATGGCTCACAGCGAATACCTGTTCCTCATCGCCGCATTGCTGGCGGTGATCGCACTCGTTCTGCTCACCCAGTTGCGCCGTTTGAACCCGATCATTCATGACGCCGAGCAGGAAGCAGCAAGAGAGGCAGCCTGAACCGACAAGTACCCTAGCCCTGGGAGCGTATCATGAAAGGCAACATCGGCGTTATCCTCATCCTGCTGTTGACGGTCCTGCTGTTGTGGTTCGTCGGGTACTTGAGCCGGCATGACAGGGTGGAGCAGGTTGAGGACGTCAACACAGTGGTGCTGAGGAAAGGGCGCACCGTTCACATTATCGGGTTGGCGCCGTCCGCAGTCCGTGCGGAGGTGACGACGATGCTTTCGGACAGCACGGTTGAGACAGAGAATCGGATCGTCAGTTACGACACCACGTCGGTCAATCGCATCCGGGATCGTGTGCTCGGTCAGCCGGTGATTCTCGATTTTTCCAGGGCTTTCTCACCTGACACAGCCTCGCCGGACCTGCATGCCTATCTGTCGATGGAGGATGGCAGCGATCTCGGGGCGTGGATACTCAGCCAGGGGCTGGCGAAAATCAACCCCGAGCAGCAGCACCCACGCGAAGTTGATTACGCTTCGTTCCAGGCGGAGGCGAAGTTGAATCACCTCGGCATCTGGGTGCAGCCCGATACCGTGGCCGTTCAGGAAGAAGAGGTGGCGCCGGTTGAGTGATCAGATTTTCATATTGTCCCAAGGCGATGAATGCTTCGAAAATCAGAACAGGTGAATCCCGATCCCGCCGCCGACTCTCCAGATCTTCTCTTTCTGTGTATCCGGGTTTATTGGATCGCCGACCTTGTATTCCAGCGTTCCATATTCCCCGTAGGCGAATAGGCCGATGCGGTGGCCGCGGTAGCCCAAACCAAACGTAAATCCCTTGTGAGTGGCGGGTTTCGTGCCTTCGAGGTCTTCGGGGACGGCGACGCTCTCGAGGAAATACCCCACCTGGATCGCACCCAGCTGCAGCCCGAGACGGAACGCCTCGCCGTTGTCGAGACCGGTGCTGTCAAGCTCTGTTCCCTCAATTCCGAACTGGATTTTGCTTAATTGGCGGGACTGGTATTCCCCGATCAATTCGACCATCCTGTCCGAGCTCGTCAGCGAAAAACTAGCTCCGTAAGTGTCCGGCATCGAAAGAACACTGTTCGAGGGATATTGTGTGTACCCTGAGTTGATATCCTTTTGGGACACTTCACCAAACGTCATTTCATACCCGGGACGCAGCATGAGCCCGATTTTAAAGTGATCGTTCGGTCTCAGCACGGCGCTCAGGGTGACGACCTGGAAGGATGGGGTGTAGGAGGTTTCCGTCCCGATTTCGCCCGTCGGATCTGTCAGGGTGTTCTTTACCGTGATTGAGCCTCCCGTCGCGGTGCCCATCGAGAGTCCGGCGTACAGCATGTCGAACAGATCCGCCGCCACCGCCGGCCCGGCGACCTGAATCAATCCGTCATAGGTGTCTTTCATGGTCGTGGTTCCGAAATCACCAGTGCTCGTTAACTCATAATCCCAGCCCGGGCGGTGCATTGTCCAGATCCCGGCTCCCACGGCAATGCTGATCGGAAAATGGTGGATACGGAGCGGCATCGAGGCGACGGCGTATTCGGGCTTGAGGCTCCCCGTGTATTTTTCCGTGATGTCAGAACCGGTTCCAGTATCTTCGTGAGGAATCGAGCCGAATAGCGTGGCCAAGCCCGCCTCGACGTTGAGGTCGTGTGTGTCCGCCATCCACGCAGGATTCGAGAACATCGCGGAACCGTCCTGGGCACCAAACATCTCCGTATGGCCCATCGCGGAAGCGCGCACGCTGTTAACAACCGGTTCCGCTATCTGCCAGTCCGCTGGAATCATTTGTGCGAACGCTCCAGCAGTCAACATCAGCAGAACGATAATCAGCAAGGTACCTTTCATGATCTCCCCCGATTTCATGGTATTACGAAAGGTAGAACATAGACATTCCCGCGGCAATCCTATCGACTGGCGGATTGCCAATTTTCCCGGCACTCGCCCCGGAGCTGCTTTCCGGCTCCGAACACAAGCCGCTTGCGAAGGCCGGGCAGTTTCCCGATCTTGCCGCAACTCCATTTAGGGCGTTGTGCCCGAAGGACGGTCCGAAACGCTTCGCTGGGAGGTCACAAGGAATGACACGGTTCGCGACGGCTTTGCTTCTGGTTGGAGCGCTGCTGGCGTTGCCGCTGGGAGTGATGGCCGATGATTCGACGCACCATGAGGACAACGCCTCTGCACAGCACGTGGCGGTGGCCGAGTCCGATTCCGGCCAGATCGGGGAGGCGCAGCCTTCCGCGGAAATGACGCAGGCACCGGTGGAAGGATCCGAGCACGGAGAAGAGGGCGAGAGCATTGGACAGGAGCTGCCCATCTGGTCGGCGCTGCCGTTTATCGGAATCCTGCTGTCAATTGCGCTTTTTCCCCTGCTCGCGCCCGCTTTCTGGCACCATCATTTTCCCAAGGTTTCCGCGTTCTGGGCCATTCTGTTTGCCGTTCCCTTCCTGATCGCCTATCGGGGGGGTGCACTCCATGAAATCCTGCACATCTACCTGGTGGACTACATCCCCTTCATCATCCTGCTGCTAGGGCTGTTCACCGCGTCAGGCGGAATCATGTTGCGAGGCAGCCTCGTTGGGACGCCAAGGGTTAACCTGTTGATGCTCCTGATTGGGACGGTTCTCGCCAGTTGGATGGGGACGACGGGGGCGGCGATGGTGATGATCCGGCCGCTGTTGAGGGCGAACAGGGAGCGGAAAAATGTAATGCACACCGTCATTTTCTTCATCTTTCTCGTCGCCAACATCGGTGGATCCCTGACTCCGCTCGGTGACCCCCCGCTGTTCCTCGGCTTCCTTCACGGCGTGCCGTTCTTCTGGACGTTCCACATTTTCCCGGAATTCGCGACAGCGGCGGGCATCCTGCTGATACTTTATTTCATAATTGACAGTATCTTATACAGGCGAGAGAAGGGGGACATGCCGGAGCCGGTGGACAGCGAAAAGGTTCCGCTGTCGTTGGTTGGCGCGCACAACTTCTTGTTTCTTCTGGGTATAATCGCCGGAGTCCTGTTCAGCGGTTCAGTGCGGTTGGCGATCGTAAACGTGCTCGGCGTTCACCTTCCCCTGCAGAACATCATTCGCGACCTCTGGATCCTGCTCATGGTCTTCCTCTCGGTTCGCACGACGAAGACGGAAATCCGTAAGGAAAATGGATTTACCTGGTTCCCGATCCTGGAGGTCGCCTACCTTTTCGCCGGCATTTTCATGACGATCATCCCGGCACTGGCGATGCTCCGCGCGGGGGAGGGCGGGCATCTCGCCGCGGTGGTCGATTTTGTCCGCGAACCGTTCCATTATTTCTGGGTCACCGGTTCGCTCTCGTCGTTCCTCGACAACGCACCGACCTATTTGACGTTTTACAACCTCGCGCAAGGGCGATACGGGATCAACGACCACATGGTCAACATGATACTCACCGGACAAGCGTCCCCGGCGTTTCTCGCTTCGTTCGTCTGGGATCTCAAGGCGATCAGCGCGGGCGCCGTCTTCTTCGGATCGATGACCTATATTGGGAATGCGCCCAACTTCATGGTGCGGTCGATCGCGGAAGAAAACCACATCAAGATGCCCAGTTTCTTCGGGTACATGATCTGGTCGCTTGGCATCCTGGTCCCCGTTTTCGCACTGATTACGCTGATTTTCTTCATCTGAGCAATTCCGGCAGGAGGAGGAGGCGATGTTTTCACATATTCTGTTCCCTACGGATCTTTCGGAGATGTCGCGCGGCGCCTTTGCCGAAGCCGTGGAGCTCGCGCGCAAATTCGGCGGGAAGATCACCCTGCTGAACGTGCATGAGGAGTTCATGACCGACGCGGAGATGCAGTATCTGCGCGTCAGCCCGGACCATTACAAGGAGATCATGCGCGAAAAGGCGGTCAAAAGCCGTGACCGTATGGAAGAGCTGGTGGATGATGCCAAAGCTCGGGAAATCTGCGAGGTCATTCTCCGTGAAGGTTCGCCCCGCAAGGAGATTCTAAACACGGCGACGGACATCGGCGCAACCTGCATCGTGATGGCATCCAACGGCCGCAGCGACCTGAAACAGGCGCTGATCGGTTCGGTGGCGGAACACATCGTCCGGCACGCGGAACTCCCTGTATTAGTTATAAAATTCGCCTGAGTCACGTCTCCGAGCGGCCACCCCGGGACTTGCTTGACACCGATACCGATGCCGCCTATATTCTCCGGCGCTTTTTCAACAGGATTGTGAAAAAACAATCCTTTGAAAAGGTCGCTGGGCGTAGGGGGCTGTAGCTCAGTTGGGAGAGCGCCTGAATGGCATTCAGGAGGTCAGCGGTTCGATCCCGCTCAGCTCCACCAACCCCGGGATGGGGTGGCAACCTTGCCTCGGGGGAAGGTTTTTGACAAGCGCCACGGTAGAGGGGATATCGCCGGTAGTGCGGGCAGGATCGGCTTCGTTTTAGCCGTCAGAAAGGTGGATTTTGGGACGGTGCCTCGAGATCTTCCGGCGTGAAATCTTGCGTTTCACCCCCTCAGCGTCTACCTTTTTCCGCCGGCTGAAGAGCCGCTGAAAGCGAGAGTAGCTCAGTTGGTAGAGCTCCACGTTGCCAACGTGGTTGTCGCGGGTTCGAGTCCCGTCTCTCGCTCCGCAACCCGCCCGCCGAGCCTCAGTTGGCGATCGGCAGACGGGTCTTTTTCCGGTCGCACCGTACCGGAAAGCACAACCGCCACAGCGCGGTCCGGGCGGCGTAGCCAAGTGGCTAAGGCGAAGGTCTGCAAAACCTTTATTCGCCGGTTCGAATCCGGCCGCCGCCTCCACGGGAATGGCCTCGAAGGACCCCGGAGGGACGGACGGACAGCAGAAGGCTTCGTGACTCAGCAGCGCCGTTTCCACAGAGCGCCGGGGTGGTGGAATAGGTAGACACAGCGGACTTAAAATCCGCTGGAGCGTAGCTCCGTGCCGGTTCGAGTCCGGCCCTCGGCACCCTTCAGGCCCGTTGGCTACGGCACGGACAAGTGTGTTACCTTTGGGCGCTTAGCTCAGTTGGTTAGAGCGCTGTCTTGACATGGCAGAGGTCACTGGTTCGACTCCAGTAGCGCCCACCCGGCCAGCGGCCGGACGTCGTGTTGGTAGAAATTACAGGGAGGTCCACTCATCGCGTACGGAAAAGTCCCCGATCGCAGGACACCACAAACGCCGGAGTACAATGTCAACGAACTCATCCGGGTTCCCGAGGTCCGGCTGATTGACGAAAACGGCGAGCAGGTTGGAATCGTTCCCACCCCGGATGCCCTGCGTCGTGCGGAGGAAGCCGAGTTGGATCTCGTCGAGGTTGCGCCC
>Ga0315555_1003313_pt1 | contig 11109 bp, 6 predicted proteins | sample SalMarSW160380MG_FD_202113 | JGI IMG/M metagenome (GOLD analysis project Ga0315555, IMG submission 202113) | Salt marsh sediment microbial communities from the Plum Island Ecosystem LTER, Massachusetts, United States - Salt Marsh Sediment SW1603-80 ...
TCCCACGCAAGCTAAAACTCTTCCTCCGCTAGTATAAAAACGACCTTCTTCTACTTTTGTTCCGGCATGAAAAACCGTACAATCAGATTCAGGTATATCAATCTCGAAACCTTTCTCGTAACCTTCGGGATAACCTTTCGAAGCCATAACAACTGCCAGTGCGGAATTCCGGCTGCAATTAAGCGTATCCGGTAATTTATAATCGTTAGCTCTAATCAAAACATTCAACAAATCATCTTCTAAAAGAGGAAGGATAACCTGTGTCTCCGGGTCACCGAATCTAACATTAAACTCAAGAACCTTTGGTACATCTTCCGTCATTATCAACCCGCCGTAAAGAACACCTTTGTACTCGATTCCTCTTTTCTTCAATCCTTTTATTACAGGTCTGAAAATTTTTTCTTTCACTTCGGGCAGGTCTTTTTCGCGAAGGAAAGGCGTCGGAGCATATGCACCCATACCGCCCGTGTTCGGTCCTTTATCATCATCATACGCTCTTTTATGGTCCTGGGAAGGAAGAAAAGGAAGTATCTTATCTCCGGAAATAATAGCCAATACGGAAACCTCTTCTCCAACTAAAAGTTCTTCGATTACAACTGTTTTCCCCGCTTCTTTGAATATTTCTTTTTGCATTAAAGATTCAAGCGCCTCGAGAGCTTCTTTTTTACTATAACATACAATAACACCTTTTCCCGCAGCAAGCCCGCTCGCTTTTACTACCGAACGTTCTCCAATTTTTTCAACATATCTCTTTGCAGCATTTAAATCATCGAATATTTCGAACGAAGCAGTAGGAATATTTGCGGATGCCATAACCTCTTTTGAAAATGCTTTGCTTCCTTCAAGCAAGGCTGCATCTTTTTTAGGTCCAAAAATATTTAATCCCGCATCTTCAAACAAATCAACGATACCATCAACCAGCGGTTGTTCAGGACCAACAACAGTAAAGTCAATTTGTTCTTTTTTTGCGAAATTAAAAATGTCTTTGATTTTGGAATAACCAACATTCTCTCCTAAGTAAGACGTTCCTCCGTTTCCGGGTGCAAAATAGAGTTTTGATACTTTACCACTTTTTGAAAGTGCCCATCCCAGAGTATGCTCTCTCCCACCTCCCCCGACTACCAATACCTTCATAGTATTTCCATCATAGTATTTCCATTTATATCGAAAAAAAACTAAAAGTCAAGGAGAAAATTTGCCACAGAGACACCAAGACACAAAGAAAAAATACCCGGAGAACACAGAGCAACTCCACCCCCACCATTTACTTTGATATTTAAAACCCAACTCACACCCTAATTCTTTTACATGTAGAGAATGTAGAACTTGTATTTTTTTTTGTTTTTATTTCCATATAAATTACATGTCCTACATGTGCAAATTTTTTTTGTTTTTTTAACTCGAAACTTGTAAACCGCAACTCAAAACACGTAACCCGAACCTTTAAATAGCCAAGGATTAACACGGATCTACACTTATTTTTTTATTTGTTTTTAAGCTAACAGCGAAAAACTAAGAGCAAAGAGCTTAGTTCAACAACAAATAGCACGAATATCACGAATCACACCACACATCTCATTTCTTATTTAGCTTTAACTTCCCAACCTCCTAACTTCCTGACATTTTAACTGTAATATTTACCACAGAGAACACAAACTTTTTCTAAAACTTAACCTCCAATCCCAAACCCTAACATCAGAGTTGACATATATATAAATTCAATTACTATTAAGGCGCTACCGATACAAAACAAAAAAGGAGCCTTTGTAAATGGATTCAAATTTTTACGGCAAAAAATCTTTGTTTTCCATATTCATGTTTACTCTATTAAGTCCGACAGTTTTCGCGCAGACCGAAGATATCGTCCACGGCAACCTGATTCAATTCAATGACAACGGTGCATGGTGCTGGTATCAGGACGAGCGAGCAGTCGTTGACACCGCCAACGGGAAGTTGATTGTTGGTTCCATAGCTTCGGACTCAGGCTGCGGTAATTATACTCGTTTCGGAGATGTTGAAGCGGTTGTTTTTGACCTTCAATCAATGAGACAACAAAGGCATATTCTCAGACAGGGAGGCGGACAATTTTATTGTGACGACCATCACGCACCCGGTCTTCTGGTACGTCCCGACGGTAAATATACCGCTTTTTACGCGGCGCATTTTGGTCTGAAAAGTTCCTTTTTCAGAATATATGATGCCGGCGTATGGGGAACGGAATATGAATTCAGCTGGGATGACTCGATACCTGGCGGCTCAGATTACCAAACCACTTATTCGAATTTATATTATCTTTCTGACGAGGGCAGAATATTCAATTTTGCACGCGGCAACGACGGAGGAAGCCCTAATTTTATGTATTCCGATAATGGCGGAGACAGATGGGCTTATGGCGGTCAATTAACAGCTGGAACAGGAGTGGGGGGATATACTAAAGGTTATTACAAATACTGGGGAAACGGCGTTGACCGTATCGATTTTATTTGCACGGAAACTCATCCCCGCAATTACAACACCAGCATATATCACGCTTACATACAAAACGGCAAGGTATACAATTCCTCTGGTACTGAAGTAGACTCCGATATATATGATAAATCCTTTATCCCAACAACAAATAATTTCACAACTGTTTTCGCAGCCAACACGGTTTTGAATACTTACACGATGACGAATTGCTGGAATGATGACGTCCAGAGATATGAAGACGGAACGATTGCCGCGATAATATCCGCAAGAACCGGCGGTCCTTCGAGCGACCCCAACCACTGCTTCATATACTGCCGTTTTAACGGCTCAAGCTGGACACCTACCTATCTTGTCAAAGCTGGCAAGAAAATGTATGACGACGAAGAAGATTACGTAGGTTTAGGAGCGTTGCATCCGAACGACCCGAACACGATCTACGTCTCAACACCCTATGACCCGAGAGATGATGCTACATTTCTGGGAGTTCGTGAAATCTTTAAAGGGGTCACTTCAAACAGTGGAGCAACCTGGTCCTGGACTCCTATCACCGAGAATTCCGAACGTGACAATTTCCGACCTATAATCCCGAAGTGGGACGAAGATAACATGGCATTATTATGGTTTAGAGGAACCTATTTTAGAGCACAAGAATATGATGCAGCAATTGTCGGAATTATAGAACATTCATCGGATTCGACCGTGCTGATGAGCTATGTAGATGCTTCGACGGAAAACACTTTTTTCGCGGACGGTTCACCTCTTACGACAAGCGGTCCGGATGATAATGCGGGACCAGCGGATGACGAGTGGCACAGAAGGACTTCCTACGGAAACGGTAATTCCGTACTGACATCCGCAGAAATCGATTTTGAAGACGCGCCTGTTATTAAAACACGAGTAACCGATATCGAAGCAGGAACTTACGACGTCTGGGCCAACTTCTGGGCGAATCCCGACTACGACTGGAGAATCGAAGCAGGACTCGCCAGTGATAATATGCAAATCTTCCGGCAAATGGCTTGTAAGCAGGTAATGGACGAAGATCACAATACAGCACTTGTATTGACGGACGGGGGCAATACATTCCTCTATCAAGCTTACCTCGGAAGGGTCGAGCTCGAAGCTGGCGATACCCTGGATGTTTTTGTCGACGATGAAGCAATCAAGGTCGGTACCGCAGGTACCAAAGTAGGTGATATTTGCCGCACCTGGTATGACGGAATTAGTTATTCTCACCCCGGTCGCCACCCGGGAAGTCAAAGTATAGTAAAATACCAAGAATATGAGAAATCTTCGCTCGGATTCAGCTTAAAACAAAACTACCCGAATCCGTTCAGTTCAATCACCAATATAAGTTACACGCTGTCAGAGCCTGCGCACGTTAACCTGAGTGTATTCAATATGCTCGGGCAAAAAGTTGCAACACTGGCTGACGAAGAATTGGTTGCCGGACCCCAAAGAACTACCTGGAACGCACAAAGTCTACCTTCAGGCATTTATTTCTTAAGAATGCAGGTTGGCAATAATTCAATCACCAAGAAAGCTTTAGTAGCCAAATAATCCGATATAACTTCAAAGTGCTTTTATTTATAAAAAATAAAAACAGTGAATCCGGATTCGGGTTCGCTGTTTTCTTTCATAAAGTAAAAAAATCCTGTAAATCCTTTTTTATCCTGTCTAAATATTTGTTTCTTTGGGGTCGGGTCTTTAAACGACAAAATAAATGGGTTGTGTGGTGTGCTCAATGTTCTCTGTGTGTTTCTTTTTTCTCTGCCTGCCCTGTAGGGAGGGACGACTGTACCAGGGTGCTCTCTATGGTTTAAAAATGAAGGGGGTAAAAAGATACACTTGACAGAATGACGAATTTAAATTACCTTGAAGTTGGATGTTCATGTAAATTGACAAAGAATTTGTATTAATTAATATAGAAACGGAGTTAAAATATGGCTTTTTTAGATGATGATTATCTTTTGGAAAATACTACCGCGAAAGAACTTTACGCAAGAGTAAAAGACCTGCCGGTAATAGATCTGCATAGTCATATAGACATAAAAGAAATACTTCGTAACAAACCAGCAAAAGATATATGGGAAGCAGAGGGTGCATCAGACCACTACATCTGGGAATTGATGAGAAGAAGAGGTATTGATGAGGAGAAGATTACAGGAAAAGCCACAAACAGAGAAAAATGGACAGCTCTTGCCGAAGTCTTCCCTGAGTTCGGCGGCAATCCCATTTATGAATGGATACATCTCGATTTGAGAAGAAGATTCGGTATACAGGAATTAATATCAAAACAAACCGCTGACGATATCTGGGATAAGACCGCTGCGCTTTTAGAAGACGAAACGATGACTCCTCAGAATCTGCTTAAATATATGAGAGTAGAATTAATATGCACAACTGATGACCCGACTTACAGTTTGCAATATCACGAACAGGCAAAAAAAGAACTTGAGAGACCTGTTATTCTGCCGACCTGGCGTCCGGATAAAGCAATGAATGTGGAAAATAAAACCTGGAAGGATTTCCTTGAAGAATTAGGAAAGAAAACAGGTGAAGATACAAGCAACCTTAAGGGTCTCTTATCTGCTTTAGAAAAAAGGCACAAATATTTCCATGAACACGGATGCATATCCAGCGATCAAGCCATAGAAAAACCCTATTCATTTCCCGTATCCGAAAAAATTGCTGCAGATATACATAACAGAGCTTACAAAGGTGAAAAATTAAGAAAGAAAGAAATCATTACCTACAAGGCATTCATGCTTCATGAACTCGGTAAATTAAACAAAAAAACAAACTGGATAACACAGCTCCATATAGGCGCGATAAGAGATTACAGAAATAAAATATTTAAAACTCTCGGCGTCGCCTCGGGAGGAGATATATCCACTCAAAACGTAGATTTTGCCGATGGTTTGAAATATTTCCTGAATGAGTTTGGCGAAGATTTGAACATCATTCTTTACTGTCTTGACCCGACTCACCTGCCGACAATAACTACAATAGCAAGAGCTTATCCGAATGTAATTATAGGCGCACCCTGGTGGTTCAATGACAGTCCGCTCGGAATGGAGACGCATTTAAATTACATCGCTTCTGTCGACCTGCTCTCCAACTGCGGCAGCATTGTAAGCGACTCATGGAAGCTCTTATCCTGCGGTTCCAGAACTGAAATGTTTCGAAGAGTTTTATGCAATATTGTAGGCAAAATGGTAGAGCGCGGTCAGATTCCGCCGATCGTGGCTCAAAGTCTGGTTGAAGATATTTCTTACCACAGAGTAAAAAAGCTTGTCAGCTCAATATACAAATAAAAAATTTGCCCGCGAGGATATAATATTAGAATTTTAAATATTTTTAAAGATACAAAGAAAATCCTACTCAAATATTGAAGGAGAAAAAAAATGGATTTATCGAAAATTTTCAATCTTGAAGGGGAAATTGCCGTAATTACCGGAGGAGCGGGAATTCTCTGCTCCGAAATGGCAAAATCTATAGGTAAGTGCGGTGCAAAAGTGGCTATTCTTGATATTTCCGAAGAAGCAATGAAAAATGTGAGCGAATCCTTAAGCGATATGGATATAGAGCATATAACGATAAAGACAGACGTTACGAATAAAGAAAGTATCGATAAAGCCGCAAAGAAAATCGTCGAGAAATTCTGGAAGATCGATATATTGATAAACGGCGCAGGAGGAAACAAGGCTGAGGCTACGACAAGTGCCGAACTATCGTTCTTCGACCTGCCGGAAGCAGCTGTAAGGTCTGTATTTAATTTGAATTTTATGAGCACATTCTTAACTTCTCAGGTCTTCGGAGAACTACTTGCCAATCAGGGAAAAGGAGTGATTCTCAATATATCTTCGATGAATGCATTCGTTCCTTTAACGAATATTCCTGCTTACTCCGCAGCCAAAGCGGCAATAAGCAACTTTACCATGTGGCTTGCCACGCACATGTCTAACAATTACTCGACCAAAATAAGAGTCAACGCAATTGCACCCGGTTTTTTCCTGACAGAACAAAATCGGTATTTACTGGTAGATAAAGACACGGGAACGCTTACGGAAAGAGGAAAAACAATCATAGAGCACACTCCTATGAAAAGATTCGGGGACCCACAGGATTTGATTTCCACGGTTCTCTGGCTGATTTCACCCGGCTCCGAATTTGTTACCGGCACGGTTATTCCCATAGACGGGGGGTTTTCGGCATTCAGCGGAGTCTAAAGCGGCAAAGCCGCTAAAATGTAAAAATCAAAACAAAAAAAAGAGGAACAACGAATCACACAAATAGCACGAATAAAGGCAAAAAGATCCTATTTTTTATAAACAAAAAATGACTATTACTAATTCATTTGTGAATTTTGTGCAATTTGTTGTTAAAAAAATGGGTTGTTGGGGGCGAGAAACAATAAAATCATCTGTGTATTCTGTGGTAAAAATTCTGGAGTGGAGTTGTGTGGGCTCTGTGGTTTGATAGCGGGTTTAAACATAATAAACATCGGGAGGTTTATTAATGGATAAGAAGTCGGACATTGGTTTGATTGGACTGGCTGTAATGGGTGAAAACCTTGTTTTGAATATGGAAAGCAAAGGTTTTACTGTTTCTGTATACAACAGAACAATTTCAAAAGTCGATAATTTAATCGAAGGCAGGGCAAAAGGAAAAAATATTGTCGGGACTCATTCACTGGATGAATTCGTCAATTCAATTAAACAGCCGAGAAAAATCGTAATTATGGTCAAGGCAGGTGCAGCAGTGGATGAAGTAATTCATCAAATCGAGCCTCACCTTTCTAAAGGCGATATTCTGATAGACGGAGGCAATACATTTTTTAAGGATACTGAAAGAAGAGTAAAAGAACTCGAAGAAAAAGGACTCCTTTATATAGGGACGGGGGTGAGCGGCGGCGAGGAAGGCGCGCTAAAAGGCCCCTCGATTATGCCGGGTGGACACAGGGAAGCATATGAAGCTCTCGCACCGATATTGACAAAGATTGCAGCGCAGGTGGGAGGCGACCCGTGCTGCGATTATATTGGTCCCGGAGGCGCCGGTCATTTCGTAAAGATGGTTCATAATGGTATAGAATACGCCATCATGCAGACCATTGCGGAAACATACGATTTGATGAAAGAAGTGCTTAAGTTTTCCGCAAAAGAACAGGCTAAACTTTTCTCCGACTGGAACGAAGGAGTTCTCGGCTCATACCTGGTGGAAATAACAGGCCAGGTTTTAGCCAGGATAGACGAAGAAACCAAACAATCTCTTGTCGATTTGATTCTTGACGAAGCATCCCATAAAGGAACGGGAAAATGGACCTCCCAGAGCGCAATGGATTTAGGAGTACCTATTCCTTCAATCGACGCGGCAGTACAAGCAAGGTTCATTTCTTCATTTAAATCCGAAAGAGTAATGGCTTCAAAAATACTTAAAGGTCCGGTAATGAAATTCGACGGGGATAAATACAAATTCATCGAGGAAGTCCATGATGCCCTGTATGCCTCGGAGATTCTCGCATATACTCAGGGTATGGCACTCTTAACCGCAGCCTCGAAAGAATACAACTTTGATTTGAACCTCGGTAATATAGCAAAAATATGGAGAGGAGGCTGCATTATCCGCTCAAAGCTTCTGGGAAAAATAACAAACGCTTACGAAAAAAATCCCGAACTCCCGAACTTACTCCTGGACGACTATTTCAGCGAACTCCTTAATAAACTGCAGAGCTCCTTGCATAACGTAGTCCGGACAGCAATCGAATTCGGAGTCCCCTGCCTTGTGATAGGCTCTTCATTAAGTTATTACGACAGCTACCGAAAAGAGAGGCTGCCTGCAAATCTTATACAGGGACTCCGGGATTATTTCGGAGCTCACACTTATAAAAGAACGGATAAGGAAGGCGTTTTTCATACAGAATGGCAATAGGGAAAGGTTCGGATAAAGGTTATCTTTCCGAGGAAGAAGTACTCGATATCTCTTCCGGGGCACTGTCCGATATCGACCTTACCGGGAAAAAAGTACTCGTAATAATTCCCGACCACACACGCAGCGCTCCGGTAGGTCTTTTCTTTAAAACGATATTCGAACTGCTCGGAAAAAAGGTCAAGAAACTGGATTATCTGGTTGCTCTCGGCACGCACCCTCCCATGAAAAAAGAAAATATTTTGAAGCTTGTGGGAATTTCAGAAGAAGAAAAAAAACAAAAGTACTCATCCGTTGATTTTTTCAATCATAAATGGAACGACCCCGGTTCTCTTGCAGTTATCGGAACGATTCCAGAAGATAAAATCGAAGAAATCACAAACGGTTTGTTAAAGGAAAACGTCGTGGTAAAAATCAATAAAATGATTTTCGATTATGAATTCCTCATCATCGTCGGACCTGTCTTCCCGCACGAGGTCGTGGGATTTTCCGGAGGAAACAAATATTTTTTCCCCGGAATAGCGGGTCCCGAAGTATTGAACTTTTTTCACTGGCTCGGAGCAATTATCACAAACCTTGAAATCAACGGTGTAAAAGATACACCTGTGCGCAAAGTCATCGACATTGCTTCTTCATTCATTCCTATTCCCAGAATAGCTTTTAGTCTTGTCGTCAAAGATAAAAAACTGAGCGGTTTATTCATCGGAAGCCCCGAAGAAGCCTGGGCAAAAGCAGCAGACCTTTCGAGTAAACTGCACATAATCTACAAGAATAGAACATACAAAAAAGTACTGGGTATTGCTCCGAAAATGTACGACGACCTCTGGACTGCGGGTAAGGTAATGTACAAACTCGAAAAAGTGGTTGAAGACGGAGGAGAAATAATTATTTACGCTCCTCATATAACCGAAGTTTCTTATACTCACGGCGAGATGCTGGATAAAGTCGGATATCACGTCCGTGATTATTTTCTGGCACAGGAAGAAAAATTCTCCTGGGTTCCCGGAGGAATAAAAGCGCATTCCACCCACGTAAAAGGAATCGGCACTTATGAAAACGGAATAGAAAAACCCAGAATAAATGTGTTTCTTGCTACAGGGATACCGGAAGAACGATGCAAGAAAATCAATCTCGGATATAAAGACCCGAAGTCGATTAACTTATCCGACTGGGAGAATAAAGAAGACGAAAGGATTCTTCTCGTACATAATGCAGGTGAAACCCTGTATCGTTTAAAATAAAAAATATGTGAGGTTGAAATTGAGCAAAAATAAAAATATATTAGTGGCACAATCAGGCGGACCAACGCCGGTCATAAACAACTCCCTCCGGGGAGTCATCGAAACCTGTAAAAAAATGCCGGATAAATTCGGTAAAATATATGCCGGATTTCACGGAATAGAGGGAGTTTTAAAAGAAGAGCTGCTGGACATCAGCGCTCAAAAACAAGAAGAGATAGATTTACTCAAAACAACGCCCGCCGCGGGCTCGATAGGAACCTGCCGTTATAAACTCAAAAGTAAACAGAAAGAAGATTTCGAGCGTATCGTAGAAGTTTTCAAAGCCCACGGGATCGGATATTTATTTTATATCGGCGGAAACGATTCCATGGATACTGCAAACAAAGTCGGCATACTTGCGAAAGAAAGAGGTCTCGACCTCGTTGCCACGGGAATACCCAAGACAATCGACAACGACGTAGGCGATTCGGAGTTTAAATTGATAGACCACACTCCGGGCTACGGAAGCGTAGCCAGATACTGGGCTCTTTACACTCAAAACGCAAACGAAGAAAATATGGGGTCATGTCCGAGCGACCCCGTGCTTGTGATTCAGGCCATGGGCAGGAAGATCGGGTATATACCCGCAGCCGCCCGCCTTGCGGACCCCGAGCGCGAAATTCCTCTGCAGATTTACCTTACCGAAAGCAAGCTCAATCTTTCGGAACTTGCAGACAACGTAAACGATGAATTAAAAAGAAGCGGAAGGGTAATTGTAGTGGTTAGCGAAGGATTTCCCGTTGGTAATATCGGAGAGAAAAAGGACCTTTTCGGACATACCGAATATTCATCAAGCGAAATCACGGTCGGCCAGATAGTCACCAACTTTCTCAACAAAGTTGGTCTTAAGGTTAACGGTCTGGCAAGAGGACAGGTTCCGGGAACAGACCAGAGAAACGCGATTCTGTATGCTTCTACTGTCGACCTTGACGAAGCGTATAAGGTCGGAGAGAAAGCAGTTTTAATTGCATCTGAGGGAGAGTCCGGCTATATGGCAACAATCTTAAGGAAAGAAAGTAGTAAATACGAAGTTTACTATGATAAAGTACCTCTGGAAAAAGTTGCCAATTCGGAAAGGTCTTTCCCTGAGAAGTGGATAACGGAGCGCCGAATCGACGTAACGGACGATTTTCTCGATTACGCGCAGCCTCTGATAGGCGAAGACTGGGCTAACATTCCGATAGAAAACGGAATCATGCGTTTTGCGAGATTCAAAGCGATATTCGCGGACAAAAAACTTACAGCATATACACCGGAAGCTTACAGATAACATACCCAGCCTGTCAAAACCACTAAAATGAGAAAAGATAAATTGAAACCAAAAAAAATAGTAACAACGAATCACACAAATAGCACGAATAAAGGCAAAAAGATCCTATTTTTTATAAACAAAAAATGACTATTACTAATTCATTTGTGAAATTTGTGCAAT
>Ga0315555_1003314_pt1 | contig 11107 bp, 10 predicted proteins | sample SalMarSW160380MG_FD_202113 | JGI IMG/M metagenome (GOLD analysis project Ga0315555, IMG submission 202113) | Salt marsh sediment microbial communities from the Plum Island Ecosystem LTER, Massachusetts, United States - Salt Marsh Sediment SW1603-80 ...
CGTCAACGGCGGTCAGATCGAAGTCCAGGACCAGGCTCTGGCCCTCGTCGCTTCCCTCCGCACTTCCCGCCGCTGCGTACGGTCCGGGCTTGGAACCGTTCTGGTCGTACTCGAATATCTGATCCGCAGGGGGATCCCAGGTGTACGGCATCAGAACCGAAGTACCGAGCAATCCGTAGGAACGGTAGTCCTTGTAAAGCAGCTTGCCACGTACGGAATGAGTGAAAGCGGCCAGGGTGTTCAGAGGGTCATCCCCATTCGGCGGTGAGGCCACATAGGCCGTATTTTCCGAAAGTGGGACCGCCATCCCGGTGGATTCCATCCCCAACAGTCGCATCACTCCGGTGGTGTCCGGATTAGTGTAAGCGCCCGCAACCGAAGCCTGGTAGGTCAGGGGTCCGATTGTCCCTTCGAACCCGGCGGAGGCAACCACACTGCCGGTTCGGGAATACGCCTCCTCCGTGTAGGATCCGGGTAATAAGTTCCAGCGAACTCCCGTAGCCAGTTGGAGTTTCAACGCCTCACCGAAGTCGAGTGTATTGCCCCAGGCAAACAGGATGTCCCCGTTGTTCGCCAGTGAGGATTGCCGGCGGAAGCTCACGACCAGCCGATCGTCGGGAGAGATCTCCGTCAAGAACGTGATGACGCCGGTTTCAGAATCCACTTCGAAGCGGGTCTCAGAAATTCCGTTGCGCAGGATCTGTACGGAGCCGGGGACGATATCCGACCCGATCTGATAGGCGCTCACGGGTGTGAGCTCACTTACTAGTATTTCATAGTCCAGGTATCCGGATGTGGCATCAGCCAGGGGACCGTAGAGAAGGTTCTTAGGATCGAAAGGCGGCGTTGGGTTGGCAGCATCCAGGAACGGGTATAGATTTCGGAATTCGGCTCTCAAATCCGGATCGGGTTGGTAATACGCCCGGATAAAATCCTGCCTCGGAGTCAGGCGAAACCCCACTTCGGTGGATTCTCCCCGATTGAGTACGCCCTTTCGCACGATCGAAATACGCAGCCGGGACAGGTCCTCCGGTACCGTTCCATCCAGTGCATACCCGGCCAGGATCTCGAAGGGAGAGAACTCGCCGGCCCGGTAGAGGAGCAGGCAGGTGTGGCCGTCTACCGTTACCTGGCGTTCGTCCATGTCCTGGCCCAGGTAATCACCCATTCCCCACTCGAATTTCACTTCGACCTGAGAAAGGTCGATTTTGTCCTGGGTTGGATCTGGATCTTTCCCGGCCAGAGCCGCGTCGCCGAGAGAACCGTTGCCGATCGCCAATCCCCCTTTCTCGTAGTACACCAGCACTCTGCCGGCGGCCGCTTCCTTGAGGAACACCGTGCCGTTCTCGCGGTCCAGTTCGGCGTCATCCACCGTGGCTTTCCGATATTTTCTTCCGTCGGAATCGGAAAAACTCCCTTTCGGATCTTCTATATACACCGCCAGGGTTCCAGGATCCAAATCGGCGTCCGGGAGCTTGAAGAAACGCCCCCTTATATATTCATCCAGGGCGATCTCCTGTTCGGATACCAGGTTGCTGCCGATGTAGGTCAGGCTGTCCTGCTCGTTGTTGTCGTAGCGCAGAAGCAGCTGATGCTCGCTCATCCCCGTGCCCATGACGGCTTCGACGCCCAGGGAGGAGCGTCCCGGCTCGGGAACGTCGATAAAGGGGAATGGATCAATGCTCACATCTTTGCTGCCGATCAGGATGCGCTTGAGAAACTCCTCCTCGGCACCCAGATAACCCATGAGGATGTAGTTCTGGTCGAAGTAATCGAAGTCCTGCTCTATAATATCCCTGATTGAAAAATCACCGATGAGCGAAGCCTCGACAAAGAAGCGGTTGAGGAGCCAGACGGAGAAGGTCAGGTCCGGGCTCTGCCCGAACAAAAGCCCCGAGTCCATCCCCGGAAAGGGCGAAGGCCGCCTGACCTCCGGTCCGATCAGCCACCCCAGCGAACCAAGCACCGATGCCCGCCAGGTCCCTTCCAGAAAGAAGTCCACCTCGGCGTCGCCGATGTCCAGCTCGAACAAGGCCTCCGGCGCTTCGATCTGCGTGACCGCGGGAGCATCTGCAGTTGCTGGATCCTCCGGAGCACTATTCGGGCCGGTGGCCGCGGCCGGATCCCCCTCCCGGGCCGGCTCATCTGGCAATGTAGGACTTATCCCGTCCTGCGCATATGGTGTATAGTTGGACAGAAACGCTAAAAGCAAGCAGGATAAGAGAATAATCCTCACGCCCGTAAACGTACCACAATCGGGGGGTAAAAAAAACATTGGGAAGGAATCAAAGGCGTAACCGAGAATAGAGAAGATGGACCCCACCCTGGCCCGGGCGGCAGCCTTCATTAATCATCTGCTGTCCAATCCGGCTTTGAACACCTTGAATCCTCTCAAGAAGGAGGAGCAGATCCTTCAGTTCTTGAGAACCAATGCCCAGAGTTTGGTACCGACCCTCGCCTCCCCCCAATTTTTCCCAGGAAAATCTTGGAACCAGATACTACAGCTTCTCTACACCGCCCTGACTCGGGAAACCGACAAGGTGCTCAAGCCGCAGCTGGAGGAGTTGATCCGAAAGCAGATCTCCTTCTCCTTTGTTTCCGAGATCCAACCGCACAGGATTCCCGAAGACCAGTGCAGGCAGCAGATGTGGGAGCTCACCCAGCGGCTGCTGCAGAAACCCGAAGCCCGTAAAAGCCTGCTCGGTCCGGTCACCGCGATAATGAACGACTTCGCGGGTCGCTACCTCGAAAAGTCATTCGAAGATCGCCAGTACGTTCATTTCGAGCTCACCAAGGTTCAACGCCTGCGCCTGGAAATCGAGGATATCAAGCACATGATCCATGCGACCCTGCTGCTGCGTCCGAGCATTCAGCTGTTCAGCGAAGGCCGGGGAACCCCGGGAGAGGGTGTGGAGTCGGTGCTGGTCCAGCCGCAATTCGCCGCCACGGCCCTGGACAGCATGAAGGCACAGCTGCAAAACGTACCGCCGGAACTTCTGCGGGGCGGGTTGTACAGCAACGTGTCCTTCGAGGAGGACAAACAGATCGACGCGACGGCCCGACTGGCGGCGATCTTTTCATCTCGGGGAAAGAACTACAAACCGATCGCCCGGCTCGACAGGGGGGCCAGTACCCCGGATCGAAGCTGGTTCAGCATCACCCGCCGGAACTACAAGTACTACGGCTTCGACATCAAGATGCTCGATGAGTGCTACAAGATCGCTTCGGAGAGCGGATGGTAAGGTTATGAGCGATAACAAATCAGCAGTTCAATCGGCAAAACGGCGAGGCAACGGCGGGTCCGTCGTTGCTTTTCTCGAATCCGTGGTTATCGGCGCTATACTGCTCGTCCTGGTGCAAACCTTCCTGGAAGATTACGCCGTGCTTTCCGGCTGGAATGTGGATATCCGGAACAAACTCCTGCTGGCGGGTTTCTTCTTCGATCTGTTCTTCACTATCGAGTTTCTCATCAGGTTCTACTACGCCCTCATGGGGCGCAGAGTCGGGCGCTACCTCACCTTGGAACGGGGATGGATCGATTTTCTGGCCTCGATACCCCTGTTGATGTTCAACTCCGGACCTTTCGCCCTGACGCTGTTGACCGGCGGCGGCATCGCCCTGGGCTTGGGGGGCATCTTGAATCTGCTCAAGGTGATCAAAGCGATCCGCATCGCCCGAATCCTTCGATTCCTCCGAATTATCAAGATCTTTCGAAAAATCAAGAACGTTTCCTCTCCGATGGCTCAGAGGCATGTGGCTTCGATTACCGCCATCAGTGTCACCGTCACGGTAGTGTGCCTGCTGTTCTTCACCTTCTTCTCCACGACCCTGCGGATCAACGGATTGGATACCGCCTTCTCGGATCAGCAGGCGGCTACCGCCGACTATCTCGAGGAAAAGACGAATGACCCCGGGGATTTCATCCTTGCCCTGGAGACCCTGCGGCAGACGCGGACGAATCTGCTGATCGTTAAATACCGGGGTCAGACTCTGTTTTCCCGCTTTTCCAACGACTACTACTCGCAGTCCTTCGCTCCCGGCGACTACTCCTATCTGTCCAGAGACGGGCTGGAGCTTTTCTTCGATCAGCGCTCTTACGTGAGCCAGCTGTCCCGGGAAAGCATCCTGTTTTTCGTTATCGTGGTTCTGGTCGTGCTGGCCTACCTGTTGATCTACAGCCCCCACTTTGCCCTCACCGTCACAGATCCCATTCACGTCATGCGCAGAGGCCTGGAGGAAACCGATTACAATCTCGAGGTAAAAGTACCCGAGCGGTACCAAAGGGACGATATTTTCGAGCTGGCCAAACTGTACAACGAGAAATACCTGCCCTTGAAGGATCGGGCCCAAAACGAAGAGGGGGAGAGTCTGATTCAACTGGATTTGGCGGAGGTTTCCCATATCCTACCCGAAGAGAAGGAGAGCTGATTTGTGGTCGTCTCGATTCTTCACTTCGTCGTCGACCTCCCCGATATTGGATCGATCAAAGAAAAGCGGCAAATCGTCCAGTCGGTGAAAAACCGGTTGCAGAACAAGTTCAAAATATCGGTAGCGGAAGTCGACCTGCAGGATTCACGGCGATTTGCGGAGATCGGCGCGGCGGTAATTTCCAACTCGAAGCAATACGGCGAATCAGTGCTGCACAAGGCCCTTCAGTTTGCGGAGAACTTCGTTCCGGGAAGGATCCGAGATACCCGCATTTTCTCTGAAATATACTGAAGCCACGGGGCCGCCCAGGCCGGGCCGCGCAGGACCGGGCGACTGCCGGATTAGCGGCACCTTCGGACCCGCCGGGCCGGGCAGGCCATCCGCCTCTCAAGAGCTCTCCGCACTCGTGATTTCCAGCAGATCGGTGAGCGCCTGAACGCACAGAGTAAACTCGCGAAGACTTTCCTTCAGAGCGTAGTAATTCAATCCTGTGTAGTACAGCTTGGTGAACACGGAAAAGGCGATTTCCTCGTCCGTGGTCTGCAGATTGATGTAGCAGCCGAACTCGTAGCTGATTTTCAGCATCTCCTCCAGGCGGGTCTTCACATACTCCGCCATCGATGGGGAGAAAGAAAAGGTATAGGCGATCTCCAGGAAGCGGCTGCTCCTGTCAATGAAGAATCCGCCCTGCATCCCCTCCTCGTTTTCAAAGCCGGCAGAATAGGTTTCTTCGGAGCGCTCTGTCTCGTGCAGCGTGTACCCCAGTTCTTTGAACAGCACTCGCACCCTGCGGATTCGTTCCTCCATCACCTTTGGATTCTTCATGGACACTGCTTGTTTCTCTCCTTCCTCATCACCAGCCTGCGGCAAGCCGGTCGGCAAGCATTCGGGGAAGCCCGGCGGCAATTATTTTTCGTTGAACCGTCTCTATGGGAAACGGCACCCTGTATTGATAATATACCATTTCCTCCTCATCGAACAAACCGAAGGAAGCCAAAGGCACCCGGTCCCGAGGCTGGCCCACAGAACCGGGATTGATCATGTAGCGGCGATCAGGGTCCAGGTGATAGCGTTCGGGCGGCGCCAAGGCCCTTCCGTTTTCTTCTATGATATAGGGAACGTGGGTGTGACCGTAGAAACAGATCCTGATCCCTTCGGTGTTCTTCCGTATAAACGAGAAACTCCGATCCACATCGACGCGCCGGGTGATGTACAGATCCTCATCCATGGGCGATCCGTGACAGATGAGGTAGCGATCCCAAACAACTCTCGGTCCCTTGGGGAGGGACTCGAGAATTTCGAGGCTTTCCGCGCTCATCGCCTCTCGGGTCCAGAGGATCGCCGAGCGAGCCACCTCGTTGAACCAGTCCAGATTTGTCGGGTTGGCCACGGTCTTGTCGTGATTCCCCCGCACTGTCAGTTCCGTCAGATCAGCCAATCGGCGCGTGCAGTAATCCGGATCGGCGTTGTAGCCGACCGCGTCACCCAGGTTGAGGATGGCGTCGACCGCCAAATCCCGGAGACTGCGCTCCACTTCCCTGAGAGCCTCTCTGTTTGCGTGCACGTCGCTGAGTACGCCGATTCTCATTGGGCTCTACTGTAGTTCAAGAACCCGCCGGGGTTCAAGGCGCCCCCGGTTAGCTCAAGGCAGGTAATCCCTGTTTATATTCCAGGGGGCGTTGTACAGATTATCTTTGACGTGCTTGTTTACCCGTTTGACCTGTTTGATCAGATCTTTGAAGAATGCCCGCTGATCGTCCGGCTTCCGGGGGCAGTTTATATCGAATACCGGCAGGGGATAGATCTTCAGCAAACGAAGGACCTCTCTCTCCTCGACCTCGCACATCGGCCGGATGATCTTGATCTTTCCGTCAAAAAAATTCTGAACGGGAAGCATGGTGGCGATCTCCCCTTTGAAGAAGAGATTCATCAAGGTTGTTTCGATGATGTCGTCCAGGTGATGGCCCACGGCGACCTTGCCCAGGCCCAGGCGCTCCGCCTCCTGGAAGAGAATCCGTTTGCGGTTCCGTGAACAGATGTAGCAGTTGAAGGGCTTGTCGTACGTGAGCGGATAGATGCCGGCCTCCACGATTCGGCAGGGGATGTGGAGGCTGTCCATGAACTCCAGCAGCCGCTCGCGATTCTCCAACCCGGCGGGATACTCGCGCCAGTCGATGAACAGGCCGTGAAGCTCGTAATCCATGGGGACCCAGTTTTTTCGCTCTTGTAGAGCCAGGCAGAGCGCCAGGGAATCTTTCCCCCCGGAGACGCTGATCAAGATTTTCTCCCCCGGCTCGATCATTCGATGTCTGTTGATTCCGCGCCCCACCTTCTTGATGAAGACGTTCATCCGGTGAGCCGCCCGGGGGGATAAAATAACAGCTGACAAGGCTCTACCCCATTCCCTCTGTGAGGATTCTCCTGGCGTTGATTTTCTGCAAGGCACGGTCGAGGTCATCCGCCTGTTCGGCGAATAGAGAGATGGTTCTCAGCGAGTGCACGAAGGAACGCACACTGTCACGGTTGAACACGCTGCGGGAATTTTCGTAGACAGTTACCTCCCCGGTTTCGGATTGAAGAACGGGAAGATTGATCTCGAAGTTGATCGGCTCGGGAACATCGATGATCAGGCTTTCAACCGGCACCTTTCTACCGGCGAGCTTTTCGAGCGCCCTGGCCAGGTCCTCTTCAAAGCCGAGACGGTCATGAAGATTCTGGAGTTGGAGATGCAGGGGGTTGTCGGCATCGAAGGGAACAGTTGCGGCCAGCTTGTACAGCCGCCGTTCGATGACCCGTCGGATCAGTTGGAAAGGGGTAAAGTCGTGTTTCTCGGTCAAGGAGGAGAACTCGTAATCATCCAACCAGTACAGATCATCGCTTTGAAGCACGGCCTCCCCCAGAGCCAGAAGAACCGCTTTTTTGATCATCGCGGTGGCGATGCGCACGGTTTTGTGCCAGTACACGGTTTTGTACATCAGGTATTTGGCGAACAGGATACTCTCCACGGCACTCAATCCCTTCTCCGTAACGGCCAGTCCGTCGGCGCGGGGCCGGATCTCGGCCAGGATGAAATCGACATCCTGAATACCATGGGGTACGCCGCAGAAGTAGGCGTCCCGATTCAAGTAGTCCAGCTTGTCAGGGTCGAGCACGCCGGAGAGAAGATTGCGAAAAAAGTTCAAGTCTTTGCTTTCGTGAGGCAGCGAGGAATCGACGATCGCGGCCACCAACTCGGGATCCGTTCCCACCTTCTCGCGAATCAAGGTGGACAGATCGGCTTGGAGAATCCGTTCGGCCGTCAGGGATTCATGACTGCGAAGACCGAGGTCTTTGAGCGAGTGGGCGTACGGGTAATGACCAAGGTCGTGCAAAAGAGCGGCACAGAGAAAAGCCTTCGTGCCTTCCAGGCTCAGGTCAGGTGCCGCCGGATCGGCGGATTGCGCTCCCGCACCCGTAGAGCTGCCCCCCCCGAGCAGATGCACCATCATCCTTCGGGCCAGGTGGAACACCCCGAGGCTGTGATTGAGGCGGGTGTGGGTAGCACCGGGATAGACCAAATAGGTAGGTCCCAGCTGCTTGATCCCATTGAGTTTCTGAAACGCCCTGTGGGCGGCAACCTGCAGCAATCCGCGGGAGAGGGTGATGTTTTTCCACACCGGATCCTTGACCGGCTCGCTGTACTCCCGGGTAAGGTGCCCGAGGACCGAGGAAAACTCTTTCATACGCGTGGACATTATATCAGGATTTTCGGTTGGAGGTGTATTTTCTACGATCCAGAAAGAAAAACTTCCACTGCTTCCCGAAGTGCGCTGTCGGCACGGTTCCGTTTTTCGATTCGTTCGTTTTGTCTTTTCCGGGAGGCTTCGAGCCTTTTGCGTCTCTTTGAGATCATCCCCGTAACGGTAGGGGGAGCTACACCGCCAACTGAATCGTGGGCTGCTACGAATTGCACCGGATCTATGCTGGACCGCAATACATCTGCGGACAGCTTTATCCCTTCCCCCAGCAATTCGCGGGAAACTTGCTCGACCAGCGCCGGTGTAATATCTTGCGGACTTTTACCCGCACTTATCATTTTCCGCACGATCTCAGCCACGACTCCGTGAGCCATCCGAAGCGGAACCGAAGACTTGCGGTAAAGCACCGCGGCTAGCTCGGTGGCAGTCGAAAAACCTTTTTGAGCTAAATTCAACATCCTTTCCTTTTTCACAATCAGCGTATCGATAGCTCTGTTCATTATCCGCAGCTGTTTTGCCGCCTCCTGTAGCCTTGGATGTATCGAGTAGGAAAGTTCCCTCATTTCAACGACATCTCCGTACTGCGTCCCGTGAGCTCCGCAGACAACTTCAGAGTACGCACCCAATATCCTGCCAAGAGTCATCCTGCAGAACTCGAACAAAGCGGGATTTTTTTTCTGGGGCATCATGCTCGACGGATTGCATATCTCGTCGGCGACTTCCACCATAGAAAATTCGAAGGATGACCAAATGTCTAAATCACTCGCTACCCTACTGAGGGGGATGAACAAGTTGGTTACCGCTGCGAGAATATCGACAAGAAAATCAGTCGCTGCAACCGAATCATTCGAATGTTCCAAAATCCCATCGAACCCGAGCAGCTTCGCCGGGTACTCTCGGTTGATCGTGAAGCTGGTCCCGGATAGTGCACCGCAGCCGAGCTCGAATTGATTCGTTCTAACGTAGGCGGTCTCCAACTCGCTCAAAGCTCGGAATAGGGGGTCATGCACACCGAGTAGATAATGCCCATAAGTCATGGGCTGAGCATGCTGCAGATGGGTATATCCCGGCATCACCGTATTGACATGCTTCTCCGCGTTGTCCAGAAGCATGGAAAGAAACCCGATCGTTTCATCGATCACCTCGAGGAGAAGGGGTATCAGCTCCATCCTGTAGAAGGGAGGTGGTATCGTACGAGCAATGTTCAGGTCGCTGGCTATCTGACCGACTTTCGATGTGAGATACTGTTCCAGCTGCACCAGGGGTTCCCAGCTGGCCGGATTCCAGTTAGCGATCATCTCGTCCAGTGCTTCTTCATTGATTTCCGTCAAGACTTTCATGATCTTGCCGGCGCGCTCCTCCTTGACGATGCCCTGCTTTACCAGCATCAGCAGCCAGGCCTGATGGACTTTGATAAAAAGCGGGAGCTGGATGTGTATCGTCCTCACAAACTGCTCCTGCCTCTCATAGTCCAAAACGGACCAATTCTTCCTCCCCCCAATTCTTCCAAACGGATCAATCGCCCTTTTCTCATTCAGCAGCTTATCCACAATTCAAACTCCACTTACAGCGAGGTAAATCTCCCATACCACGTATCAGGCATCAACAACCCCCGTCGGATGTGTTCCACCGTCATCACTCCCTCGGGCAGTTGGGCAACCGGCCCTTTGTTCAAGGCAATGTTCACATCGGGACCATAGTGCAATATGAACCACTGGCAGGTGCGTAGATTATCCGATATTTCGAAAAGTAGATTTTCATATCCGATATCATCAATAATTTCCTTCATGGTGGCAGCACTCTTGGGGTCGTTCCAAGGCTCCATGAACTCGATCACATCGGATTCGAGAATCACTTTCCATGCCCCCGACTCCAGATATTTTTTCGACTCGCGGATAACCTCCCTTGGCTCGTATGGGGCTTTGGCGTAGTGGGGTCCCAACTCCGCCATCACCTTGAAACCGAGGCGTGCACTCATCTCGATAAGGCTGATCTTCGTCGACGGGATCATCCTGCTCTCGCTTTCGGAAACCTCCACCACCTCAAAACCTAGATCCAGGGCTTCCTTCAAGAACTCCTCGCATTTCCCGCAGATAAGTGCAGCCTCGAGATACATCCCCCCCATAAAGGGCTTGATATCGTGCTTCCGGTACAGGGCGATTTTCTCTTTTAGATAATCCACAGGCTGGAGTCCGGCAGACAACGCCGGTAATTTGGCCAGGTCGAGGTGATCACCGACAGCATCGAGCATCTCCCCCAGATAGGAGATCCCCGCTCCCCAGTCCAGAAACCAGGTCAGACCGCACTCCCTTGGTTTCTCTCTCCTTTTTACCGGAAACCATACCGTTGACGTAAAAGCCCTGATCCTCTCATTTCCCATCTTTACCCCCTCCGCATCGATATTTCCTTTCGATATCGTCGGTGCGCCTGTGAAACTCCTTCCAGCGATCCGGGGCATCCGCCGGGTCGCTGCGAAACCACTCCTCGACGATTTCTACTGCTAGTTTTTCACCGGTGAGGCGGATTCCTAAAACCAGCACATTGGCGTTATTCGCCTGCCGTGCAACTTTGGCCGAAAATGCATCGGGGCAGAGAGCAGCGCGTACACCGGGTAGCTTGTTGGCGATTAGGGTTACCCCCGTACCGGTATTGCAGAAAAGAATACCCTGGTTACATTCACCATTCATAATGAGCTCTCCGAGCTCAGTGGCAGCGCCTATGTAGTCCGAGGGCTTCCCCGACAGAGTACCGCACAAGATTAGTTCCATCCCTTTTGATTGAAGATGTTCGGTGACCGTATCTGCAAGATTACACATTTTCGGACTTCCCAATCCTACGGCTATTTTCATCCTGTCCTCCAAACTCGATTCAAATTTGCTACTCAAAAAGAAAACAGCGAACAAAATGTCCAGCCACATGTTCCTTCAATTCCGGTACCTGTT
>Ga0315555_1003316_pt1 | contig 11107 bp, 6 predicted proteins | sample SalMarSW160380MG_FD_202113 | JGI IMG/M metagenome (GOLD analysis project Ga0315555, IMG submission 202113) | Salt marsh sediment microbial communities from the Plum Island Ecosystem LTER, Massachusetts, United States - Salt Marsh Sediment SW1603-80 ...
TGACTCCGCGTCGTTTAGCCATTAAGCAGAACCTTTAATTCCTTTCCTGCGATTAATATACTATGCGCTAACAAGTCCCGAATAAGCGGGGATCTGGATTTAGCCTTCAGTTCCTTAATTGTAAAAAGAATTGGCGCAACTTTAACTCCGAATGTTTGATATAATTTCTGATTATTGGAATTTAGCAGATTTCGTACTAATTCTTTTTTTTATTCTGTTTTCACAATACAGCAAAGATCTAAGTCGGACATTGCTGTCTCCGTTCTTTTTGCTACACTGCCAAATATCATTGCATTAAGAACAGAACGCTTCAATACTGCAGCAATCGTATAAGAGATTTCTTTGGGCAATTCCTGCTCTGCCTTATAGATAGGTACAATGACTTGCTGTACCAAATAATGACTGCGATTAAGCGTAAATATATGGTCTCTGCCTCCTCTTTGTCTATTGACGATACCCAATTGCTCTAGTACCGTTAATGCTTTTAAAGCAGAAAGAGGATGTATTCCTGAGAGTCGGGCCACTTCATTGCCTGTATAACCCGAGTTCGTATCCAGCAAGGAACGCAGGACTGCTACTTGTGACCCGTTCCGAAACACCTCACCAAACACACGATAAATAACCATAACAAGTCTTTGCGTATCTATTTGTTTCTTCGATCTGTTTATATACTTTTATATATAAAAGGCAAGCATGTACATTGGAAGATAGTCATTGCGACCTTAAAATAAGCAATTTAATTAACCAATTTATCCCGATGTCGTTTATCGGGACCCCTCCGCCTTCGTCCCTTCGGGACTCCGGCGGACATGCGCTACACGAGAGGCCGAATCTGAAAAGATTTGACCACTTTTTTTTCTTGACCCCACTACGACTTACAAATAAATCGAAACTCGATTATTATGTAGTTCTGGTTTCACTTCTCATCCAACATCTCTCTAATCTCCTTCAAGACTTTTCTGAGATCATACGGTTTATAGAGAAAATGTTCTAATCCTGCTTTCAGAAATTCCGATTTCATATCCGGATCAAGAAAACCGGTCGCCAAAATCATGCGTTCATTCGGATTCATTTCTTTAACCTTGCGACATACTTCTAATCCGGAAATATTGGGCAGTCCAAGATCGGTCAGCACAAGAGCGATATCGTTCTTTTTCTCTTGATAGATTTTCAATGCTTTCAGTCCATCCCCGGCAGTAAGGACGTTGTATCCCTTTTCAACTAGAACCATACGAAGAGACATCAGAAGCATTTCTTCATCTTCTACGATCAACAACGTCTCGGTTCCACCCGGCATTTCTTCCAATGATTCTTCTTTTTCATTTACACTGATCGGTTCTGTGATTTGCGACACGGGCAAATATAATCGGAATGTCGTTCCCTTCCCAATCTCACTTTCCACATCAATAAATCCTTTATGACTTTGAACAACTCCGAACACCACAGCTAATCCCAATCCGGTTCCTTTTCCTATTCCCTTCGTTGTGAAAAATGGCTCAAAGATACGCTTCCGTGTCTCTTCGGTCATTCCTTCACCTGTGTCACTCACTTCAATGCAGACATAACTGCTCGCAGCAGCGTCTGGATAGCGATTTCGCAAATTCATGCTGGACACCATGCGCGTATTGATGGTGAGTACACCGCCACTCGGCATTGCATCGCGTGCATTCACACAAAGGTTCAGTAATACTTGGTACAGCTGTGAGCGATCGGCATTTATGTAAGGAACTGCTTTATCGAAATTCTGCGAATAGGTCAAGATTTTCGGGAATGTTTCAAAGATCATGTTCATAATTTCCATGACAACATCATTCACATTCACGGCTCCAAACGATATTTCCGTTTTTCTTGCAAATGTCAATATCTGCTGAACTAATGTTTTGCCGCGTTCCACTGCCTTCACAATAGTATTTACAGCAAGATCTAACTTCGTGGCATCATCCTTAAACCGTTTGGTGCCTGAGATGTATGCCAGTATAATTCCGAGAATATTGTTGAAATCATGTGCAATACCGCCGGCAAGCGTTCCTAATCCCTCTAACTTTTGCATTTGGCGCAATCCTTCTTCCATTTGCTTGCGCTCGGTGATATCAATTGAAAAACCGCCAAGATAATCAGGTTTCCCTGATTCTCTGTGAATTGGAAATTTTATTGATGAAAAATACTTGTCATTAAGTCTTTCTTCTGCGCTAACTTCAATACCTTCTTTTATAACCTTTATGTCGTCTTCGACCACAATTTTAGCAAGTTCCGGAGGTAAAAGGTCATACAGGTCTTTACCAATCAATTCGCTGGTTGGTCTACCGAATAAATTTTCAAAACTCTTACTCAATTTATTAAATCTGTGATTTTCATCTTTAATATATACAAGTACTGGACTGTTATTCAAAAACTGGTCGAATATTTCCTCGCTTTCACGCAGCGCCTCTTCTGCCCGCTTACTCTTGGTGACGTCATCGTATAGCGCCACGATTTCTCCTGTGGGAAGCCGGTAAACAAAGTTTTCATACCACTTATTAAGACGTGCATCCTGATAGAGCTTTGGGGGAAAGTATTCTGCCGTACCAGTCTTCCATACCCGCTTGAATACTTCTAACAATCCATATTCTTTTATAGCCGGCCTCGCCTCATAAATCGATTTTCCAATCAGGTCTTCTCGGCGGTCGCCGTCCAGCTTTTCACCAGTTTTATTGAAATCAACGAAGATAAAATCTTCGCCATTGTCCTTGACTTTATACACCGCAACACCACTGCTGATATTGTCAAAGAGTTCCCGATATCGTTCTTCCTTAATACGCAACACTTCCTGTGTATTCTTCCGCTCGGTGATGTCGCGGATGATACCGGTAAAAAAATGACCCTCTTTGGTTTCCCAGGTTGACAACGAAAGTTCCAGAGGAAACACACTTTTATTCTTACGTAATCCTTCTAATTCAACAGTCTTCCCGATAACGTGTCGATCTCCTCCGGATTCAACCCTTTTCATTCCGTCTAAATGACCGGTTTGGTAATAGAACGGCATTAATGAGGTGAGCGATTGTCCGGCTGCTTCTGTATAACTGTAACCGAAAATTCGCTCGGCAGCACTATTCCATCCAACGATAATCCCGCCGCTATCGGCAGTGACAATAGCATCAGTCGCAGATTGCAGAACAGACCGATATCTAGTCTCGCTCTCTTGCAGTTTCTCCTCCGTCTGCTTTCGCTCGGTGATATCGTTATAGGTGATAACAACACCATACCCTTTCACTGGCAGCGGGGTAGCGCTAACGTTGATCCACGTAATCATGTTATCAGATTTGACTATGCCCATTTCCACATTTTCAACCAATCGCTTTTCTTTAAGCGCTCGTACACTTGCATATTCATCGGGCGGCATAAGCGTTCCACCAGGGCGTATGATGTGCCACACGGGGCTGTCAATGCCGCGTTTGGCTTGCTCATCCTGCGGTACACTAAGCAATCTTTCGGCTGTTGGATTGGTTTCTAAAATATTTCCTATCTCGTCCGATACAGTAATGCCCAGCGGAAAACAATCAAACAAGGTTTTATATTTGGATAGGGCAACGCGCAGGTCTTCCTCCGATAGCTTTCTCTTAGTGATGTCCATAACTATAGCGCTGCATTCCTGCCTATCATTTGTGATGCCTTCGACGTGCATCCAATGCGGAACAGTTCCATCTTTCAAGAGTTGGACTTCGCATCTCTTTTTCTGCTTGCTTCCGAATACTTTTTCAAGGAAAGTATTGAAGGTTGTACGGGACTGGACGGAAACAAATACCCCAAAGCGCCTATTGATAAGCGCGCCTCGCTCTACGCCCAGCAGATTCGCCCCGACCAAATTGACCTGATGGATCGCGCCGTCACGTGCCAGCGTAAAATAACCCGCGGGGGCAAAGTCGTACAGGTCGGTGTACTGGCGGAGAGCCGCTTCCACTTGTGCGCGTGATTGCAACAATTCTTCATTCTGCATCTCCAATTCGATCTGGTGCACTTCCAATTCGTGGATGAGGCGCTTGGTGTCGGACTCCGTCGTGGGAAGAACCGCGGCTTTCTTCTTTCCTGCCTGTTCGGCAGACAGGCGCTCGCTCAACTTCACTTCCGCCTTGCGGCGTAGTTTGGTTTTTTGTGAGTTATCGGATTTCTTTTTCATGACTTAATCCTTTTACAATTTTGGACGTTGTAAGCAACGGCCTACTTTCGTTTCAGCATACCATGTAAGCTCGCTTGATAAATATCCTTCTCACTGTCAGGACGCCCGCCCAGCAAGACGGCGGGTAAATAAGTCCTGACAGTACTAAAAATTTCTTTCCGGTCAAATGTTTTTCTTATTTTGCTTTTCAAGCGCTTTCTCATACAGATCTCCATAGAGTTTCTTTGCACACTCTGGACATATACCATGCGTAAATTCTGCATCGGTATGTCCGGCAATATACTCTTCGACTTGACTCCAGAATCCTTTATCATCCCGTATCTTCCTGCAATTGGAACATATTGGAATCAATCCTTGCAAAGTTTTGACGTTGTCCAGGGCAGACTGAAGTTCTTTGATTAATTTTTCACGCTCCTTTGTGGCTTCTCGCAAAACCTCTTCCACGTGTTTGCGCTCGGTGATGTCGCTTACCACGGCGCGGCACGATTCGCGCTGCCCTTCTTCCTTAATAGCTTCGATGTGCACCCAAAGCGGAGCAGAAACATCTTTCAAGAGTTGGACTTCGCATGCCTCTTTCTGCCGGTTTCCGAATACTTTTTCAAGAAAATTGTTGAAGGTTGTATGGGACTGAGTGGAAATAAACACCCCAAAGCGCCGATTAATCAGTGCACCGCGCTCTATGCCCAATAGGATCGCCCCGGCAAGATTGACCTGTTGGATTGCACTGTCGCGCGCCATGGTAAAATAACCGATGGGGGCAAAGTCATACAGGTCGGTGTACTGGCGCAGCCCCGCCTCCACTTGTGCGCGTGATTGCATCAGTTCTTCATTCTGCATCTCCAATTCGATCTGGTGCACTTCCAGTTCATGGAGGAGGCGCTGTGTGTCAGACTCCACGGTATGTAGAGCCGCGGTTTTTTTCTTGCCTGCCTGTTCGGCAGACAGGCGCTCGTTCAATTTCACTTCTGCCTGGCGACGTAGTTCGGTAGCGTCTCCAGATTGGTTATTCTTTAAGGCCATTGTACACCTCCATTATAGCATGTGGTGTCAGGAGTTTTCTCCTGACACTTCTACTTTGCGCATTTCCTAAACAAGCTACTATCCGTGAGCCTATTTTGCTATTTACAATTTTATTTCGTCTACTCTGCCACTGTCAGGATGCCCGCCCAGCAAGACGACGGGTAAATAAGTCCTGACAGCACGAGTACCTTTGCAGCTACTTTCGGAGATACCTTCCGAAGGTTACTCAGCTCAAACTTTGAGACCTTCGGAAGGTTTCTCGGTTCACTTTCTTGCCCGTTCTGTTGTCGCAATCGCATACATCTGCCCTGCCTCATTCACCAAAGCTGTGGAAACCATCGAGATATCCACGACAGTACCCTCTTTGGTGATCCGTTGGGTATGATACGGCTCCAGAATTTCGGCCTTGCTAAGTTGTTGTAACTTGCTAATAGCTTCCTCGCGCAGTTCCTGCGGAATGCGGTCTCGCACGTTCATCAGCAGCGCCTCAGCTTCACTCCAGCCATACAACCTCGCAGCTCCCGGGTTCCAGGCGATGATGCGGCCATCCAAATCCTGTACGGTGATAGCATCAAGCGCATCGTTCAAAACCACATCCAGACGATTGGATTTTCGCAATTCCATTTCCAACTTCTTGGAATCGCTAATATTAATAAAAGTTATTACCACTCCATCAATCATATTATCCAGCGTTCGGTACGGCAGTATGCGCACTTCGAACCAATTCCCATCGGGTGTGAAAATCTGTCTCTCCACTTTAATCAGCGTTCGCAGAACCTTGTGCACCTCATCGACCAGTTCAGGGAATAACAAAGCAGAGGCGATATCGGTGATCGGCCTGCCAACATCACTAGGTATCAACTTTGTGATCTTACTCGTCTCGGTCGTAAAACGCCGCACGCACATACTGTTATCCAGAAAAAGCGTAGCAATATCGGTACTGTCCAGCAAATTCTTCATATCGTTGTTCGTACGCGAAAGTTCATCTAATCTGGTTTGCAGCTCCTGATTGACCGTGTGCAATTCTTCGTTCATGGACTGCATTTCTTCCTTTGAAGTGGTCAACTCTTCGTTAGTGGATTGTATTTCCTCGTTGGTAGACTGTAATTCCTCGTTGGAAGATTTGAGTTCCTCCTGAGAGGTCTGCATCTCTTCACGTAAGCTCTGCACTTCATGACGAGTGCGTTCGAGTTCCCGCTCCTGTTCCGCCATGCGCGCAACCTCCCGGCCCCGTAGCTTGCCGGTCGTTTTTGTTTGGGATATCACAGCTATGTCGGTAAAGATTATCATCACCATCCCCTGCAGGGCGTTTGGTCTATTTAGGGGCTGAATAGTAACATTCACTAATTGCTTTGCGCCGTTTGTGCCTACCGATATATTCTCGAGCTTGATAGTCTCATTTTGGCGGAGTGCTTTTTGGAATGCACTCCTCAGTTCGTAGCTCAGACCTTCGCGCGCCATGGCAAAGATATTCCAGTCGGCTTTGCCAGCCGCGGCTTCCAGATACTTCCCCGTGCGTCCGCTGATGTAGAGAATATCGCCTTTGTCGTTGGTCAGCACCGCCGCCGGAGAATACGTTTGCAGGAGCAGCTGATCTGCCAGCGTCTGCAGATTAGCTGTTGGTTTCTGCGGCATGACAGTTGTATGCTTGGCGGCAATAAAAGTTGTCGGGAACTCGACTGGCTCAGTAGTCAGATAAAAATCCGACCGCCGGTACAACCGTGTTTTTCCAGCGAGCGGCGTGAATAAGTTGGTAAATGTACCAACAGTCTCCGCGTTCCCTAAAAATAAAAAGCCGCCCGGATTCAGGCTGTAATGAAAAAGGGGGAGAACTTTTTTCTGCAATTCCGGCGTCAGATAAATAAGCAGGTTACGGCAACTTAGCATGTCCAGTTTTGTAAAGGGCGGATCCATGGTGATGTTCTGCGGGGCAAAGATGATTGTCTCGCGAATGGATTTTGTTACCTGATAGCCGTGACTCACTTTGACGAAAAAGCGATCCAGCCGCTCCATCGAAACATCGGCAGCGATGTTTGCCAGGAACATGCCCTCGCGCGCTTTCTCTATAGCCTGCTGATCCAGATCGGTGGCAAAAATTTGCAGGGTGATGTTTTTGATTGGTTTAAGTTCATCCAGCGTCTCTTTGAAGAGGATCGCCAGAGAATAGGCTTCCTCACCAGTGGAGCAGGCGGGTATCCACACACGCAGCGCCTGATTCGAAGTGCCCCCAGAAATCAAAGCCGGCAATACTTCAGCTTTCAATTGCTCCCACGCTTCCGGGTCGCGGAAGAAACTCGTCACTCCGATCAACAAATCGTGGAATAAGAATTTCACCTCTTGCGGATTCTCTTGCAGAAAGCGCACATAGTCAGCGATCCTGTTAATTTGGTGCAGTCCCATGCGCCGCTCGATGCGGCGATAGATCGTAGACTTTTTGTACAACGAAAAGTCCTGGCCCGTTTGCCCGCGCAGCAAGATCACCACTTTTTCAAGGGCGCTCTGAGATGTATATTCGTCGGGGCGTTTGGTTCTAGTAATGAGCGGCACATGATGGATATAGGCGATAATCTTGTCCGGCAATTCCTCCACTGGTGCGATCACATCGGCAAGACCAGCATCAATAGAGCTGCGCGGCATACCATCGAATTTAGCTGAGGTCGGTTCTTGTACAAAAACCACGCCTGCTTTTTCCTTGATGGCGCGCAAGCCCAGTGTGCCATCCGAACCCATGCCAGAAAGAATTACGCCAATGCTGTTTTCCTGCTGATCTTCGGCCAGCGCACGGAAGAAGAAATCAATCGGCAAGCGCAGACCACGCGGCGCTATATAATCGAGCAGATGGAGCACGCCATGCAGGATGGACAAATTTTTATTAGGCGGGATGACATAGATGCAGTTCGCTTCGACCCGCATCTGATCCTTGACTTGAGCAACCCGCATCGTTGTTGCACGCTGAAGCAATTCCACCAAGATGCCCTTTTGTGTCGGGTCGAGGTGTTGGACGATGACAAACGCCATGCCGCTGTCTTTGGGCACATTCTTTAGAAAGAGTTCAAGCGCCTCAAGTCCGCCAGCAGATGCCCCGATTCCAACGATGGGGAAACCGAGTGTCTTCTTTTGTTCTTCAGTGTCTATTTGGTTGGTATTTTTCAACTGCATATCCGGAGATTTCAATTTCTTTTTTGCAGCAGATGAATTTTTGTTTAAAACCTTTTTCCTTTTTTTATTATTTGGTTTCATTTTAATTCTTCTCCGGATGACGAATATAGACGATGTTTTTCTTCACATTTTTTAAGTTCCTTTTCCATGCGTTTGCGTTCTGAGATATCGCGCATGCTGCCAATGATTTTTTCAGGCTGTCCTTCAGCATCTAATTTTGCTTTTAGAGAGAGGGAACAAGTGAGAATCGAACCATCCCGGTTCTTGAATTGAACCTCGAAATCAGTGATACAGCCTTTTTCATTCATTTCAACTAGCATAGTATGGCGTTCGTTGGGATCATTGTAAAAATCATACATCGATCTTCCTATCAAATCTGTACGACGATATTGTCCCTTCGTAACAAACTCGATGGAAGGACTGATTTCGAGTATTGTGCTGTTAAACAATGTTTCAAAATACACATCCTGCACATTTTCAAAAATAGAACGATACTTTTCCTCACTCTTTTTCAGTTCCTCTTCCACCCGTTTGCCTGCCTGTTCGGCAGATAGGCGCTCGGTTATTTCGTTCGCAAGTTCAATGATCCGCAATTGAACGGACCTGTGTATTTTAATGGTTTCGCTCCAGACGCCAAAGATTGGAAAAAAATAGCTTAGCATTACAAGTAAACGAGATGAATCCCAATGAGCATCATAGAACGCCTGAGAATCAAAAACAAAGATATGAGCCTGAATCCAAAAGATAATGCAGGCGATGATACTCCAAAAAAGTGGACTGCGGGATTGTTGTTTCAAATATATATTGGAGTAGAATACGAATGCAACAAAGAATAACATTGCCAGTGAAAGTTCCAGCAGTTTCTTAGAAAGCGAGCCAAGCTGCACAAACTGTGGAAGAAATGGAGAATAGAATATTAGTAATGCAACGGAAGCCGCACAAATGAAACTGATAATATTATAAACAACAGCTTTACGTCCCCTTTTTGCCTGAACGATTTCTCTGTCTCTAAAAATGAGTGCGACGAAAAACGACGCTGCCAGTGTAAATTGTCCGACTAACCAGGCTGCGGATATCGCCAATCCAAAAGTCGGGTGTGTTTCAAACCAAATTCTATTGAAAGAAAAGACAGCTTGAATAAACTCTTCGGCACCTACGAAAACGAATCCGATTGAAATAATTAAAAAGAACCAGCGGCCTGTTGTAAAAAAATGAAGCAGAACCATTATTCCTACAGTTATAGCAAGAAGTGATGACGCAAATTCAAAGAAAGCGTGCACATCGCTGCTACTTCTCCAACTTGAAAAATGCACGCTGGGATAAAACAACAAAGGCAGGAAAAATAGCGCAACGAAGGGTAGATAGTTAACGGGTCTATTCATTCTGAAAGTTACTCGGATCAACTTAAAAAATAGGAACACGCTACGCGTGTGACATTATCAGACTTCCAGTCCTTCCGAAGGCTATAAAATTGAGCGGTGCAGGGCATATTTCCTTTGACTAGTAAACTTGAAATTATTATTTTTGTGATTTTTTCCCCGAGGGAGGAGGGGGATAAAAAAGTTTGAACAAATTCTGATAAATCATGCCAATAATCGTATTTCTGGATTGCATGACGAAGGTTATAGAAATTCTTCAGCAGGATTTGGCGCAAAATGGATTCGGACAACTGACTAATAAAACTTGTTTCTGTGTTCATACTCTTACTTCCAACCCCTTTCATGGTGTACAGAGCTGCTACACTATAGGCATGAAGATAACAAACCACTGAGTGAATAGCAATCTGCGGGATTGTTCACTTCAATTATGCAGTTTCTTTCCTTTATAACAGATGTCTTGGGATTTTGAATTCTTCTAGCCATTTCAAATGTTTTGTTTTCTCACCTTTCGAGGATGGAACATTTTTCTATTTAAGCGAAATATGGTAATGATGTTTGTATCCATCAAAAATAGCCCAAAAGGATGAAAAAGGTATTAATTCATTTGCAAGCTCATTCTTTATTAATAAACTCGGCGAAATTTGCCTAATTCAAATTATCGTAAGAATGGAAATAGAATTAGAGGATGAATCTAGAAAAGCATTTTTATGCCTTTTGTCTAGTCCAAAAGAATTTCAGTGATTAAAGAGATACCGGAAAAGAGCATTCTGATTTCCGAGGGAGGATACTTTCCAATTAAAAGTGCTTATTTTAGAAGGAAAAAAGAAAAACTGAATTTTCCCCTGCGTATCGTGGCTGATCTCCGCTTGTAAAGATTTTTGATTTTCAGATTGAAGATTTTAAAAAGTCGATGAGCCTTTGAGTCTAAGAGTCGACGAGCAAGAGAAATCCCAATCGGTGAAAGCTGATTGGGATATTAAGTTAGCTCACCGGCAACAATTATATATACTTCGCGCCTCGCTCCAATAAACCATGGACATACATAAAAAAAGGTGCCTGCTTTCGCAAACACCTTTGAAAAGAATGAAAAGTATTTATTGTTATGCTGCCTCTGTTTCGCACACGATATTAACATCTTCATTCTTTGCGGCAAATTTATTCTGCAAACTATCTTTGATCCAATGTATTGAGTGCTGCGAGCGTTGATTGAATTCTATTAACGGATCAACGATATCCATGCAGCTTTCATGTTCCGTTATTTTGCTGTCAACGATCCTGTCTATATTGACTCCCCGGACTTCAATAGTTTTTCCTGTCGGCCTGATACCCATCCAGCTGCCGAGCTGCGTTCCGTTCATAACATAGCTCGTGACAACCCAGTCGCCTTCGGTAATTT
>Ga0315555_1003322_pt1 | contig 11094 bp, 11 predicted proteins | sample SalMarSW160380MG_FD_202113 | JGI IMG/M metagenome (GOLD analysis project Ga0315555, IMG submission 202113) | Salt marsh sediment microbial communities from the Plum Island Ecosystem LTER, Massachusetts, United States - Salt Marsh Sediment SW1603-80 ...
CCCCCGCGAGAAGCGGGTACTGGAACTGCGTTTCGGGCTGGAAGACGGGCGCAGCCGGACGCTGGAAGAGGTAGGCGTGGAGTTCAACGTGACGCGTGAGCGCATCCGGCAAATAGAAGCCAAGGCCCTAAGGAAGCTGCGGCATCCCAGCCGGAGCAGGAAGCTCAAGGACTATCTGGAGTAACATGCTCTTGAAGCGTATTTCATTAAAGGTCTCAAAATTCCTTTTGTACGCTGTCGTTCTGGCCGCCGGCTGCGGAATGGGGATAGGTATCGACTACCTTTATACAGAAATATCCGGATGGTTTTTGTTCCTGATTCTTGCCGCCACAATTATCGCTATGTCCCTGCTGTTCGGGGTGAGAGTTATCATCGACGACCATATCAATCCCTCTCTTGAACAGCAATAAGTTGACAACTCAAGCACTACCTGAAAAAGAGTTGTACCAACTACTATACTTCCTGCAAAACCTGTGCTATAATACACAAATCATGACACTTATTACTGTAATTACGAAGAAGGGAAGGTGTGCTCTTTTTTAACTAAAGGCACCGGGTTTACGCTGGTTTTTACTAAAGGGGCACGAAAAGCCCCTTTCTTTTTTATATTTTCAGGAGGCAACTTAAATTAAAACCTTTTTTGTCATGTGGTTCAGCCAGGCGTTCTCGCTGATAGGGACCGTCGTGGTGGAGTTTGCGCTGGCCTGGTATTTGACCAGAGAGACCGGCTCTGCAACCATTCTGGCGACGGCCATGCTGGTGGCGCTGATACCACAGATAGTGCTGGGACCATTTATCGGACCGCTGGTGGACAGGTGGAACCGCAAGAAAATCATGATTTTCGCGGACCTTTCCATCGCCATTGTTACGCTGGGGCTGGTACTGCTTTTCCTCACCGATACCATCCAGATATGGCATATCTACGTGGCGATGGTCTTACGTTCCATCGGGCAGACGTTCCATTTCCCGGCCGTGCTGGCTTCGATCGCCACTATCGTGCCGGAGAAGCACCTGACCCGCGCGGCCGGCTTTAACCAGATACTACAAGGTGTCGTGAGTATAGCGGCGCCGCCGCTGGGGGCTTTACTGATGGAAACGCTGCCGATGCAGGGCGTGCTCGCGGTGGATATCGGTACAGCCATTATAGCTATCGGCTTCATTCTCCCGCTGACGATTCCGCAACCGGTACGCACCACACTGGCGGAAAAGGCTTCCATCATCGGCGATATGATGCAGGGTTTCCGCTACCTGATGGCGCGCCGCGGCCTGACGGTGCTGATGTGGCTGTTTGCCCTGCTCGGATTTTTCACAGGGCCGGCAGTCAGTCTCTTCCCGATGCTGGTGAACCTCAAACTCGGTGGGGATGTCCTTAAACTGGGATGGCTTAGTGCCATTATGGGCATCGGCAATATTACAGCCGGTTTCCTGCTGGGGATATGGGGAGGTTTTAAGAAACGCATTTATTTATTGTTGCTGGGGCTATTGATAATAGGCATTACCAATGTGGGTCTGGGCTTTACCTCCGAAAGACTGTTCTACTTTATCCTCGTGGACTCGTTTATTCTGGGAGTCGGCATTACGATGACGGACGCCCCGTTTTTAGCCATTATGAACTCAATAGTCGCTAAAGATATGCAGGGGCGTGTCTTCACCCTGATAAACTCATTAAGCGGGCTGATGATACCGATAGGGCTGGCGATAGCCGGTCCGGCGGCCGACTTCATGGGGATAGAGTGGATTTACTTTATCTGCGGCGGGGCTTTCCTGATTATTACGCTGCTGGGTTTCTTCAGTAAACCCCTGATGGAACTGGAAAAACACCCGCCGGAGGAGGAGAGCCAACCTACTTAAACATCCCCATCATATTCCTGGGGAGTTTGCCACCAGCGCCCATCTTGATAAGCTTTTGCATCTGGGAAAACTGGTTTAATAATTGATTGATATCATGCGTGGCGGTGCCGCTGCCCCGCGCGATACGCCGTCGACGGCTCCCGCCGATAATCGACGGATTGTTTCTTTCCTCCAACGTCATGGACTGGATAATAGCTTCTATCTTTTTCAGATGAGCTTCCTGGGCGTCCTCCGGCACCTTGCCGGACAATTTTGACATACCAGGCAGCATATCGACGATTTGCCCAATCGGCCCCATCTTCTTGATAGCATTTAACTGTTCGAGCAGGTCCTCCAGCGTGAAGCCGGACTTCTGGATTTTTTTCTGGAGCTCCAGCGCCTTCTTCTCGTCGAGGGTCTTTTCCGCTTTCTCGATGAAGGTGAGGACATCGCCCATACCGAGGATACGGGAGGCCAGCCTATCCGGATAGAACGGCTCCAGGGCATCCACCTTTTCACCGACGCCGATGAATTTAATCGGTACGCCACTAACCCAGCGGATGGACAAAGCCGCGCCGCCACGGGCATCGCCGTCCATCTTGGTCATGATAAGTCCGGTGACGTCCACTTTAGCATGGAACTCCTCGGCCACGCGTACGGCGTCCTGCCCGGTCATGGCGTCCACCACCAGCAGCACCTCGTCCGGCTTAAGCACCTTTTTCACCTGCTCCAACTCTTTCATGAGCTCCTCGTCGATGTGAAGTCGGCCGGCCGTATCGACGATGATGTGAGTGGCAGCGATTTTCTTCGCCTGATTCAGAGCGCGGGCGCAGATGTCTTTAGATGACGTTTTGGGGTCTTCGGCATGTACCGCTACATCGAGCTGCTTGCCGAGCGTTACCAGTTGTTCTATAGCAGCGGGGCGGCGGTTATCGGCGGCAACGAGCATCGGCTTATGTCCTCCGTGCTTTAAAAGCAGAGCCAGCTTGGCGGCGGTGGTGGTCTTGCCGCTGCCCTGCAAACCGACCATCATGATAACAGCGGGGGGCTGGGAAACGGATGCCAGCTTGCCGGCATCACCGTCGCCGAGGGTCTTAATCAACTCCTCGTTAACAATTTTAACGATTTGCTGACCGGGCGTCAGGCTCTCCATGACCTCTTTACCGATGGAGCGTTCCTTGACGCGCCCGGTGAAGTCCTTCACCACCTTAAAATTAACGTCCGCCTCCAGCAGGGCCAGGCGCACCTGCCGCAGGGCTTCATCGATGTCTTTTTCCGTAAGCTTGCCGCGACTGGTCAGCCGGCTAAAGACGGCGTTAAGCTTTTCCGAGAGGACTTCAAACATACGGTTTAATTATAAGGGGTATGACACTAAGGGGGCAAGATATAAACACATATCCTTCTTCCATAATAAGGGGATTTCTCGTCTCCGGCCTAAAGGTGTTACAATAGCACTAAGCCAGGTAAATTCCCAAGGAGTAAGTTAAAATGGCAGGCAGAAAATATGAAAAATACGTTATGACCGACTTAAGACTCCCGCATATGACGCGACAATTGGACCAAGAGCATGGGTATAACGATAGAGCCACCCGCGTAATGTGGCTGGAAGACGAGTTTATCAAGGGCGCTTTCAGCATCATCTGTTCCTGGTACTGGAAAGCGACCGATGGCGAAGGTTCTCCGTCACATGTGCATGATTTTGATGAGGTCATCGGCTTTATCGGCAGCGACTTTCAAAATCCCACAGATTTAGGCGGGGAGGTGGAGCTCTGGCTGGAGGATGAAAAATATATTCTCACCAAAAGCTGTCTTGTCTTCGCACCCGCGGGACTACGACACTGTCCATTGAAAGTTTTAAGAGTTGACCGTCCCTTTATGTTCCTGGCATTTTCACTGACTAAAAAGTACGGAAAAGACGGCGTTATCTTGAACGCACATTGATAACATTAAGATAGTAAAATCATTGTGAAAGAACAAGAATATTATTCCGGACCGCCGGCACCCGACGAGCTGCGCCTGCGCTATCTGACCGTGGACGAGGCAATCCCAAAGCTGGAGCGCTTTTTACACGATAGCTATATGGCTGGCCTGCAACAGGTGAAAGTTATCCACGGTAAGGGCAGCGGGACGCTACGCCTGACCGTGCGTCGGGAGCTCGGGCGACACTCGCTAGTTAAGAACTTTCGGGCGGGTGAAAAATGGGAGGGGGGCGAAGGGGTAACCATCGTGGAGTTCAGCGAGAAATAAAAAAAACTTCCCGCAAAGGGGGAAATACAACTTGGAGGAGGTGGGCGGGGTGATTAAAGTGCCGGAGAAATAGCTTCGCCGATTGATGGGGGCATGTTTTTCCTTTATAATAAAAGAGTCCAGTGTGGTGAGTGTAGCCTAGCGGTCTAAGGCACCAGGTTGTGGCCCTGGAGATCGAGGGTTCAAATCCCTCCACTCACCCCAGCACCTCCTGATTTGTTTCCTCTCATCGGGGGAGTAATCAAATCCCTCCACTCACCCCAGCACCTCCTGATTTGTTTCCTCTCATCGGGGGAGTAATCAAATCCCTCCACTTATCTTAATAAAACTCATGATTTGCCGAAAAGGTCGCTATGGGGTAAGATTGAATCTGAATACGGGCGCCTGTAGCTCAGCGGAACAGAGCACCGGTCTTCGGAACCGGGGGTCGTGGGTTCGAATCCCTCCAGGCGCGCCAGATTTTAAAGTTTAATACCTAATGCTTTCGGCTTTTCAGCAGACTTCACTTCTTTAGTCAACACCAGCGGTCTAAAACTCCCGGATTTCATTTTCTTTTTCTGATTACCACTCCAGGCGAACCCACCAAAAATACGCACCGCCCAGTACATAAGGTATTTCTTTACAGGATGGACTTCAAGGACACCCATGGCTTCCAGGAAAATATCATCGGAATCTTTTCGCGAGCGTTTCTGCGTCCAGTAGCAGTAATCATGGATAACAGCCGCATTACCATACTTTCCCCACCTGGGCAGAACAACCCAGAGAGGCCTGGGAATGCTGGCAAAATCGGTCATAAAGGTAATAGGGACTTCAATAGTATCGCCGCTGCCCTCTTCATGGACATCATAACCGAAATCCCGGCGAGTGAACCAGGTCCTGCCATCATCAAGAGGAGAAACCGTTAAAACCTCCGTAAACCTGCTCACAGGGTCACCTCCTTCACAAATACCAGGTGTCTTTATTATATATTTTCAGGAGCGATTGTCAATGAAAAAATGACGTAAGAACAAATTATTGAACCAGGAATATTAAAGCAAGTAGTTAAACTTCCCCGTAAAGGCCGTCGCGGTACGATTTTACCAGCTTTACAGGGGCAATGATATTGGCCAAGTCGTTATTGCTTCTGGTATATACCCTGATGTAATTGCCGGTGAGACCCGACCATACACTGCCGGAGCGCTGCTCCCAGAGAACATCCAGCGTTTTACCAATGAAATGATTATTGAATGCTTTACTGCTCTCCTTTGCCAGCGAAAGCATAAGGCCGACGCGCCCTTTTACTATGCCGGCAGGTACATGGTCGGGCATTGAGGCGGCTTCGGTGGCGGGGCGGGGTGAGAAGGGGAAAACGTGAATGCGTGCGAACTGCATCTCGCGACAGAAGTCCAGGGTTTCCCGAAACTCGGTATCGGTCTCGCCGGGAAAACCGACAATGACGTCGGAAGTAACCGCAACATCCGGCACCGAGCCGCGAATCAGCTCGACGGTTTCACGATAGCCATCTGCCGTGTAGCGGCGTTTCATTCTTTTCAGGACGGCATCGCTGCCGCTCTGGAGGGACAGGTGGAAATGGGGACACAGTCGTGCGTCCTGCCAGAGGCTTACGAGAGAGGCAGAAATATGGTGGGGCTTGAGGGAGGAAAGACGCAGACGGGGGACAGGGGTATCGGCGAGAATACGCCGGATAAGGTTTTCCAGGTTAACGCCGCTGCTTTCATAAGAGCCTATTTCCGTTCCGGTCAGGACCACCTCGCGGTAGCCGCCGGCAACCAGCCGCCGCACTTGAGCAGTTATTCTTTCAACCGGCACGTTTTGCAGTCGACTACGCACGTAAGGAACGATGCAGTAGGCGCAGAAGTTTTTGCATCCGTCCTGCGCCTTGAGAAAGGCGCGGGTACGACGGGCGGCGGACGGGCCGGAGGGCATAGCAGCGACCTTTTCCATACTTTGGGGGACACCCAGCAGTTTAAGGAGATTCATCTTGCGGTCGTTGCCGAGGACAAGCTCCACGCCCTCTATCCTGGCGAGTTCGGCGGGGGCGCGGTGGGCATAGCACCCGATGGCGATAAGGCGGGCGGAGGGATTGCGCCGTCGGGCAAGACGCAGCAGGTGCCGCGACTTGCGGTCGGCAACGTGGGTAACGGTGCAGGTGTTGATGACATAGATATCGGCTTTATCCGAAGGGCCGACCAGTTTATAGCCGGCGGCTTCCAGTTGGCGGGCTAATTGCTGGACTTCCGCCTGGTTCAGCTTGCAGCCGAGACTGTCTAAAGCAACGGTGGGAGGTTTAATAATATTATTCATACCAAAAGAAGCGCCAGTAAAAATTATAGCGTCAGGCGAGGAGGGAGGTCAAAGGGCAAAATTTAGAAGTAGAGATATGGCTTGAACTTGAAAATAAGTAAGAAATATGTTAAAAATTAGGTATAAATCCCCATTATTTTACATTCTTTCCAGCTAAAACAAGGAGGTTACTTACATCAGTAGTCAATATAACAGAGTAGTTGTAACCGGCATCGGCGCGCTTACGCCGCTGGGCCTGGATATGGCCACGACATGGGAAAACCTTATTGCCGGCAAATCCGGCGTAGGATATATCACGCTTTTCGACGCCTCGAAAATGGAAGTAAAAATCGCCGGAGAGGTCAAGGGGTTCGACCCCAATAACTATATCAACCGCAAGGAAATACGGCGAATGGACCGTTTTGCGCAGCTGGCGGTGGCCGCCGGCTTCGAGGCGGTCAAAGATGCCAACCTTAAAATCGACGAGAGTAACAAGGACGATATCGGCGTATTCATTGGGAGCGGCATCGGCGGCCTGACCACCCTGTTCAACCAGGCCAGAATACTTGTGGAAAAGGGCCCGAACAGGGTAAGTCCATTCCTGGCGCCGATGATGATTTCAGATATCGCCGCCGCCCAGATATCGATAGCGCTGGGGGTAAGAGGACCCAACATGTGCATGACATCGGCCTGCTCCAGCGGGTCGGACGCCGTAGGACTGGCCGTAGAATACATCAAGAACGGCATCGCACAGGTAATGATTGCCGGCGGCGCCGAGGCGATTATCAACCCACTGGGAATAACCGCCTTCAGCCAGCTAAAAGCGCTTTCAACGAGGAACGACGCGCCGGAGAAGGCATCGCGACCCTTCGATAAAGACAGGGACGGCTTTATACTCTCCGAAGGATCCGTTGTCCTGATACTGGAGAAACTTGACCACGCCCTGAAACGTGATGCCAATATACTCGGTGAAATAGTGGGGTACGGAGCTACGGCCGATTCCTTTCACGTGACGCAGCCTCTGGAAAGCGGTGAAGGGGCGGCCAAAGCGATGCAGCTGGCGATGAAAAGGGGCAACATAAAACCCGAGGAAATAGACTACATCAACGCGCACGGTACGTCCACGCAACTGAACGACGCCATGGAGACCAAGGCGATAAAAATAGCTTTCGGCGAGCGTGCCTATAAAATCCCGGTAAGCTCTACAAAGTCGATGACGGGGCACCTCATCGGCTGCGCCGGGTCGCTGGAACCGGCCGTCTGCATCATGGCTATTCTAAAGGGCATCGTGCCGCCGACCACTAACTACGAGAACTCAGACCCCGAATGCGACCTAGATTACGTGCCCAACACCGCCCGGCAGGTCAAAGTGAATACCGCGCTGACCAACTCCTTCGGTTTCGGCGGTCATAATTCGGTGCTCATCTTGAGGAAGTATTCCGAGGCATAAATTTGAGCCATTGTAGCTGGAAACTGCTGCCACAGGTGGAAGTCCAAACCGACAAGGACAGCCAGTCCAGCTATCCCCCGCTGCTAATACAACTCCTGCATAACCGAGGCGTTACCAGCCCGGAGGATATAACTTCCTTTCTTGCCAGCGACCGCAGTCTAATGGGCGACCCGCTGTTATTTCCCGATATGGAAAAGGCGGTGGCCAGAGTCAAACAGGCGCTGCTTAAAGGCGAGACAGTCGGGGTCTACGGGGACTTCGACGCCGACGGCATGACCGCCACCGCCCTGCTCGTGCAGGGACTTTCTCTACTCCAGGGCAAGACTATCCCCTACATACCGCACCGCCAGATAGAGGGGCACGGCCTGACAATATCCGCCTTGAACAAACTCCACGAACAGGGGGCCAGCCTGGTGATATCCGTCGACTGCGGGGTTACGGACGCAGTAGAGGTAAAAAAGGCTACGGACGCAGGGCTGGACATCATCATCACCGACCACCACAGTCCACCGGAAAAAATACCGGAAGCCCTGGCGATAATCAATCCCAAGCTGAATGACTCTCGATATCCGTATGACAATCTGGCGGGGGTGGGGGTGGCTTTTAAGCTGCTCCAGGCGCTGTTCCGGAGTCTGGAGAAAGAGGAGCAAATCGATACCATGACAGACCTGGTGGCTATAGGCACTATCGCCGATATGTCCCCGCCGCTGGGAGAAAACCGTTTCCTTATCAAAGAAGGCCTGAAAAACATCAACGCCAACCCGCGTCCCGGCATCAGAGAACTCATAAAACAGACACGCCTGGAGGAGGGAAAAATCAATGCGGACAGGATTGCCTGGGTCATTGCGCCATGTCTTAACGCGGCGGGAAGGCTTGCCGACGGGCTGACTGGCTACAATCTCCTGATGACGGAGTCGGACAAGGAAGCGCAAGAGCTGGCGGCCTGGCTGGCACAGAAGAATGAGGAAAGGCAGCGGCTGACCACCGCCACACTGGAAAAGGCAAGGGAGCAGGTCATCGCCATGGGTCTGCCGCCGCTGTTGATAACCGCAGACACGGAATACCCGATGGGCATCGCCGGTCTGGTGGCTAGCAGATTAGTGGAAGAATTTTACCGTCCGTCCATCGTAATCCACATAGCGGATACGGAATGTCACGGCAGCTGCCGCAGTATCCCGGAGTTCGACATCATCGCCGCGCTTAACAATTTCAGCAGGTATTTCACGCGTTTCGGGGGGCATGCCGCGGCGGCTGGCTTCACCATGCCGACGAAAGACCTGCCGCAAATGGAACAGGAACTCTCGGCATTTGTCACGGAGAAACTGGCCGGAGTGGAATTGCGCCCGCACCTGAACATCGACGCCGAAGTGAAATTGAACGAACTGGGAGGGGACACCTACCCGACGACGCAGCTGCTGGCGCCGTTCGGGCACGGCAACCCGGTGCCGACATTCATGAGCCGCGGGGTAGAGGTGCTGGAAAGACGCACCATGGGCAACGGCAACGAACACCTGCGGATGAGACTGAAACAGGGAGGCTCAGTGTGGGACTGCGTGGCCTTCCGTCTGGGCAACCACCAGAAAGAATTCGCGCCGCGCATCGATATCGTTTACAATCTGGAGGTGGATAACTGGAGAGGCAAAAACCAGCTACGACTGAACATACTGGACTTTAAAAGAAGCGGCTGACAGGAGAGGAAGATGAAAAATCCAAACGGGCCTTACCCGGGGAGGCAGCTTTTCCTGGGGATGACGAAGGACGAGAGACCGGTTTTCGCCTACCTGGTGACCGGGCGCTCGCCGCAGAGTCGGGAGAGAAAAGCAACGTCTAAAGAAAACAGCATTATCATGGGACCTATCGGCAATGTTGCTTACGACCCGCTGCGGCACTATACGGCGGTCAAGTATGATAACGATATCGGTCTATTAGTTGTAAGTAATGGCATACAGACGGAGTCGATTTTTGAGACATACAAGCTCCTGTATCACGTAAAGTCCAGACCGGCGAGCGACTACCTGAAGAAAATTATGGACGGCGCCAACTGCGAGCCGGATAGTCTAAAGACACCGCGCATCTCCGGGATTATAACTAACATTAATGAGAAAAATACTCCAGTTTATATTCTAAGCATCAAGATGGCGGGTAAACCTGCTTTCGTATGGGAAGTCAAGCCGAAGGCAGGGACATTGTACGGCGTGGCCACATACCAAGGAAAAATGGAAAATCCGGGGGCTTTTAACGCGGCAAAGGGGCCGGCGGAACTGAAATGTGACGCCACCACGCCGCAAAAAATCGCCGAATTCACCTACGAGATATCGGCGGCGGACCACAAAGGCGATGATATCCGGGTATGCGCTATCGGGGGGATAAGGGGGGAGGACAATACCTGGAAGCTGGCGCTGATTAACAGGCATAAGGACTAGGCAGCAGGCTTTTCGGCGGGGGGTTCGGCGGCTTCTTTCTTAATCCAGCGCGTTTTCCATATCAGCTGCACGCCAGCGAATATCAACACCGCAATAGAGATAAGCTGGGCTTCATCCAGGCCGATAAACAGCACGTTTCTATCGCGGATAAAGTCGATACCCAGCCTCCAGGCGGCATAGAAAACCAGGTAGATAAGGAACAAAGAACCGTCAGGGCGGAACCTATTTCTAAAAATCATCAGGACACCAAAAACGATAAGGTTATAGATAATTTCATACACCTGCGTGGGATGCACAGCGAAGCCAATTGGTCCGTAGCTGGCCGGATGCATGTAAACGAACGCCCATGGCAAATCCGTGGGCACTCCATAGCAGCAGCCGTTAATCGTACAACCCACCCGGCCTACTGCCTGCGCCAGGATTATCGCCGGGGCGATAACGTCCGCCAGATATCCAAAAGATATTTTTCTTATCCGACTGTAAATCCAGATGCCCAGCGCCGCGCCCAGAACAGCGCCGTAGATGGTAAGCCCCTCACCTCCGATTATCTGCCCGGGATTCCGCATAAAATAGTCCCAGTGTTCGATGACATGCAGGAAACGGGAAAATATTACGCCGGAGGGGATACCCACCAGGGCGGCGTTTAGGACCATGTTATAAGACAGGCGGGGGTTTTTCCTGACGGCAATCAAAGCCCAGGTAACCACGGTCAGCACCGCCAGCGCTACCATGATGCCGTACCAGCGGACATCGGTGCCGCCGATGGAAAAGGCTATGGGGCTAACTTCTACATATATCATATTTTCTCTATATTATAATATTTTATGCCCCACACCACACCTGGATTCCCGTTTCCACGGG
>Ga0315555_1003324_pt1 | contig 11091 bp, 12 predicted proteins | sample SalMarSW160380MG_FD_202113 | JGI IMG/M metagenome (GOLD analysis project Ga0315555, IMG submission 202113) | Salt marsh sediment microbial communities from the Plum Island Ecosystem LTER, Massachusetts, United States - Salt Marsh Sediment SW1603-80 ...
ACCTCTGCCTTACCGCCACAACGCTGGATAATCGCCTTGAGGGCTAACCTGCCAATACGCCCGAAGCCGTTGATTCCTACTTTTGTTGCCATTTCCTATCTCCTCCTTCTTAGTTAATTTGCATCCTCAACTTATTTCTATCCCTTCGAACAAGAGGCCAGACAAAGTCAGTCTTTAGCTATATATAAGGAAGCACCATCCATATCAACATTGCTCACCCTTCCTTCCTCTATCAAGAGCTTAAGGTGAGCAATGGTCTCGGTAACAGCCATTCGCTTGTCCCATACTGCCAAATTTCGAAAAGTCGTTCCTCCTTGATCAGTCATCCAGGGAATTTCCTGAGCTATTGCGTATGCCGTCTGCAGGCCGCTGCGCAAGGATTTGGCGATGGCTCTCTTCCTTTCCTCGTGATGCTCGAGTATCTTGGCTATTCTCAGTCCTAAAGCATTGAACACTGGTCCATGTCCCGGGAGTACGAAGTGGGTCTTGAGGCTCTCCAGTTTCTCGAGGGAAGAGACATAGTCGCCCAGAGGATTGTCGCTGGAAAGAGGATTGAAGCCGACATGGGGAGTGGTCTCATACAAAACGTGATCGCCAGTGATAATGAATTTTTTCTCCTTTTCGTAAAGGCAGATATGACCTGGCGAGTGTCCTGGTGTCCATAACACCTCAAATTCAAAAGAATCGTTGGAAATTACGTCGCCGTCCTCCAACATGACATCAGGTGAATCGGGGGTAACATACTTGTTCATCCATAACGAAGCCTCTTTTAACTGAGGCAATTCGTCCTGAGGGACACCGTTCTGCCGAAGCAGGTCTTCAGTCTTTTGAAGCAGGTCAGCGAAGTCTTTGTATCTGAGAGAGATGAAGCCCGCATCAATTCTGTGGATAGCTAACTGAGCCCCGCAGATTTGTCTTATCTTGCTTGACAACCCGTAATGGTCCGGATGGATATGGGTGATAACCACTTTCTTGATGTCTCTGAGTTTGAGGTTTGCTCCTTTCATCCCTTCTTGGAGAGCCCAAAGGGATTCCTGGCTGTCCCAACCGCTGTCAACCACGATATGGCCGTCACCGCCTTCAATCACATAAACATTGGTAGACCATGATCCGCTTCCAGGACCGGGACTCTTTATTTGGTGAACACCGTTCAATACCCGCATTATTTCATCCCCTCTAGATTATATAATACTCTTTTGCTCGGGTACTGTGCAGCCCTTCCTAATTCTTCCTCTATCCTGAGGAGGCGATTGTATTTAGCCAGTCTCTCGCTGCGGCAAGGGGCACCAGATTTGATGAATTTAGAATTGCTGGCTACTGCCAGGTCGGCGATAGTAGTATCCTCCGTCTCACCGGACCTGTGACTGATAATGGTTGTCCAGCCCGCCTGCTGAGCTCTCTTGATAACAGCCAGGGTTTCACTGAGCGTGCCTATCTGATTTAACTTAATAAGGATTGAGTTGGAGGCCTTTTGGGCAATGCCCTTTTCTAGGCGCTTCATGTTGGTGGCATAAAGGTCGTCGCCGACAGTTTGAATCTTCTCTCGGAGTCGAGCAGTGAGCAACGACCAATCTGTCCAATCATCCTCAGCGAGACCATCCTCGATGCTGATGACAGGGTAATCCGAGACTAATTTAACGTAGTAGTCAATCATTTCCGTGGAACCAAGGGTAACACCCTCTCGAGAGAGGACATATTTCCCATCTTGGTAGAAAGTGCTGGCGGCCGGGTCCAGGGCGATAAATAGGTCCTGGCCAGCTTTGTAGCCGGCCATGTCAGTGGCTGCCAGTATCAGTTCCAGCGCATCTTTATTGGTGGGGAGCTGGGGAGCAAAGCCACCTTCATCTCCCACATTGTTGCTTAATCTCTTATCTCCAAGCACTTTGCGCAGGGAATGATATACTTCACTGCTCATTTGCATGGCTTTGTGAAAATTGGCGGCACCCACTGGCAGTATCATGAACTCCTGAAAATCAACCGAGCCGGAGGCGTGCTTACCACCATTGAGAATATTCAACATCGGGACAGGCAATTGTTCAGCTTTTGCTCCTCCCAAATAACGGTATAGAGGAACCCTGCGGAAATTAGCTCCGGCCTTGGCTACGGCGAGAGATGTCGCCAGTATAGCATTGGCCCCTAGTCGGGCTTTGTTAGCAGTGCCATCGAGTTCAATTAATCGCTGGTCGACAGCCGCCTGCTCTAAAGCAGACATGCCTGTTATTGCTGAGGCAATCTCAGTATTAACGTGTTCTATAGCTTTTAGAACGCCGAGGCCCCCATATCTACTTCTATCACCATCCCGAAGCTCCACAGCCTCATATTTCCCGGTGCTTGCCCCTGACGGGACAGCAGCAATGCCTACTGTGCCGTCAGCTAATACCACCTCCCCTTCTATAGTAGGATTGCCGCGCGAATCGAGAATCTCTCTGGCTTTTACGCTTTTGATGCTTGCCATTTCCCTTCCCGTCATTGCGAGCGTAGCGAAGCAATCTCATGATTTTTACGCCTCTTAGCCAAAGAGATTGCCTTGTCCACCGCCTCCACAGCGCTCTGAACCCTAATTATGGAATTGTCCTGTCGCCCACTGCGTGACAGCGACCAGGTATTCAAGCCGATGATTGGGATTCTACTCTTCAAAGCATAAGCAATTTCGCTTAGTGTTCCATAGCTTCCGCCGATGGCAATCACTGCCTGGGCTGACTTCACCACCGCCACATTTCTGGCCTCACCTATTCCAGTGACCACGGGAATATCTACCCAGGGATTTGCCATGCTCGAATCTTGTCCGGGCAAGATGCCCACGGTCAAGCCGCCTTCTGATTTAGCCCCACGACAAACAGCTTCCATTACACCACCCAGGCCTCCGCAGATTATGGTGGCGCCCCGCCGGGCCAACAATTCACCCACGGTTTCTGCCAGTTTAGCTTCTTCCGGGGTGCAGGAAGAATTCCCGATAACAGCGATGATCATTTCATAGCTTGGTATATTATATTAGCACACAGCTTGGGTCTCAGTGAACTGCTTTATTCAACGCCTTTACATTCTGTTTCATTGTGCACAGGATATGTCCGGCTCAAAACGTCTGCAAGATATTTTCGTATGATCACATATGTTCGCTTCGAAACCTCGATAAATCCGAGCCTCCGGGCGAGTTTGAGCGAAGGGAGGTTATGCGAACCACAACTCCAAACCGGAACTAGCCCGTCACTTTGCACTGATCGTGAAACAAGCGAAGCAACAGCTGTGGCTAGACCGCGCCGTCTATAATTCTCCAGGACATAGACGCCGATGTCGACATATTGCTGTCCACGAGCAGCGACAAAGGAAGTGGCCACGACCTTGCCTTTGACAATCACACCCGCTACCAGTCCTTTTGTCAGTGATGTTCGGAGATCTCCCCAGAATCCGATTGGCTGTGCCTCACGAGGCAGGGTCTCCAGCAGCGTAAGGTCGTCAAGAACCAACCAGCGAACCGACTCATTTTCGAAAGGCAAGACTTGCCCCCGCGGGATGTGATAAACATCATCCAGGAAACTGACTGGTGTTTTCAATTGGCTCGAGATGATTTCTCCAAGGGGAGGGGCAACCTCTTTGTCTACCAGAATGCATTGCCAGCCTTTCACCTGAGTGAGCTCTTGCCATAAGGCGTTGGCGTCCGAACCAAAACCAGTCGGTTCTGATGGCAGCTCTTTCGGCTGGAGAACGGCCACCGACCTAGGACGTTGATCGCCGGACATGTAGATATTATAGTCACCCCGTGTCAGTACGTGAATCGAGATGACTGTCTCGGGGTTTTCTACCAACATCGCGAGTAAAAGGCCTCGTTTTGCTTCAAGTACCATTGATTTCTCATGTCGTCTGGTGAAACTACAAAATGATCATATCACTTTGGTAATAACAATCCTCACTTTTGCGTTCGATGTCGCAAGCAAGCTGTTTCGAAGTGCAAATACGGAACTAAGAGATTGAAGCAACAATTTGCTCTAATGTTACTTTTTAGTCGCGATGGCCCCAAGGAGTAGCAAGGTTGAGATATGCCACTATTTTGGCTAGTACGCCTTTCTTCTTATCAGTTGAGCTATAACTCCGCCGGTAATAAGTACCAGGCCAGCAATCGTAGCGACTACTACGCTTTGATCGGGTACGGTTGTATCTGAAAGTCGCTTTAGCAGTATCCCGAGTAATGCCCAATCAACCACAAGGCAATAATAGACATCTTTTCGGGTGAAGAGCACGGATAAGGCAATAGCGATACCAACGACTATCACCGCTACTGCCCAGAATGGCTCACCAAGCCCCCATGTGCTCCAGTTGATATCCACCAGTAGAGCAGTGACATTGGCAATCGTGGCTATGGTAATCCAGCCGAGGTATACACTGAAGGGAAGATGCACGAAATACCTTTCAGCCCTCGTCGCCTCTGATTTGCCGATATTTAGCCTTAAGTAAATTGCGAGCAGGCATCCCAGCAGTATTAGCATCAAGACTAGGGACAGAGGGAGAATCTGGTAATGCCATGCAAATATCCAGCCGACGTTAGCGAGGCAGGAAATGAAGAATAACGGCCCGATTCTCCGCACGAATTCGACCTTCTGAGGGTCTCTTCTAACCCGGGGTACTAATGGATATATGACGAAGACCCCAAGTAATACATAGATGAGTCCCCAGATTGCAAAGGTCAGCCCCGCCGGCACGAACAAATTTGGATACAGGTCAGATAACGCACCGGTCGTTATGTTATTTATGGGGAGGATATTGGCCAGCGCATTAACGACAATGGTACCGAGAAAGCCCAGCAGGTTTAGAATTGACAAGATTAACACCGAACGACTCTTGTTCATAATTTGCCTCCTTTTTCGTCACTCTGTAAAGGTTGAGACTGCGGCGGCCGCCTCAACAGTAGGCGTAGAAAGTGGATTGCTACTACTTCGACCCAGATTAGCGCGTTGAGTATTATGATTCGCTCATATAGGCCAAACCAGCCTCGTTGCTCGGCAAGCAATGCCCCTAATATCAGAGCCAAGGCTAGAACACCAGCCATAACGGTGTAGACAAAGATGTTTTTCCAATTCGGGGTGCTCTTGAGGCTGGGTGAGAACGATAGAATAGCGATAGGGAATAACAAGCCAAGACCATAAGATGCTATCGCGTGGATTGTTCCATCAATAGTACGCGGACCTCCCGGGGCATCCATATGAAAAGTGGCGATCAACATCAATACAAAGCCACAGAGAGCAAGAAGCACAATGCCGGCACGAAAGCCGCGTGCTCTACGAATATTGAAAAACAGCCCGGCAACAAAGATCTCTAATAGCAAGCCCATAGCTAGAAAACAAATCGATTGCAGCCAGCCTATGCTAGTCAACGCCAGGCTGCTGACCGAATCGCGAAATAGGCTGTAGCCGGGAATAGACGAAGATGCTGCGAGATCCCCGACAATCACCACAACCGGCCCCACGATGCCAACTATGGCCGGGACGCTGTTGACGTTCAGGCGTCTAGACATAGAGGTCAGCCTTCATGAACCGAGCCTGTTTGCTAGCAGTATAACATGGATTAGCTCGAGGTGAAATACGGGGAACATCTGTGACATAGGCGAACACTAGGGGGATAGCAGGGGAAGCCATACCGACAAGGTGCTTCCTGCACCCACCTGGCTTTCCACTTCTATCTTTCCCCCGTGAGCCTCAGCGATATACCGGCATATCGCCAACCCTAGACCGGTGCCTCCCTCAGCGCGGGAGCGGGACTTATCGACCCTGTAGAACCGTTCGAAGATGAATGGTATATCTTCGGCGGGAATGCCGACCCCCGTATCCGTGATAGCAACAACGGCCATTTGCCCTTCGCGGCGAAGTGAGACGGAAACAGTCCCTGGAGCTGGGGTATACCTGATAGCATTATCCAGAAGGTTCATGAATAATTCTCTCAGCCTGGCTTCATCGCCCTTGATCACCAGATCCTGAGTTTGCCCTAATTGACAACTGAGCCCTTTTTCCTGACAGAGAACCTCTACATCTGCACTCAGGTTGGCGATGAGCCTGCCGAGATTCACTTCAGTGAAGTTCCATTGTTCCTTGCCGGCATCAGCACGAGCCAGCGTAAGCAATTGTTCAATTAATGAGGACATTTGTCTTGTTTCCTGAGAAATAGTCTCTAAAGACTGCCTGTAATCGCCTGGCGGTCTCTCCTTCTGAAGTGCTAGAGTGGATTCAGCTTCAATTACCGCCAGGGGAGTACGCAACTCGTGAGAGGCATCGCTGGTGAATTGCTTCTGGCGCTGGAACGCTTTTTCCAATCGTCCAATCATTGCATTCAACGTTGCTGCCAGCCTCCCCAATTCGTCTTTGGTACTCACATTAATCCTTCGACTTAAGTCCGTTTCCTCGATTTCCTCCGCTGTCTGGGCAATCTTGTCCACTGGCTTGAGCGCTCGGCGGGCCAGAAATATGCCACCTCCGGCAGCTACTGCCAGGGCCAGCGGGACAGCGATGACAAGGGTACGCACCAATCCATGCAGTGCTTGGTCTATCTGTCTTGTCGAGCGGCCAACAATCAGTGCACCTGGCTGGGTGCTAAGTGGCAATCCTGGAATGCCAAGGTGTACGGGGACAGCCAGGAGACGTAACCCTTGGCCTTCGGCTGCTTCGATTGTGATAAATGCACTCCTACCGTTAATCGCTTGGTAGATGAATTCGTGACTCAAGGAAATACTCATCCCTGGGGGAGACACCTCCACCAATTGGCTACCAGTGTAGAAATACAACATGACGATTTCCCCCAGTTCCTCCTGGAATTCTCCGTGCCAGATGCTTTCCAGAACAGGCGGGACACTAAGTATCTGGTTTGAACGTAGTTCCAGTGAATCATCCAGGCTTCGATAGAGGCTTCGCGAGAGATAGAAATACACCCCGGCACTGAGGGTGCCCAGTAGAACTGCCAGCACCAACAGGTACCAGATGGTAAATCGGAATTTGATGCTATGAATGAAACTCATGGGGCTTTAAGCCGATAGCCGGCTCCCCTCACCGTCTGAATCAGGCTATCTTCCCCCTCGTTGTCAATCTTACGCCGCAATCTACGGATATAGACATCTACCAGATTAGACAGGCTATCGAAGTCATAATCCCAGGCATGTTCTTCGATCATGGTCCGCGTCACTACCACGTTGGGATGGTGCATGAAGTACTCCAGAATGACGTATTCCTTGGTAGTCAATTCAATAGGTCTTTGTCCTCGCCAGATCTGGCGGGTAAGAGCGTTCAAAGTCAAGTCTCCCACCCGAAGCTCTGGTGATTTAGACATTCCCTCTCGTCGCAGGAGCGCCCGGACTCGAGCAAGCAGCTCATTAAAGGCAAAAGGTTTAACCAGATAATCATCGGCTCCTGTATCTAGCCCTCTGACCCGGTCCTCCACGGTGTCTTTAGCCGTCAACATCAGAATGGGGGTATTAATTTTCTTGGCGCGAAGCTCATGACAGACTTGGATCCCATCCTTATTGGGCAGCATGATATCTAGAATGATGAGGTCGTACGGATTGACCTCGGCAAGGTATTCTCCTTCCTCTCCGTCATAGGCTAGGTCAACGGCATAGGCTTCTTCCAGAAGTCCCCGCTTGATGACAGCACAGAGCCGTCGGTCATCATCAATAACCAAAATTCGCATGACAAACTCCCTGGACAAATCATATTACACCAAGATGAACATGAGATGAAATGGCTTGATTGTATACCTTTTCCGCCGTTCACCTCCAGTTCATGGTGGATTCATGTTGGTGTGCTAAGCTTGATTCGCGCTGATGGGAATTAACTGGAAAAAGAGATGAGATGTACTCATCCAGAAGAGAAGGTCGACATAGGATTCTACGAATAGCCATATGCCCATCAATAGAAAGGAGGTGATACGCCAATGCGCAAACGTAAATGGTTGATTCCAGTGGTGCTGTCAATAGTGCTGATCGGCGGTATAACTGGGGGAATGATTGCTGCTGCGGACAATGGCTCGAGCAGTACCGTGGCCCAGAACCAGACTGCCGATCGATACCAGGCGTTTCTGGACAGAGCTTGTGCCATCTATCAGGAGAATACAGGTGTGGCCATCGATTCAGAGCAATTGAAGGCTGCGCTGGATCAAGCCCAAGGTGAGCTACAGGAGCAAGCTCTAGAGAGCCGGCTGCAGGACCTCGTGGCGAATGGCAAGATGACTCAGGAAGAAGCTGACCAATACCTGGAATGGTGGCAGTCCCGGCCCGACATCCAAGTGCCATTACCAGGACTCGGCGGACCCGGTCCCAGGGGTGGCATGATGTGGGGCAGGGGTTTTGGACCGTGGGGTGGTCCATGTCCCGGCCCTGACGCTTCCGGTGAAGCAGCCAGTTAGTAAACCAGTGAAGCAGAACTTGTCCGGAGAGGGGGTGAGTCTCCCCCTCTCCTTGGCATGGAGGCGAAAAATGTCTAAGCTAAGATATATTCTAATATTCATCCTTTTGCTTGCTAATGTCAGCCTGGTTGTTACTGGCTGCGTAGGCAATTCCGCTAGCTTCGCATCAGGTTATTTGCATATTGACGAGGCAGTCGGGGCGCAGCTCAGCACCCAGGAATTAGTGGCAGAGGTGGCTCCTGCCGTGGTTTCTATTGTCGTTGAAACGGTGAGCTACAACTGGTTCTGGCAGGCAGTCCCAGAGACAGGAGCGGGAAGCGGGATAATAATCAGCCCGGACGGCTATGTTGTGACCAACAATCATGTGGTAGAAGGCGCCCAAAAAGTGACCGTAACTCTTAGTGACGGAAGTGTTTTTGCGGCGACTATAGTAGGTACAGACGCGCAAACTGATCTGGCAGTGGTGAAAATTGACGCCAGCAATCTGGCCTACTTACATTTCCTGAGCAATTCTCTGGAGCAGCTTGGCGTCCTTGACCCGGTGGTAGCTGTGGGCAACGCTCTGGCTTTGCCCGGAGGTCCTACCTGGACTACCGGTGTGGTCAGTAATCTGGGACGCTCTATTGAAGAGAGCAACGGTGTGGTGCTCAATGACATTATTCAAACTGATACTGCTATCAACGCAGGGAATAGCGGCGGACCGTTATTAGACACAGCAGGGCAGGTGATTGGCATCAATGTGGCTATCGCCAGCAATGCCGAGAACATTGGCTTCGCCATAAGCACTGATTCGGTTATCCCGGTAGTGGAGAGTCTAATAGCGGAAGGAAAGGTCGTCCGCCCCTGGTTGGGAGTGTCAGCGACCACGGTTACACCAACTATCCAACAATACTATCACCTCGCAGTCGACGCAGGAGCGCTCATTACCAGTGTAAGTAGCGGTAGTCCAGCAAGCGAGGCCGGACTAAGAGCGGGTGATGTTATCGTTAAGATAGACACTGGAGATATCAGCACTGCCGCTGAACTGACCACAGCCATAGCCTCTCACCAGATCGGTGCCCAGATTGAGATTGTCTATTACCGTGGGAGTGTACAGAAAGTAGCCAATGCCAAGCTGGAAGAGTCCCCGTCTTAGACGACGGGTAGCAAAGAAAGGAGTCTTCAGTGTATGGGTGCAGTTCGTAGGTCATTTCGTGACCTGATTCGGAATTCCGTCTGCACAGGCACAGTCACAGTCGTTCCGTCAATCAGCGCCGGGCCGGCAGTGGCTACAATTACCTTCTTCACTGGCAGGAGGTAGATCAAATGGCCGTTCAGGTAAACAATGGTCCTAGTAATACCGCTACAAACACGCTAGCAGAGAGAATTGAGTGTAGATTCTATGAAGCGCCTAAAAAGACTGGATTGGCTCATGCACTGCTTTACCAAATGTGTTCTGTGGATCGTGAGCATCGCTCCGAGCAGATAAATAGCCTGTATTTTGATAGCACTGACCTTGATCAATATGCAAGGTCATTGTCCGGCGACTTTCAGAAAGATGAAGTACGTATTCGCGAGAAATCCAGAAGCGGCTAGACCGCGAACTTGAATCAACTATGGGGCCTGGATTTTTGAGCTAGCCTCTCTCATTATTAAATAGTCCAACTTGAATCTACTACCGGCTCGCCCAAAATGGGATAGAGGCTGGTGAAGAACTTAAGTCTACTTCAACCCGTGCTGGATTGCGATGACAGCTGCTTGGGTACGGTCAGAGACGCCAAGTTTCGCCAAGATAGCGCTGACATGATTCCTCACTGTCCCATCAGATAAGAACAACCGATCAGCAATATCTGCATTGCTTAATCCTTTGGCTATTAAGCGTAGAACCTCTGCTTCCCGCTCGGTCAGCTTGCTGGTAATCAACGTAGCCGGTTGGGTTTGGTGACTGGAGACCTGCTCTAAGACTTTCCCGGCGATGGAGGGGTCTACGTATGTTTTGCCGGTTACTGTCCCCTTGACGGCCTTTATTAGTTCTTCGCGAGGTGTATCCTTTAGCAGATAGCCAGATGCCCCCGCCTGTATGGCATCAAAAACCCATTCGTCATCTGCGTAGGTAGTCAGAACAAGGACTTTAACCTCCGGATACCTCATCGTTATCTGACGAGTCGCTTCTACGCCGTTCATGATGGGCATCTTAAGGTCCATTAGGATAAGGTCCGGTCCTTTATCCGCCACCATGTCGACAGCTTCCGCACCATCTTCAGCAGTACCGACAATGTCAATATCTGGCTCAAGTTTGAGTAGCATTACCAGACCATCACGAACGATTGTCTGATCATCACAAATGATTACTTTCATACGTGTTTATCCGACTATACTACCAATTTCACTGTGGTGCCCTCGCCTGGCTTACTGGTAACGGTGAGTTCACCGCCTACCAGTTGCGCCCTTTCCTGCATGCCCTCCAAACCATAATCATTTGCTTTATCTTTCTTCTCTACATCGAACCCGAGACCATCATCGTGGACCGTGAGCGTGACTTTCTCCTCTGTAGATTCCAGATTCACAGTCAGAGTTTTCGCCTTTGCGTGCTTGGCCACATTTGCGACCGCTTCCTGTGCTACACGGTAAATGCAGTGCTCCACATCAGGCGACAAGGAAGGTAGCTTATCAGTAACTGATAAGTCCAGAGCAAGATTAGTACGCGCCGCTGCATCCTCAACCATTGTTCGC
>Ga0315555_1003328_pt1 | contig 11081 bp, 13 predicted proteins | sample SalMarSW160380MG_FD_202113 | JGI IMG/M metagenome (GOLD analysis project Ga0315555, IMG submission 202113) | Salt marsh sediment microbial communities from the Plum Island Ecosystem LTER, Massachusetts, United States - Salt Marsh Sediment SW1603-80 ...
AATGCTGTTATTTCTGTTGTTGAAAAAACCTATGAGACACCTGATAATTTTACTAGCTCATCGATAAGTGGAACACTTGGTAATGGAAAGGAAATTTTGACAAAGACATTTTATACTCAGCAATTAAACAAGCTTCAGCCTCGGTTCCATGAGTTTGAGGTGCCAGATGGTTATAAATATTTAAAATCACGGACTTGGTGGGCATCGGTTTATATTGGTAAGGGTGATCAATTTGGTTTACCATTTGGTATTAATATTACTATACCTGCAGCTGATCCTGATTCTCAACTGTATTGTAAATTTAATGATGAATGGATGCAAGTAGCTGCTACTGCTAGTTGGAATATTGCGGGGATGGATAGTGAAAAAGCATCAACTTATGTGTATCAAAATGGTTTATGGAGACTTGGTATTACTGATGTTCCTACTATGGGTTTTATTGGTAAATATGGGAAGTTAGTTGACGTTATTAGAAACATGATAAAAGATGTAACTTACCAAACTGATATTACAATTTTTCCAGGTGTTGAACTAGATCTCCCAGTTAATCCATGTTTTGGTTGTCGAGATGTAACATTTAAATTAACTTGGGATGACCCTGATGTTAGTCTAGGTTTTTCATTGATTGGTCCTAGTGGTGAAGAGGTTCTTTCTGCTATTGAGGAGGGTGATTATCAGTCGATGCATTTAGATCAATTGGGTGAGTGTTTGCCTGGTGAATCTTATTCTGTGAGTGTTTTTTCATTTGATGAATTTTCTGAGTCTGTTGATTTCAAGGTTGAATTTAGCTGGAGTCAGAATTTTTCTAAGGAGAAAGCTGTTGCTTTTGCCTCAGCAGCTAATGGTGCTGTGCTTGCTAGTTTGCTTAATGCTCCTCTTCTTTATACTCCTCCTTCTAGTTTGCCTCGTGTAACAAAAAATGTGTTGAATAAACTTGGTGTGAAGAATGTTTATCTTGTTGATCTTGGTGATTATCTCTTAAAAGAGGTAAAAGAGGAGATAAAAGATGTTGTGAGAATTAAAAAATGTTTTAGTGAGCCAGATCAGGTTTATAATGCTATTATGGACTTAACTGGTAGAAATGATGTTATTCTTACTACGGTGGATCCATGGACTAAATGGTTTGCTGCTGAGATGAAACCAGATAATGAAACTGTTGCTGGTTTGTTTTGTGGTCCTGCGGCTTATTGTGCTGCGCATCATGGTAGTCCTGTTTTGATAGTTGATCTTTATCCAGAGCTTTCTTCTGCTATTGTATGGCATACTGAGTTTTGGAAGAGATATTCAAGTGGTTTTCGTAAACCCTCAGTTGCTCAGATGTATATAACTGGTAGTCGAGTGTATGATTTCTTAGAAAAACATGGTTTTGATAGGAAGGGGGAGGAGACTTTGATTACTGTTGCGGATCAGTATGAGATTGGTGCTAGTTGGGATCGTACTTTCGTAGGAAAAGCAAAACCGGGGCGGTTCTTTGGTTCACCGGTTGATACATCGCAGTGGATATCGCGCTCTGTTTTTTATCCTGCGTTGATTTTTAATAATCCTGCGTTGAGCCCAGATGGTGTTAAATTAATTAATGGTAGTAAGAGTGTTAGAGCTAGTATATTGCCATGGGGTAATCGTGGGTTGAAAATCGTTCGTGATTCTCAAGAGGAGTTGTTTAGATATCCTACGCTTCAGTTTTATCCATGTCATTATGATCGTATGAATGAAAGATTTGAGACATATTTTGGATTTAGGTATACATCTGCTGATGGTATGATACCGGGGATTACTGAGACATTTGATCCAATAGATGATGGTGCAAGTCCTGGGAAAGAAGGTTCTGTATGGCCTGATATTACTCCGAGTGAGGTTGTACCTTTTTATCTGGAAAAAGGTGGGTTAAGTAGTGTGTTTTCTACTAATTTTTCAGCTACTGTTAGTAATCTTAATGAAGGGGTTATTCTCTGGTTTACTGGGACACATGGTAGTAGCGGTAGAAGTGGTTTTTTGGTGTCTTGGGATCCAGATTATAATTCTATAACTGAAATATTTAAACGGGATATTTTTATTAATAGGTTTGGTTTTTCTAAGGAGTTTAATCCTTGGAGGGGGTATGAATGGTATCTTGGTTCTACTGAGAATCCGGATACTATGACTATGGAGGTTCATGGTTTCTTACCCGCGCTCCTAGGTAATCCTTTTGGAAATGGTTTGCTTCCTACTGGTGAAGATTTCTGGCCGTCGGAAAGACCGGTTTTACATAGGTTGGCTAATCTTCCAATATTAAAATGGTTTTTACCTGAGTGGCTTAAGGATAGTGCTTACTATAAAGATGGTATGGTTAATGCTCATGTTATATCGAATTTGGCGTTGACTGGTTCGGCTTTTACTGGCTATAATTTAGATGATGCCTTGGATAATGTTCATTCTTGTGGATGGATTAATTATTGTTGTTTAACATCTTATAAATATATTCATTTAGCAATGATGCGACATGGTTCCCCATTCCAAGTCATCGATCCATGGCCGACATCATGGTATTGTGGTGTTTGGATGCAGAGTATACCGCGGGATATGGTTCTGGGTGATACTATAGGTGAGGCTTACCTTAAGGGTATCGAACATGTAGGGATTCTGTATATATCTGACCCTCCTCAATGGTGGTGGGATAATGGTGAGAATGTTTGTTTCTTTGGTGATCCTGATCTTAGAGTATTTGTGCCTGATACAAAGTTCAGTAGTGATAATTATTGGACAGAAGAAGAAACGGCTTCATTAGGATATGATGCAACTCTTTCTATTGATGGTCATATGCCTTTTGGTGCAACAGATTATCCTCATGAAAAAAGTCCAGAGGCGGGGACTCAATATATGCTCTGGGCAACCTTAACGGCTTTGATGATAATACTTGCTGTATCAGTGATTCTATTAAAACGTAAAAAATAATAAAATAAAATTACGGATGCGATAGGATAATGAAGTTAAGTGCTGTAAATTTATAAGACCTATCATGTCATAGTTTAAAAATCGAGAGGAATAAGCAAAAGAGTACACTAAAACCTGCCTTTGCTTATATCGTCTTTATTTTATTTTTAGTTTCTTCTTAGCTTGATTATCAGCTAATCCGACATTCACCATCCGAGGTTCCATCCCAACTTCCATCTGCACAGCAATAGACAGAGATATAAGTTTTGCAGCATTGATAAATTGCCGGGATTGGCCAAACCTGTGTTTTGAATTTTGCTTTAGAAATAACTGTACCACAGTAATCACCATTATCATACTCTGTGTAATGGTTATGCCATAGTGTCCACCAGTTTCCATTTGTCCATGTGGATGACATATCAAAGACAAAGATTATGTGGTCACTCATAAAATAGAATCTACCTTTTGCAGTATTCTTCCATTGTTTCTGTCCAAAAACGTTAACTCCCTTGAGATACCAAGAACGAGTATATATATTTAGTCCACGTCCACCACCAAATAATAGCTCTCCCGTTATTGCTTCTCCACCGGCTAAAGTTTGAACTACTTGATTTTCCTCTGTTCCACTGCATTCGCAGTCCCAAACAACTTCTTCCTCGATCTGTTCAGTTTCTACGTTTTGAAGCTGCAACTCTGTTACTTTTATATCATCATTAGATATGGTTACTTTGATATATCTTTCTTCACCTGATGACGGGATTAAAAGCGCATCATATCCGCTCTCTATATCTGTTTTATAAATTTGGATTAAATCTTCAATTCCTGTCTGCCATTCAGCATAAGATATAATCACTTCTTCTGGTGCTTCATTCCAAGGCAAAGTTTCATCATATGCTTCTCCTCCTGTTTCAAATGATGTAACCGTGTTTAAATTATTAGTAATTGTAGGTGCTGAAGCCATTACCGTCAGGAGTATAATGGCTGTTATAGAGAGCATTGCCTTATTTGCCTTGCTCTTCATTTTTCACCTCCACCATCTGTTTATTCATCAATGTTATCATCGATGGCATAATAACATTTTTTAATATTTGGGTATTGAAATCTAATATGATTTATAAGAGTAAGTATGTCAAATTGGATAAATCGGGGAAAAACATTATATATAAGATATTGGCATATTATTTAACATAGGTTAGTCTTATGACTAAAAAGGAAAGAGAATTAATCAAATCCTTTATGCAAGAAATGAAAGAATCTAGCAAATATTGCTCTAGATTGCATTAGATTTTTTTCTCTATCTTATAACTTTCTTTAAGCCACTTTTCTATATAAACACTATATTCTGAATTCATTATTTTTTCTATCTCTTTTTCTTTAATTTTCTTATTTTCTGTACCTGCTACTCTAAAAAATTCTCTTTCTAATGAATGATCACTCTTAATAAGTTCATTAATTCTCCATTCTTGAATTTGATTTACAGATTCAGGAGTTGCCAACTGTTTGAAATTATTTTTAATTAAGAAAATCTGAGAAGAATATAATGAAGTTCTGTGATTTCCCTCTTTAAACGCATGATGGACAACTAAAGAGATACAATATGCAAGTGCCTTTTTATATAGATCATTATCAAATTTATTTTTAACAAAATCTAAAGTAAATTTTACATATTTTGGTTGTTCATAACAAAATATCTCATTTTTGGTTAGCGATAATTCATTAATTTTTACAATTTCTTCTTCGGTGAGATATTTTATCATCTTTTCATAAATAGTCAGTTGAAAGAAATATTTTTTGTTTTTAGTATTATGGCTCTTTTTTTATAAACAGTAAAAGTTTAGATTGCTCTAAGTAAAACTGATTACGGACGCGGCGGGATTTGAACCCGCGATCACTGGCTTAGAAGGCCAGTGCCATATCCAGGCTAGGCCACGCGCCCAAATATTTTATTTTTTTAACAACGGGGATGATGTTACGTATTTAATTAAAATTGATAAAATTATGTAATTTAAAAATGTTGTTTTTTTTATTCGAAAGGTGCTGCTTCTCCAATTAAGTCTACATGTGTAAGAATCATGCGTCTACAGCAGTATCTTTCTACTCCGAGATCGTCGAGTATCTGTTTGGGGCTTTCCTTGGGTTTTTCGCCCTTTTTCAGGGCTTTTTTATATTCATCATAACGTTTCTGGTAGTCCTCCCAGATATCTCCAAGGACTTTTCCGCATGTAAAACATCTTACAGGTATTATCATAATATCACCTATATGATTTCTGTCTTCTCTTTCTGGCACCACGGCCAAGAGGTTTTTTAGGCTCCTTTCTACGAGAATCACTCACTAGGAGGCTCCTATCATGATCTAGATACGCTATTTTAAGGCTAGGGTCACTGGTGTAATCAACGAGTCCTTTAGCAATTGCTGTTCTAGCGGCCATTGCTTGACTCATAAAGCCACCACCACTAACGGTGACGTCAACATTGATTTTGTTGATATGTCCTTTGGCGATGTCGACAGCTTCAATTATTTTCCATCGTGCAATCTCTGGTTCATAAAGTTCGATGGGTTTTTTGTTAATTCTGACTAGTCCTGTTCCTTTTTTAACTGTTGCTCGTGCAACCGCGGTTTTTCTTTTTCCTGAGGTGTTTACGACTTTTTTTACCATGTTAAATATTCGCTCCTAGGAATTTAGAGAGTTCTTCTATGGTTATGTAATTAATAGGTTGTTTTTTAGCTTGTTCTATTGTTTCAATTTTTTTTCCTTCGAATTCTTTTGGGATACCTGTGTAGCATTTAAGTCTTTTAAAAGCGGCTCTGCCATGAGGTGTCTGATAGGGGATCATGCCGCGTATTGTTCTTTTAACGATGTCGTTAGGCATACGTGGATAGAATGGTCCTTTGCGGTATGTTCCAACTTCTCTTTTTTGTTGGTAATGTTTTTTGACGGATGTTTTTTTTCCGGATATTATTGCTTTTTCGGAGTTAATTACTGCGATTTCTTCGCCGTTGAGAAGGCGTTTAGCGGTAACGGTGCTTAGTCTTCCGAGAGTTGCACCATTTGCGTCAATTATAGCAGCTGTCATTTTTTATCCCAATATCCTAATGTCTTTTCCTTCAGGGTTGGTTTTTATAAGTTCTTTGATTGTCATATGTTTGCCACCTGCTTTTTTGATTTTTTCTTTTGATTTCTCTGAGAATGACCAGGCGGCAATTGAGATTTTTTTTGTTAATGCTCCATCTGATAGGACTTTTCCGGGTATTAGAGCGGTTTCTTTTTCACTTGTGTATTGATTTATTTTGTTTAGGTTTACTTCTGGCCAGTTGCGTGATGGTTTTTCTAGTCTTGTGGCTATATCTTTCCATATTTGTGCATTTTTTTCATTTGCTTCTTTCTTTAGCTCGTGTATTAGTGATGTAAGTATTGGATTTGTTTTCTTGTTTTTACGGGTCATATGTTTATTTCTCCAGATGTGCGAGTTGTAGTGAAAGCAAGTAGTATTTATAATATTTATGGATAGTGTTAGATATCTCTGATTCTGAATGTGAGGTATGATAGTCCAAGCATTGAGATGATCCAGATTAATAGTATTGATATTAGTACGCCGTTGTTGTATATTTCTTCTGGGAAAAATTCTACGTACATTGTTAAACCTAGTGATGGTAGTGGTATCGGTGAGGGTCCTATGTTGATGGCTACTAGGGATAGGAAAGTTTGGACGGGGCTGAAGACGTTTAAAGCAAAAAGTCCGCCTGCTTCGCTTTGGTAAACACCTCCTATGAACATTAGTGCAAATATGAGCATTCCCCAGAGGAATGAGAAGAAGCTCCATGTGAATATTGACATTCCCATGGATGTTGATCTTTTTTTAAGAAAGCTTGAGAAGAAAATTGATATTGCTAGAAAAACTAGTCCTAGTAGTATTGTGAAGAAAATGTATGCTAGGTAGATTCCATAGTCTAGATTGTTTACATTAAAACCTATTACTATGCCTGCGAGTCCGAATCCTATGGTTATGCTTAGTGATACTATTAGTCCTAGTCCTATGAATTTTCCTATTATGATTTCTAGGCGTGTAACTGGGTAGGATAGAAGTGCGCTCATTGTTCCTCTTTCGATTTCTCCTGTGATTGATGCATAACCAAGCATTAGTCCTATGATTGGGACGATAAATTGAACAAAGAACATTAGCCATGTGATTGTGTTTTTGAAATCCGCCCATTGGCCGCTTGGTCCTAGCGTTCCAATTAGTGAGGATATAATTGCTATTGAGACAAAAATTCCGGTGATTACTATGAATCCTTTGTTTCTAATGTTATCCATGATTTCTTTTTTGGCTATGTATAATATTGACATTGACATGTTTGTTTTATCCCTCTGTGAATTTCATGAAGATATCTTCAAGAGATGCTTCTTCGGTTTGTATATTTATGATTTTTGCACCAGCTTTATTAGCGTTTATTACTACATTTGCACGTGTTTCAGGTAGACAATAGATTTCAAGGGTTTGGCCGATGATATCTACTTTATCTACTCCTTCGATGTTTTCTATGGCTTTTTTCATTTCATCTGTAAGATTTGGTATCTCTAGTTTGATTTTGGGTTTTATTTGTAGGTTTTTACTAAGAGAGGTGACCGTGTCTTTTGCTACTAGTGTTCCTTTGTTGATTATTCCTACTTGGCTGCAAACTGCTTGTATTTCGCTTAGAATATGGGATGATATGAATAGGGTAGCTCCATTTTGATTTAGTTGTTTTATTTTCTCCCTGATTAGTTTAACTCCACGTGGGTCTAGACCTGCGCTTGGTTCATCTAGTATTAATATGGGTGGGTTGCCGAGAATTGCTCTAGCCATTCCTAGTCTTTGTACCATTCCTTTGGAATATTTTCCTACTTTTTTATTTGCGTGTTCACCTAGTCCAAACTCGTTAATGAGGCGATGGCATTCGTTTTTGTTTACGTTTTTTAGTTCAGCATAGAAATATAGGTTTTGTAACCCTGTGAGATTGTCATAAAAACCTATTCTTTCGGGCATATAGCCAACATATTTCTTAATGTGTTTGCCGTATCTGTGGATATCTTGGCCGTTAATTTGTACGTTTCCATTATTTGAATAAATTAAACCTAGCATTGCTTTGATAGTCGTGGTTTTTCCTGCGCCATTTGGTCCTAAAAAACCGAAGATTTCGCCAGGTTTGACATTAAGACTAAGGTTGTTTACAGCGGGTAATCTATCATAATATTTAGTTAAGTTATTGACATTTATAACGGGTGGTCTATCTGATGTATCCATTGTTTTCTTCCTCAGCGGAACTTATATACTAGGTGTTTTTTTAAATCCAGAGTTAATTAAAATGTTTTTCCTTATTTTTAAAGAAAAATTGTTAAAAGCTGGTTTGGTATTGGGGGTGTTGATATGAAAAAGTTGATTTCGATTTGTGGAAGTGATGGGGATGATGAGCGGTTAGCTGGTTATGCTCTTGAGGTGGCTTATAAGATTGGGCGGCTTGTTGCTCAGAGGGATGGTGTGATTGTTTGTGGTGGTCGTAGTGGTGTGATGGAATCAGCTTGCAGGGGTGCTAAAGAAGAAGGTGGTATAACTGTGGGTATACTGCCTTATGGGAAGGATGAGGCGAATCCCTTTGTTGATATTGCGATTCCGACTAATATTGGTAATGTTAGGAATTATTTGGTTTCAAGTACAGGTGATGTGACTATAGCGATTGGTGGACGTTGGGGTACGTTGAATGAGACTGCTTTTCGTATGATTTCTCAGAAGCCTCTGATTCTGGTTAAGGGTACTGGTGGGGTTGTTGATGATATTATAAATCATAGTATTTTGCGGGATGTTGAGTATTCTTATCATGTTGTGAATTCTGCTGAGGAGGCTGTGGAAAAAGCATTTGAGTTATCATCTGTTTAAGATATTGGTACTTCAAAAAGAATATAAGGAATAAATATATTCCAAGTCGACTATTATTTATTGTTTAATGGTAGTGGTTTGATTATGTATGGTATAGTAAATCTTGAAGATACAGTTCGTATAACTCCTAATAAGTTTGATAAGGATCTTGATGAGGTTGTTACTAAGATTGTACAAGATACTTTTGAGGGTTCAATGAGGAAAAAATATGGTATTATTGTGGTAGCTGATAATATTAAACCTATTGGTGATGGCATTGTTATTCATGGGGATGGCGCTATGTATCAGAAGGTTGCTTTTGATGCTCTTGTTTTTAAACCAGATCTTCAAGAGGTTTTAGATGCTATTGTTTGTGAGATTGTTGAGTTTGGTGCTTTTTGTCATATTGGGCCTCTTGATGCATTGGTTCATATGAGTCAGATTATGAATGATTATGTTGAAGTAGATGCAGAGAATGAGATTATTACTGGTAAGGAGAAGAGGTTGATGCTTAGGAATAATGATCCTGTTAGAGCTCGTGTTGTTGCTGTTAGTCTTAATGAGCTTTCTGCTCGTGAGAGTAAAATTGGTCTTACTATGAGGCAGCCTGCTCTTGGTGCGCATGATTGGATATATGCGCCTTCTGAGGAGGAGCTTAAGAAAGAAGAGAAAAAAGAGAAAGAGAAAAAAGAGAAGAAGAAAAAGAAGAAGAAGGGTAAGAAATGAAGAATGTTTATGCTTGTAAGTCTTGTCATGTTCTAACTGAGAAGGATGTTTGTCCTAATTGTTCGACTCCTACTTCTAAACGTTGGCGTGGTTATGTGATTATTCGTGATCCGGAGCATTCTCAGATTGCTGAGAAGATGAACATTAAGAAAGCAGGTAAATATGCGTTGAAAGTTATGTAAAAAGTTTTTTTTTGTGTTTATTATGCGTGTTTTACCAGAAGAGTTGAGGGGTTTGTTGAAGACGCCTATTGGACGGCTTGCTCGTGATGATGATGAGCTTTTAACTTTGTTGAAAAATGAGAGATATGTTGTTTCAGTTGGTGATCTGGTTACTTATACGATTTTGAAAAATGATATAGAACCTGTTTTTTGTGTAGTTGATTTTCATACTCGTCGTGGTGAATGCTCTGAGGATATTGTTAATATGATACGTTCTTTTGGGAAAAAAAGTGTTGTTGTGGAAAACCCAGCTGGGTGTATCTCTGATGATTTATGGAATGTTATTGAGATAGCTTATGAGAATCTTGACCAGGGTTCTCTTCGTATTGAGATTAAAGGTGAAGAAGACTTGGCTTCTTTGGCCGCTATTTATCTTGCACCAGAGGACGTAACTATAATATATGGATTGCCGGATAAGGGGGTTTTAGTTGTTAAGGCTAACACTGAGAATAAAATGAAAGCTAAAGAAGTAATTGATAAGATGTGAAGATTATGGAAATTGAGATTGGATCTAAAAGAAATAATCCTTTGCTTAACAGGATTGATGTTAATTTTATAGTTAAACATCCGGGTGAAGGTACTCCTAATCGTGATATACTTAAAAACGAGTTAGCTGAGAAACTTAATGCTAAGAAAGAGAACATTGTTGTGAATGTTATTCGTTCAAGTTTTGGTTCTCAGGAGACAACTGGTTATGCTAAGGTTTATTCATCTATTGCTAAGTCTAAAGGTATTGAGCGTGAGTATATTCTGGTGAGGAATAAGCTCGTGGAGAAAGAGACGAAGAAGAAAGGGGAGAAGAAGACTGCGGCTAAGCCTGCTGAGGAAAAACCTGTTGAGGAAGCACTTAGTGAGCCAGCAACACCTGAACAAGATAAGAAAACCGATGGAGAACAACCTAAAGTAGAAACAGAGGAAAAACCCGTGGAGGATAAACCCGCTGAACCACCAGTTGAAGAGAAAACTCCGGAGACACCACCAGCTGAGGAGAAACCCATAGAAGAAACACCACCACCCAAAGAGGAACCAACCGCTCCAGTAGAAAAACCCGCTGAGGAACCACCCAAAGAAGAAGCCGAGGAAAAACCAAAAGAAGAAACCAAGAAATCCGAAAAACCTGAAGAGGAAAAGAAGGAATAAATATGAAAAAAATTGAGCTTTTTAAAGTAGAAGGTGACAGCGTTACACGTTTACGAAGGCACTGTCCAAAATGTGGACCTGGTGTTTTTCTTGCGGAACATAAAAATCGTTTCAGCTGTGGTAACTGTGGTTACACTGAGTTTAAACCTGGTAGGGCAAAAGAAGAATCGCCTAAACCACCAGTGACTGAGG
>Ga0315555_1003330_pt1 | contig 11076 bp, 5 predicted proteins | sample SalMarSW160380MG_FD_202113 | JGI IMG/M metagenome (GOLD analysis project Ga0315555, IMG submission 202113) | Salt marsh sediment microbial communities from the Plum Island Ecosystem LTER, Massachusetts, United States - Salt Marsh Sediment SW1603-80 ...
TTCGTCCAGCTCTACCAAAAGGGCCTGATCTACCGTGGTTACTACATGGTCAACTGGTGCCCCCGCTGCGGCACCGCCGTCTCCGACCTGGAGGTGATCCACCAGGACGAGGCGACTCACCTCTGGTACGTCCGCTACCCCCTGATGCCTCCCCCCCAAAGTTGGGGGGGACCGAGGGGGGGCAACGGGTGGGAAGGTGCCTCCCCTCTTTCCCCCCCAAAGTTGGGGGGGATGAAAGGGGGGGCGGAGTGGGGCAGCGGCCGCTGGGCCGAGGGAGCCACCGAGTGGATCGAGGTGGCCACCACCCGACCTGAGACCATCCTGGGCGATACGGCGGTGGCCGTCAATCCCGACGACGAGCGCTACGCCGAAGTGGTGGGCCGCACCGCTGTCCTCCCGGCCATCGGGCGGCGCATCCCGATCATCGCCGATTCGGTCGTGGATCCCGACTTCGGCACCGGCGCGGTGAAGGTCACTCCGGCCCATGACCCCACCGACTACGAGATCGGGACGCGCCACGGTCTGGGGATGCCGGACGTGATGAACGACGACGCCACCATGAGCGAGCTGGCCGGCCCCTACGCCGGGCAGGGCATCTACGAGTGCCGTCGCAACATTGTGGCCGATCTGGAAAAGGAGGGACTGCTGGTGCGCATCGAGGATCACCAGCACGCCCTGGGCCACTGCCAGCGCTGTGATCAGGTGATCGAGCCCCGTCTCTCCACCCAGTGGTTCGTCAGAATCAAGCCCCTGGCTGAAGCCGCCATTGACGCCGTGCGCGATGGGCGCATCCACATCATTCCTGAGCGGTTCAACAAGGTCTACTTCCACTGGATGGGGAACATCCGCGATTGGTGCATCTCCCGCCAGCTCTACTGGGGCCACCGCATCCCGGTGTGGTACTGCGACGACTGCGACGAGCTCACGGTGACGATGGAGGATCCCACCTCGTGTCAGGCCTGTGGCAGCACCAACATTCGCCAGGATCCGGACATCCTCGACACCTGGTTCTCCTCAGGCCTGTGGCCCTTCTCCACCCTGGGCTGGCCCGACGACACCGAGGATCTGCGCTACTTCTACCCCACCACCGTCCTCGAGACTGGCTACGACATCCTCTTCTTCTGGGTGGCCCGCATGATCATGATGGGGCTGGAGTGTGCCGGCGACGTCCCCTTCCACTACGTCTACCTGCACGGGATGGTGCGGGACGAACACAGTCAGAAGATGAGCCGCTCCAAGCACAACGTGATAGATCCGCTGGAGGTCATAGACCAGTACGGCAGTGACGCCCTGCGCTTCACCCTCCTCACCGGCTCCACTCCCGGCAACGACGTTAACCTCTCGCTCACCCGCGTGGAGGCCAACCGCAACTTTGCCAATAAGATGTGGAATGCGGCACGATTCGTAGTCAGTAACCTCCAACCCCCAATATCCAATATCCAATATCCAGCCCCCAATATCCAGCTTCCTGAGCGTTGGATTCTCTCCCGCCATAACCGCCTGATCCAGAACGTGACCCGCCTCATGGAGGACTGGCAGTTCGGCGAGGCGGGGCGGCAGATATACGACTTCCTGTGGGGTGAGTATTGCGATTGGTTCATCGAGATATCCAAGATCAGGCTCTATGGCGAGGACGAGGAGGCCAAGGATACAGCTCGGCAAGTGTTGGTGCACGTCTTTGATCACACCCTGCGCCTCTTGCATCCCTTCATGCCCTTCGTCACCGAGGAGATCTGGCAACACCTGCCCCACGAGGGAGAGGCCCTGATCGTGGCCCCGTGGCCAGAAGCCGGGCCGATGGATGAGGCGGCGGAAGCCGAGATGGCGTTGCTCATGGAGATCGTGCGTGCCATACGCAATGCCCGTGCGGAATATCAGGTGGAGCCCGGCCGGCGCATCGAGGCCATCATCGTCGCCGACGAAGATTACGAACTGCTGACGAGCCAGAAGGACATCCTCATCACCCTGGCGCGTCTCGACGCCGACAAGCTGCACATAGCTCGCACCCTGGAGACGAAGCCAGCCCACGCCTTGGCCCTGGTGGTGGGAGGCGTGGAAATCTACCTGCCCCTGGCAGGGATGGTGGATCTGGCGAAGGAGCGCCAACGATTGAGTGCGGAGATCGAGGAAGTCACCAAGGGAATCGCTGGCTCCGGAAAGCTCCTGGCCAACGAAGACTTCCTGGCCAAGGCCCCTGCACAAGTGGTGGAGAGAGAGCGAGATAAGCTAGCGGACTATCGCCAAAGACAGGTAAAGTTGCAGGAACGACTTCAAAGCCTGCAAGCATCGCCCTGAGGTGAACCTCAGGGCTGAAAGGACAAAGCCCTACGGGCTAAAATCCAGCCCCGAAGGGGCTTTGTCCTTTTAGCACGGGGGTTCAGCCCCGTGCTCTGCTTAAGGAGCAACCATGCGAATTGATGGTCGGAGGAACGACGAACTCAGGCCGGTGATCATTACGCCGGACTACGTGCAGTACCCCGAAGGCTCGGTCTTTATCGAGATGGGCGCCACGCGGGTGATCTGCAACGTCACCGTGGAGGAAAGGGTGCCACACTGGCTCCAGAGTCGCAACCAGGGCTGGGTCACGGCGGAATACGCCCTGCTGCCCCGCTCCACCCACGAGCGCACTCCTCGCGAGACCAGAGGCCTCAGGGGACGCACCCAGGAGATCCGCCGTTTCATTGGCCGCAGCTTGCGAGCCGCCGTCAACCTGGAGAAGTTGGGCTGGCGTACCCTGACCGTGGATTGCGACGTTATCCAGGCCGACGGCGGCACTCGCACGGCTTCGGTCACTGGCGGTTACGTAGCCCTGGCCATCGCCCTGAACAAGCTCATCCGAGGCGGCCTGCTTCCCCCCGATGTCCTGACAACGCCCGTAGCCGCTGTCAGCATTGGCGTAGTGAACGGTCAAGTAGTGCTCGATCCTTGCTATGAAGAAGACTCCGTGGCTGAAGTAGACTTCAACGTGGTCATGACCGCCGGGGGAGAATTCGTGGAAGTGCAAGGCACGGCGGAGGGCCAGCCTTTCGCCCGCCAGGTCATCCACGAGCTGCTGGATTTGGCAGAGGAAGGTATCCAGGAGCTCTTTGAACTGCAAAGTGAAGCCCTGTCGAGGTAGAGAGGAAGTCAAAATGTCTTTCGGATACCACCGCCGTATCTTGCGAGTCAACCTGACCGACGGGCAGATCACCATTGAGACGCCTGACGACGTTTTCTACCGCCGCTACCTGGGCGGGGCGGGATTCGTGGCCTACTACCTGCTGAAAGAGGTGCCTCCCGACACGGATCCCCTCGGGTCGGAGAACCGGCTCATCTTCGCCTGCGGGCCGCTCACTGGCGCGCCGCTGGCCGGCAGCGGACGCAACGCCATCGGCGCCCGGTCGCCTCTCACCGGCGCGATGGGGGAGTCGGAAGTGGGCGGCTTCTGGGGGGCGGAGCTGAAGGCCGCTGGCTTTGACGCCATCATCGTCCAAGGTCAGGCCGCATCGCCGGTCTACCTCTGGGTGCACGATGGCCAGGCAGAGCTGCGGGATGCCGCCCACCTGTGGAGGCTGGAGAACAAAGCGACCCACGCTGCCATTCGAGAGGAGTTGGGGGAGAAGCGGGCTCGTATCGCCCTCTGCGGGCCGGCGGGAGAAAAGCTGGTTCGCTACGCCAACGTCATGGCCGACCTGAAGCACGCCGCTGGACGCACCGGCCTGGGCGCGGTGATGGGCGCCAAGAGACTGAAAGCGGTCGCCGTTCGCGGCACCGGTAAAGTCCCCCTGGCCGATCCCGCCCAAGTCGGCGCGCTGGCCCGCTGGATGCGAGGTAACTACCGAGACCTGATGGGCGCATTCCCCGACCTGGGCACCGGCATCAGCATGGTTCCCTACAACCGAGACGGCGCCTTGCCCGTGCACAACTTCCGCGACGGCCACCTGGACGGGGCCGACGTCCTGGGGCGCGAGGGCCTGGCCGAGCACGTCGTGGTCCGCATGGAGAGCTGCTACGCCTGCGCCGTGGGCTGCAAAAAGGTCGCCTCCCTGGACGAGCCATACCCGGTAGACCCGGCTTACGGCGGTACAGAGTACGAGACCGCCGTCAGCCTTGGCCCCAACTGCGGCGTGACCGACGTCTACGCTGTGACCAAGGCCAGCGAGCGGTGCAACGCCCTGGGACTGGACACCATCTCCGTCGGAGGGACGATTGCCTTTGCCATGGAATGTTTCGAGGAGGGGCTGCTGACGCCGGAGGATACCGGCGGGCTGGATATGCGCTTTGGCAACACGGAGGTCATGCTGCAACTGCTGGAGTTGATCGCCGCTCGCCAGGGCATTGGCGATCTGCTGGCGGAGGGGAGCAAGCGGGCCGCTGAACGGATCGGCGGCGGCGCGGAGCGGTTGGCCGTGCACGTCAAGGGGCAGGAGCTGCCCTACCACGACCCCCGCATCCAGCACGGCCTGGGGCTGGGCTACGCTGTCTCTTACACCGGCGCCGATCACATGCACAACGCCTTCGACGGTAGCTATGAGCACGAGGCCGGACTGGACAGCGTCCGCAATCTGGGCGTGCTGGAGCCCATGCCAGCCACCTGGCTCGGCCCAGAGAAGGTGCGCGCTATAATCTACGGCAGCCTGCGTCGCCACCTGGACAACTGCCTTTGCCTGTGCGATTTCTTGCCCTACCGCAACGATCAGGTGGTGGAGGCGGTGCGGGCCGTGACCGGTTGGGACACCACCGCCTGGGAGCTGTGGAAGGCCGCCGAGCGGCTGGTGACCATGGCCCGCGCCTTCAACGTGCGGCAGGGCTTCACCCCGGCCGACGACCGCCTGCCGCCTCGCATGGCAGAGCCCCTCGGCCCCGGCGAGCCGATAGACCCTGCTGCTCTTAAGGCAGCCCTACCTCTCTACTATGAGATGATGGGCTGGGATCCGATCACGGGCGTGCCCCGCGCGGCCAAGCTGTACGAACTGGGCATCGGATGGGTCACGGGTTTGTTGGAAGACGTGTGAGATAATCTCAGCAGATCACAGTAGCTCACGGCGGATTGCCAAATCCGCCGCCAGCCCGCTGGATCTGGCGATCCGGCGGGAGCAAATCGTGATGCGCTGAATCTAGACGAGAAGAGGGAAACCAATGGCCAAGGGATTAACTCCAATGCGCCGCCAATATCTGCAAATCAAGAAGCAGTACCCCGACACCATCGTCCTCTTCCGCCTGGGGGATTTCTACGAGACTTTCGACGAGGACGCGAAGATCGTCGCCAAGGCTTGCGATATCGTCCTCACCTCGCGGCCGGTAGGGAAGGGCCAACGGGTGCCATTGGCCGGAGTGCCCTATCACGCCGTTGACGGCTACCTCGCCAGGCTCATCAAGGCGGGGCACAAGGTGGCTATCGTGGATCAGGTGGGCGACCAGACGGTGCGCGGTTTGATGCCCCGCGAGGTGACACGGGTGATCACGCCGGGCACCGTGGTGGAACCGACGCTGCTCGAAGAAAAGCGTAACAACTACCTGGCCGCCCTGGTAATCGAGGACGACAGGGCAGGCATCGCCTACGCGGACATCACCACCGGCGAATTCGCCACCACCCAACTCTCAGGCGACGATGTCGAACAGGCGGTGGTAGAAGAGTTAGAGAGGCTGCGACCAGCAGAATGTCTGATCCAGGACACTTCTAATTTCCAATTTCTAATTTCTAATTTCCAACTTCAAACTTCAAAATACGACAGTTGGCGCTTCGAGCTGGGTAACGCTCGCCAGGCTCTCCTCGATCACTTCGATGTGGCATCGCTGGCTGGTTACGGCTGCGAGGGGTTGCCCCTGGCCGTGCGCGCTGCGGGGGTCATCGTCCAGTACCTGCGGGAGACCCAGAAGGCGGCCCTGGCCCAACTGAGCGATCTGCGGACCTATTCCACCAGCGAGTTCATGACCCTCGACGCCTCCACGCGGCGGAATCTGGAACTGACCCGCACCATCCGCACCGGCGCGGTCAAGGGATCGCTGCTGGGCGTGCTGGACGCCACGGTCACGGCCATAGGTGGGCGATTGCTCCGCCAGTGGCTCAACCAGCCGTTGCTGGACGTGAGCAAACTGGAGCAGCGGCTAGACGCAGTGGAGGCCCTCTACCAGGATACGCCAACCCGAACGCAGGTGATGGCCCTACTCAAAGAACTGGCCGATCTGGAGAGGCTAACCAGTCGAGTCGCACAGCGCATCGCGGTGCCCAGGGACCTGGTGGGGATTCGCAAGAGCCTGGAGAGCGTGCCGCAGATTCGAGAGGCATTGTCGCAGCTCGCCCCCCTAGCCCCCCAAAACTGGGGAGAACAGGGGACAGCCCCCCAGAGTTGGGGGGACCGGGGGGCTGAGGATAACCATCCCCTGCAAACCCTGCTCCCCCAGTTGGATCCCTGTGAGGAGATAGCCTCCCTCATTGGTGAGGCCATCGTGGACGATCCGCCAGCCACGCTGGCCAGCGGCGGGGTGATCAAGCCTGGCTTCTCAGCGGAGTTGGATAGCATTGCCACCGCCTCCAGAGACGCCAAGAATTGGGTAGCTAACCTGGAGCGAACTGAGCGGAAGCGAACGGGCATCAAATCCCTCAAAGTAGGCTACAACAAGGTCTTCGGTTATTACATCGAGGTGACCAAAGCCAACCTGGATGCTGTGCCCGAAGAGTACATCCGCAAGCAGACCCTGGTAAACGCCGAGCGCTTCATCACCCCGGAGCTAAAGGAGTACGAATCGCTGATCCTGAACGCTCAGGAGCGCATCCTCGACATTGAGACCCGCCTCTTCCGCCAGGTGTGCGACCAGTTGGCTGCCTCGGCCGAGCGGCTGCTTTCCACCGCCCGTGCCCTGGCCCACCTGGACGTCTACGCCGCCCTGGCCGAGGTGGCCATCCGCAACAACTACGTCCGCCCCGTCCTGACCGATGGCGACGAGATCGAGATCATCGCTGGCCGCCACCCGGTGGTGGAACTCATCCGGCGAGAGGAGCCCTTCGTGCCCAACGATGCCCGCCTCTCCCAGGAGGAGATGATTCTGATCATCACCGGCCCGAACATGTCCGGCAAATCCACTTTCCTCCGCCAGGTGGCCCTCATCGTCCTCATGGCACAGATTGGCTCCTTCGTCCCCGCCGACGAGGCCAGAATGGGGCTGGTGGACCGCATCTTCACCCGCATCGGTGCCCAGGACGAGATCTGGGCTGGCCAGTCCACCTTCATGGTGGAGATGATCGAGATGGCCAACATCCTCCACCATGCGACCAACCGCAGCCTGCTCATTTTGGACGAGATCGGGCGCGGCACCAGCACCTACGACGGCATGTCCATCGCCTGGGCGGTGGTGGAGTACATCCACAACCATCCCCGTCTCAGGGCCAAGACTCTCTACGCCACCCACTACCACGAGTTGACGGAGCTAGCCAACCTCCTGCCTCGAGTGCGCAACTACAACGTGGCTGTGGCCGAGGAGGGCGATAACGTGATCTTCTTGCACAAGATCGTCCCCGGCGGTGCCGATCGCAGCTACGGCATCCACGTGGCCCAGTTGGCGGGCTTGCCCAAGACCGTCATCCATCGTGCCGAGGAGATCTTGAAGGAACTGGAGCGCGATTCCCAGAGATCACCCATCAGACCCCGCCGCATCGCCGAGATCCGTCAGCTCGCCCTCTTCCCTGAGGCCAGCCCCATCATCGAGGAGTTGAAGAAGCTGGACGTGGAATCCATGACGCCACTGGAGGCGCTTAATAGACTGTACGAATTGCAGCGGAAGGTGGGGGGTGATTAAAGGCGGATTCATCGCTTTGAAGCTGCCACCCCGTGAACGAGGTTCCTGAGCCCGATTCGTCGGGCGGGAGCTCCGTAGCACGGCGACTTCATCGCCGTGCGGCCCTGGCAAGCACAACATCACCCTTAACCTGACGCCCATGGTTTTGCATCCCATGCCAAACACAATCTACGAGGAGGTGTGTGATGAAAGCGTGACAATGGCCCCCATTTATCCGATCTCTATCTCAACTCACAGGAGGTGTGCAATGAAAGCGCGATCCTTGTTTCGATCTGTCCGATCCAAATTCCAAATTCACAGGAGGTGGACGATGAAAGGACGAGCGATTCTTATCGGCGTGTTGGCCTTGCTCTTGGCCGCCAGTTATGCTGTAGCTGGCCCGCCTGTTGACAGGGGTAAGGACTCAGCTGAGATCACCCTGGCTGGCACTGTCGCCAGCAAGATCAGTTACCAGGGCCGCCTGACCGATGCGGGCGGCAACCCGCTGGACGGCAACTACAACCTGGTCTTCCAGCTCTGGGACGACGCCACGGCGGGCAGCCAACTGGGGAGCGACATCGCGAAGAACAACGTACCCGTGAGCAACGGCCTGTTCACTGTTGATCTGGACATTCCCCAGGATGCCTTCAACGGCCAGGCACTGTGGCTGCAGATCAACGTCAATGGACAGGTGCTGAGCCCCCGCCAGGAACTACTGCCCGTGCCCTATGCCTTCTACGCTCTGGGTGCTCCGTGGTCCGGCTTGACTGACGTGCCGCCTGGTTTCGCAGACGGGGTGGATGACACCGGCTCTGCGGGGCCCCACGACCACTGGGGCGAGACCTGGAGCGGGAGCGGCGTAGGCCTGACACTGAACAGCAGCAACGAGGATGGCCTACGCGTCTCTGGCGGCGATGATGGCATCCAAGTCGAGTCCGCCAGTGACGATGGCGTGTTTGTGAAGTCGGCGGGCCAGGACGGCGTGCTTGTGGACTCGCCAGGTCGTGACGGCGTGTCAGTGGTTGATCCAGGTAGCGACGGCTTCTACGTAAACAACGCAGGCGACGATGGCCTGGGTGTCGTCTCGGCAGCCGACAACGGTGTGCAGATTGACTATGCCGGCAACGACGGCGTATACATAGACTCTGCGGCCAATGACGGCGTTCATGTCGAATCTGCCGGCAATGACGGCGTCTACGGCCGATCGACCTCGCCCGATGGCCGCGGTGTGGTCGGGGTGGCCAGTGCGGAGAGTGGTCTAACCCATGGTGTGCACGGCGAGTCGGCTTCTGCCAACGGCTATGGCGGCTACTTCACCAACACGGGCGGCGGAAAGGGCCTGTTTGTCAAAGGCGACGCGGCGCAAAGCTGGGATGGATATGGGTTTGCCCGGGCGGCGGTCTATGCCTATTGCAGCCAGCCCATCGAGGTATACCGCTGGTTCAACATCGTGAACGGCTGGCTTGCGGCCTCGTCGCCGGGTGAAGGCGGCTGCTACTTCGATTTCGACTTCAACCTCACGGATCGCTTCTGGGTGGCTTCGCCTGCCGGTGGCGCGCTCTACGAGTCGGCCGGGTGCCAGCTACGCCCAGGCTACACGCGTCAACTCTACTGCTGGAGTGACGACGACGACGGCGATCCTGGGAATGGGCGTATTATGGTGATCGTGTACTAGCCGGTCGCTACGGCCGGGGAAAGGAGGTAAGTGATGTGCAAGGCGATGAAAATCGCACTGGTCGTACTCCTGCTCTGCGGGCTGCTGGTGGTGGGCGCGGCCTGGGCGGGCGCTGCAAGCTACGATCTCTTTTGGTGGACGGTGGACAGCGGAGGTGCAACCTTCAGCAGTGGTGGCGACTATGAGTTGGGCGGCACCATCGGCCAGCCTGACGCTGGCACGCTGAGCGGCGGAGACTTCATCCTCGGTGGCGGATTCTGGGGCGGTGGAGCCGCAGTCACACCCACAACACCAACAGCTACGCCAACTAGTACGCCCACACCGACCAACACGCCGACGGTCACCCAAACACCCACGCCGACACTTACTCCACTCCACCATCAGGTTTACCTGCCCATTGTGTTGCGTGGATGGGAATCTGTTGAGCCCGTGACGGTCGGCCTCATGCAAGGTGAGCGATGGGTTCCAGCCGACACTCCCATTATCCTGGCAGCCGGCTGGATAGCGGACGGACAGGAGCAGATAGTAGACTATCTGGCCTCGGTGGATTTCGTGGTCACCCTGGATAGTGAACCGTTGCCAGACGTGATGGATCATTGGGGTGAGATAGCAGAGTGTGGAGACTTCGACGAAGACGGGGACACCGACTACGTGTCGAGCTGGCAGTATCCTGTAGGGATTCTCAGTGCCGGAACCCATCAGGTTGAATCCGCATTTCATCTTCAGTGGCCCGTCACGGATGGGTTTGATACGGATGAGGATGGTGTCCCGGACGAGTACAGTGGCTCATGGGGGTATTCCCTGCAGATCACAGTTGGGGAATGAGGATAGACACGGCATGTTTGACTCACAACACATCTCTTCTGCCGACTAACCTGATCTACCTGCCCATCGTCTTCAAGAACTAGTCACCGCACCCATCCTCTACTCAACACAGCAACTCCAAGCGGTCTGCGGTGTTGTCATACCTGTAGCAACACCACACAACAGGAGGAGGCAATGCCCACCATCAAAGTCATTCTCAACCCCGTCTCAGGTCGGGGAGCCGGCCAGCAGACGGCGGAGGTCATCCGCCATACGCTGACGGAAGCGAAAGCGACGTTCGAGATCGTCGAGACGACAGAACCGTGCTCGGCCATAGCCCAGGCCGCGCAAGCGGTGCGAGAGGGCTGGGACATCATCGCTGCCGTGGGCGGCGATGGCCTGGCCAATGAGGTGCTAAACGGCATCATTGAGGCCAGCCTGGGCACGCCGTCGTGGGAGGCCGGAGAGCCCGCCGCCGGGGCTCTGGGCCTTATCCCCATTGGCACGGGCAACGACTTCGCCTGGTGCATGGGCGTGCCCATCGGCGACGTGGCTGCCGTCTGCCGCCTGTTGGCCGCCGGGCAGACGCGGGTGGTGGACGTCGGCCGCGTGGAAGACGAGCTGGGGAACGTGCGCTACTTCGGCAACAACTTCGGCGCGGGTTTCGACGCCGCCACCACGGTGGAAAGCTACAAGCTGCGCCACCTGCGCGGGTCGCTGGTCTTCCTGGTGGCAGTGCTGAGGACCATCTTCCTGTACTACAAAGCGCCCCTGGTGACGGTGCGTTACGACGAGCAGGAGATGGAGCTGCCGCTGCTGATGGTCTCGGTGGCCAATGGCCG
>Ga0315555_1003331_pt1 | contig 11074 bp, 10 predicted proteins | sample SalMarSW160380MG_FD_202113 | JGI IMG/M metagenome (GOLD analysis project Ga0315555, IMG submission 202113) | Salt marsh sediment microbial communities from the Plum Island Ecosystem LTER, Massachusetts, United States - Salt Marsh Sediment SW1603-80 ...
CCCAAAAACTATCCCTTTGTCGGGGCCGAGTTCAATACCACCAGGGCCGGCATCCATGCCGACGGCATCCTCAAGAATGAGGAGATCTACAATATCTTCAACACCAACAAGATACTCAACAGGCCCTTGACCGTGACCATAAGCGACAAATCGGGCACGGCGGGGATCGCCCAGTGGATCAATTCCTACTTCGCCCTGGCGGATAAAGAGCGCGTGGACAAGAGGCATCCCGGCGTGGCCAAGATATATAAGTGGGTAAAAGATGAGTATGCACAGGGGAGGACTACCGATATCTCCTCCGACGAGATGGAGAAGAAGGCCCGGAAATATCTCCCCGAGCTCTTCATCTCCGATTTCGATCTGATCAAACAGCGTGCCTATGAGATGGCTGCCCACCTTATTGAGGAGGTTGTGGACGATCCAGCCATACGGTCTATGGATCCCGCTCGCCAGGAGGCACTCTTGGAGAAGATCGAGCAAGAGAATCCCTTTATCCAATTCCTCTATGTCACCGACGACAAAGGGTACAAGATCACCAGGAATATCACCCGTCCCGAAGATCGGGCGAAGTACGAGCAAATCGGTTCCGACGTGGACTATTCCAATAGAGAATGGTTCATTGAGCCCTTCAAGACGGGCAAGGTGCATGTGACCAATTTCTATACCTCGGTGATCACCGGGGCCCTCTGCATCACCGTCTCCGCCCCCATCCGCAGCAAGGATGAGGCGATTGTGGGGATCCTGGGAATGGACCTGAGGTTTGAAGAACTGATCAAGACAGAGGATCTGGCCTGAGAGATGGCGGGGGAGATAGGGGTACAGCATGGCAAGGTCTTCTCGGTGCCGGCTCGACCCGTCATCCCTTTTATCAAAGGGGATGGGGTGGGCCCGGATATCTGGCGCGCGGCGGTTTTGGTCATAGATGCCGCAATAGCAAAGGCCTATTCCGGCACGCGAAAGATCCTCTGGCAGGAGATACAGGCCGGTGAAGAGGCCGTCACGCACTTCAACGACCCGCTCCCGCCTGAAACCTTGCAGGCCATCGGCCTGTACAAGGTGGCCATTAAAGGGCCCTTGACCACGCCGGTGGGGGGCGGGTTGCGCAGCCTCAATGTGGCCTTGAGGCAACAATTTGATCTCTATGCCTGTATCAGGCCGATCCGTTATATCCGGGGTACCCCCTCTCCCGTGAAAAACCCCGAAAAGGTGGATTTCGTTATATTCCGCGAGAACACGGAGGATGTCTATGCGGGCATCGAGTGGCGCGGAGAGAGTGAGGATGGAAAGCGGGTGGCGCGCTTTCTGCGTGAGGAGATGGGTGTGGAGATCAGGGATGGCTCAGGCATCGGGATAAAGCCCATCAGCCCCTTCGCCACCAAGCGCTTGGTGCGCAGGGCCCTCGAGTACGCCCTGGGCAATGGACGGCGCAGCGTGACCCTGGTCCACAAGGGGAACATCATGAAATACACGGAAGGGGCCTTTCGCGATTGGGGGTATGAGGTAGCTGATCATGAATTCGGGGGAGTCGTCCTCAGGGAAGAGGAACTGGAGCGTGATGGCGTAGTGCCCGATGGCAGGGTTGTGGTCAAGGATCGCCTGGCAGATGCCATGTTTCAGCAGGTCCTCTTGCGGCCTGAGGATTACGACGTGCTGGTTATGCCGAACCTCAACGGCGACTATTTGTCCGATGCCTGCGCCGCCATGGTGGGTGGATTGGGGATGGCACCGGGTGCCAACGTAGGGGATGAAGTGGCCATCTTTGAGGCGACCCATGGAAGCGCCCCCAAGTATGCCAATCAGGACAAGGTGAACCCCGGCTCCATGATCCTCTCCGGGGCCATGATGCTGCGGTATATAGGGTGGGTTGAGGCTGCCGAGCTTATACAAGAGGCTGTCGAGCGGACTATTCAGGCCCGGACCGTTACCTATGATCTCCATCGGCAGATGGAGGGTGCCACCCTGCTCAGTTGCTCCAAGTTTGGGGAGGCGGTGGTGGGCAATATGGGTGCTCAATGAGAGAGGTTGCTGTCAATGAGATAACAAAGTTAGTGCGGGATCTCTTTATCGACGCCAACATGAGCCTGGGTGAAGATGTGGTAACGGCCCTGCAGCAGGCCCTTGAGAGGGAGGAGTCTGCGATCGGCAAGGAGGTCCTCGCCGAGCTGATCGAAAATGCCCGAATAGCTAAAACAGAAAACATGCCAATCTGCCAGGATACGGGGTTGGCTGTGGTCTTTATCGAGCTGGGGCAGGAGGTACACCTAACCGGAGGGGATCTCTCTGCGGCGATCAATGAGGGTGTGAGGCAAGGCTCTCAAGACGGCTTTCTGCGCCCATCGCTCTGTCATTGCCTTACCCGTAAAAATACCGGCGACAACACGCCGGCTGTTATTCATTTAGAGATGGTCCCTGGGGACAGGGTTAGAATTATTGTCCTCCCCAAGGGGGGTGGCAGCGAGAACATGAGTGGGGTGCGGATGCTTGCTCCGGCTGCGGGGCTTGAGGGGGTAAAGGAGTTTGTGGTCCAGCAAGTCCGGAATGCAGGGGCGAACCCGTGTCCCCCCATCATCGTTGGGGTCGGGATCGGCGGGACCTTTGACCATGCAGCCATCATTGCCAAAAAGGCCCTTTTGCGCCCTGTGGGAAGCACCAATACCGATCCGGAGATGGCAGCGATAGAGGCCGATCTCCTCGACAGGATAAATGATTTAGGGATCGGGCCCTCGGGATACGGCGGAAGGACAACCGCCCTGGCCGTACACGTTGCGATGATACCCTGTCACATCGCCAGTCTGCCCGTAGCAATCAATATCCAATGCCATGCCCATAGGTACAAAGAAGGAATAATCTAGCCTTTTGAAAAGCGAATGGTGGAACATAAGAAGATAATTCCTCGCCTGACCGACGAGGTCGTTGCTTCCCTGCACATGGGCGACAAGATTCTCATCACCGGTGTCATCTACACTGCCAGGGATGCCGCCCACAACAGGCTTATTGAGCTTATTGAAAAAGGCGAGGAGCTACCCTTCGCAATCCAGGGGCAGATCATCTACTACGTGGGACCAACCCCGCCCAAGCCAGGCACGCCTATCGGCTCGGCCGGTCCGACTACCAGCGGGAGGATGGATCCCTATGCCCCCTTTTTGATAGAGCGGGGACTCAAGGGGATGATCGGCAAGGGGCAGCGTTCACAAGCAGTGAGAGCAGCTATGGCGAAGTACAAGGCCGTCTACCTCGGCGCTACCGGAGGGGCAGGGGCCTTGCTTTCCAAATGTATTACAAAGTCAGAGATCATCGCCTTCGCGGATCTGGGACCGGAGGCCATCCGACGTTTGGAGGTAGAGGCATTCCCCGTCATCGTGATCAATGACATCTACGGGGGGGATCTGTACGAAGAGGGCGTTAAGCAGTACGCCCGGTGAAGAGGAAGCTTGACATGCGTGAATGAGAGGTGATAATCTTTTTGCGCATGCAAAGCTGCCGGGGGGAAGCTATGCCACATGTTCACTCCAAATCGGTCCTTTCAAATCTTACAAGCGATCCAAAGGCGTGTTATAGGAACAGGAAAATGCAATTCCGCATTTTATGTGGATCAATATAATCTATGTTGGACAGCCGGGGAGAGTCTGGTGCAGCGATCGTACCTTCTCGACACATCGACGTTCCGAGCCATGTCTGCGGCTACACTGGCGGCCGCCTCACAGGAGACACGCCTGTTGGTGTCGCCGTTTTGCTTCTGGGAACTCCTGACGCATCTTGAAGGCGAGGGCCAGTTCGATCGCGTCAAGGGCAACCTGATGAAATTCCGGCACGTATCCGTTCTCGACGACCCATGGGCATCGGTCGAACGCGACGTCGTTCTGCCAGGTGACGAAGTGCACGAGAGACCGGACGATTGCGAACTCGTCTATGCGACCCTCGCAGCGCTTCGCGATTCGGCGTCAGTGCCGGAATTCTACGCAAAGCACATTCGTGACAGCCGGAACCAGGTTCGCGAGATCGCCGGGTGCGTCGCCAGAGTCGGCGACGTCTTGAAAGCCGAGGAACAGCGGTTTCAGGAGTACGTGACCAAGATCATGAGTGTGGTTCATGACGGGCTCGTCTCCCTCGCAACGCCGGCCGATCGACACCGAGGGACGCTCCAAGTCGTTGACGCGTGGTTGATCCAACTTGGTAACAGAGTAGGCCAATCGGAGTTGGTTCGTGAACGTCTCGAGGGTCGGACGTACGTGTTCAGCTCGTACGTGCTCCATCTGGCGGTGGACTATCTCAAGCGGGGCGCCACCAAGGTGGATCGAAACGACTTCGAAGACGCGAAGTTCTGCCAGCATCTCGCGCTCGATGCGGAGGTGACGGCCGTCACGGCTGACGTAGCCCTGCAACGGTGCTTACAGGACACGCTTGCAGTCTTGAATGCGCTTCCCGATGCGTCGTATCACACGAAGTTACAGGTCAGCAACGTTGACGACTTCATGAGTCTATCGAGGGGCTCTTCGGAATAGACATGCTGCCCAACAACGGGTTGCAGCGGACGCTAAAAACGGCGCGGCTGATTTGCGACGTTATGAAGGAATAGGTGCCAGACAGCACACTCTTGACGCAATGATTTCTTTGCTATAACTCCTCACTCAGTCCTTCTCCATCTCAGTTGTAGGTCTTAGGCATATCGAGCATACATTTTGTCATTCCTCAGTAATCCGTCACACAGTTATACCTGCCTTGCATTAAGCCCCCATTCGCGGTATACTATTATTATCAATCTTCACAAGCACTCAATATCACCCTTGTTTATCATGCAGAGAGAACTCAAAAAGGCCGTCATATGCGCAGGCTCTTGATTGTCTCCAACAGATTGCCGGTCAGTATCGAGAGGAGACGGGGGAAGTTGTTGTTCCAGCCCAGTATGGGTGGCTTGGCAACCGGACTGGGTTCTTTTTACAAGTCATACAACAGCCTATGGATCGGATGGCCGGGGATCACCGTCAATAAAAAAGACGGGGATGAGCAAGAGGTCCTCGCAGAACGCTTGCACTCTGAATTCAAATGCCAGCCGGTCTTTCTCTCGCAGGGCGAGGTAGAAAACTACTATCACGGTTTTTGCAATAAGACCATCTGGCCCCTGTTTCATTACTTCCCACAGTATGTCTCCTATGACGAGACCCTCTATAAAAGCTATGAACGCGCCAACAGACTCTTTTGCGATGCCGTTATGGAGGTTGTCCAAAAGGATGACATTATTTGGATCCACGATTATCATTTGATGCTCCTTCCCAGGCTCCTTCGTGAAAGGATGCCGGATGCCACCATAGGCTTCTTTCTCCATATCCCTTTTCCTGCTTATGAGATCTTTCATTTGCTCCCCTGGCGAAAAGAGATTTTAAAGGGCTTGATGGGCGCCGACTTAGTAGGGTTTCATACGTATGACTATGCCCAACATTTTCTCGGTAATATACGTAATCTGTTAGGCTGGGAGCATTCATTTGGTCAGATTACGGGTGAGGATCACACAATAAGAGTTGATGTATTCCCTATGGGGATAGATTATGAGGGATATGCAAGGGCCCCGCACCATCCAGCGGTGCAAAAAGATGCGGCCAGATTACGCAAAACCATCGGTGACGCAAAGTTTATTCTGTCTATTGACCGCTTGGACTACTCAAAAGGCATCCCTCAACGCCTGGAGGCCTTTGATGCCTTCTTGCAAAAAAATCCCCAGTATAAGGAGCGGGTCAGTCTCATTCTCGTGGCTGTGCCATCGCGCGCACAGGTAGAGCAGTACAAGTTGCTCAAGAGCCGGGTCGACGAGCTCATCGGCAAGATCAATGGAGAACACGGGACCATCGGCTGGACCCCTATCTCCTATCTCTATCGATCCTTGCGTTTCCCCACCCTCAATGCCCTCTACAGTATCGCCGATATCGCCCTCATTACCCCCTTACGAGATGGCATGAACCTCATAGCGAAAGAATATTTAGCCAGCAAGGTAGATGGGAAAGGGGTGTTAATATTGAGCGAGATGGCTGGTGCCTCTAAGGAGCTCGGGGAGGCGATCATCGTAAATCCCAATGACAGAGTGGAGTTGGTGGAGGCCCTGGAGAAGGCCCTCGCCATGTCAGAAGACGAGCAGAGAGAGAGAAACAGCATCATGCAGAGGCGTCTGCAGCGCTACACCGTCAGACGATGGGCAGAGGACTTTGTGGAACGATTGCTCTCTACCAAGGAGTTCCAGCGGGAGATGGACGCGAGGATGTTAACGCCACAAGCGAGACAGCAGCTCATCGCAGATTATCACAACAGCAGGCGACGCCTCCTGCTGTTAGATTATGATGGGACCCTGATGCCCTTTTTCCCCAGACCTGAGGGGGCGCAACCGACTGAGAACCTCCTTCTATTGCTCACAGAACTTTCCGTAGATCCCAACAACTCAGTAGTCATCATCAGTGGGAGATGCAGAGATACCTTGGAAAGCTGGTTAGGCAGCATCGATCTTGGTTTAGTGGCTGAGCACGGCGCGTGGCTCAAAGAAAAGGATTGGGCGTTATTAGAACCTTTTGCTGATGAGTGGAAGGGGGAGATTCGATCAATTCTGGAGATGCACATGGATAGGACCCCCGGTTCTTTTATAGAGGAAAAAGAGTGTTCCCTCGTGTGGCACTACCGCAAGGCAGATTCGGAATTGGCTTCATTAAGGGCGCGGGAGCTCAAGGACGCGCTCTTGCACCTTACCACCAATCTCGATCTCGGGGTATTGGAGGGGAGTAAGGTGATGGAGATCAAGCACATCGGCATCAACAAGGGCAGGGCGGCGCAGCGATGGCTTGCCAAAGAGCAATGGGATTTTATCCTGGCCATAGGCGACGATCTGACCGATGAGGATACCTTTGCCGTTCTCCCCGAATCGGCATATTCTATCAAAGTGGGATTGGGTCCATCACGGGCTCGATTTAATATTAGCTCATCTGATGAGGTGAAGGCATTGTTGGCGACACTTATCGGCGTACAGATCGATGGGGAATAACAAGCGCTCCATGCAACGAAAACGGAATAAAAAAGCCATACCTCCTTTTGCAATCAAGGATTGCGCCCTCATCGCCATTGCCACGGGGATACGGGCGCAGAATCTCCGAGAGCTGAGGGATAGGTTGATGACTATCCCTGCCGGCAGCATTTACTATCACTTCTGGGGAGGACTCATGACGCCGAGACTCGAGGAGCCGGAGTTCAATAACGATTTTGCTGCGTGGACGCGACACGCTCTTCACGATCACGTCCTTGCCGAACGGCTTGCTGTGATTGATCCGACCGCTTTCCCCGACATGGAGACGCTCCGCCAGGAGTTGATTGAAGTCATCGAACGCCGACTCGACGAGGTTGAAATGGTTCCCTGGGCAAAGGTTGACCACCAATTCTATTTTAAGCGTTCCAAGATCGTCATCTTCAACACGAAAAAACAGATATCAGATCCCCTGATGCTCTCCACGATCATGCCTACCCTGTCACGGGGGAGCATCTTTTATCATTTTATCGATGCCCGGAGGCGTTCACCCGAAGGGGTCGACGATTTTTCTGCATGGCTGATGAGCTTTGGCGAACAATATGCCGCCTTACGCGAAGCAATAGGGGCTATCGATTTGTACTTCACCACGCTGGCTGAGATACGGCAGAGACTGAGCTCCCTTTGCACGGATCACCTGGGGAGGGCAGGGGCATGAAGGGGATCAAGCGCTATGCCGACATAGCAGGTAAAGACGTTATCGAACACTTGCGGCAGTTGGCCGCCCTCCTGAAGGGGAAACGGGTCGTCCATGTCAACTCCACGAAGGAAGGGGGTGGGGTGGCGGAGATCTTGGAAAAACTGGTGCCCCTCATGCAGGAGTTGGGCATCGACGCCCAGTGGGAGGTTATCACCGGGAATGATGAATTCTTTGTCTGCACCAAGAGCATGCATAATGCCCTCCAGGGCAACGCCATCGATATCCCCGAGGCGTTATTAAAGGTCTATGAGGAGACCAATGCCCGGAATGCAGAGCGCCTGCGTGAGAAACTTGAGGCGGCTGATATCGTCTTTATTCATGACCCCCAACCTGCGCCGTTGCTGAAATCCTGTCCGAAGCGACACGGCAAGTGGATATGGCGTTGCCACATCGACATCAGCCGCCCGTACCGCTCGGTATGGAAGTACCTGAGCAGCTATGTACAGGGCTATGATGCGAGCATTTTTTCCCTTGCGGACTTCGCCCAGCAGCTCCCCCACGACATCTTTCTCGTCCCCCCCAGCATCGATCCGTTAAGCGAAAAAAACATCGAGATAGACAATAAGGAAGTTATGTCTGTATATCAGGATTTCGGTGTCGATCCCGATCAACCCATCATCCTGCAGGTATCGCGTTTCGATCGCTTCAAGGACCCTCTCGGGGTCATCCAGGCCTATCACCTGGCGAAAAAATTCGTCCCCTCGTTACAGCTCGTGCTTGCCGGTGGGGGGGCGATTGACGATCCGGAAGGGGAGGCGGTGCTCACGGATGTCCGCATGTCGGCGGCCGATGATCCGGCGGTTCATATCCTTGCCTTGCCGCCCGATGCCGATCGCACGATCAATGCCCTCCAACGAGGTGCGGATATCGTCCTGCAAAAATCGCTGCGGGAAGGGTTCGGCCTTACGGTGACGGAGGGCAAACCGGTCATCGGAGGAGATGTCGGCGGCATCCGATTGCAAGTTATCAATCACTATACCGGATTTCTCGTTAATTCGCCGGAAGGAGCCGCCCTGCGCATCCGCTATCTCTTGAGCCATCGCGACAGACTCCAGGCAATGGGGGAGAAGGCGCGGGAGTTCGTCCGAGATAATTTTCTCATCACGCGACATCTCAGAGATTATTTGGCAGTCATGGTTGCCCTTATGCATGGCGTGGAGGAGCGGATCGAGTTAGGGTAGGGGTGGTTTATGACGCGTGGGTATCCACCTATGCCTGCGGTACGTTTTTTGCTCTTGACATGTTGTCTATCTACACGTATAATACACGTATAAGGAGGTTTGCTATGCAGAAGAAATTGACCGTCACCGTTGATGAAGAGGTTTACGAGGGGCTCCGCAAGACTATAGGGCCCAGAAAGATAAGCAGATTCATTCAGGAACTGGTCCGCCCCCACGTCGTTCGTCCCAATCTCGAATCGGCCTATGCCGAAATGGCGAGTGACAAGGAGAGGGAGGAGGAGGCTATGGAGTGGGCTGAGACGACCTTCAAAGACGTGGCGCATGAAACGGCGTGAGGTTTGGTGGGTCAATTTTGACCCTTCGGTCGGTGGGGAAATCAAGAAAAAACGCCCTGCCGTCATCGTCAGTAATGACGCAGCAAACAAGTTCCTCAATCGGGTTCAGGTTGTGCCTCTCACGAGCAGGACGGATCGTGTTTATCCCAGTGAGGCTGTGGTAGTTTTTGAAGGCAAAGAGAGTAAGGCCATGGCAGACCAATTAGCGACGGTAAGCAAGCCTCGGCTCTTCAGACAAGCCGGCATTCTCTCGCAGGAAGATATGAACAGGGTTGCGGAGGCCATCAAGATTCAATTGGATATTCATTAGGAAGAGTGAAAGTCGAAACGGTATGCTTCATGAACTTGACATTCCCAAAGAAGAGGTGGTAACCTTTTTTTGTACCCAAAGCCGGGGGGCTTATGCCAGGGGTTTACTTCATATCATTCCCTTCAAAAAATCCAGTTGAACGATACCCGGGCCATGCGCCTGGGGCCTTTACACAATTAATATTATATGGCGTTCGCAGTTCGGTGGACGGGCTTTGAGGTAAACCAAAGAGGTTGTTATGCCGATCCGTATAACATGCCGTGATAAACCGATGAATAGAGTGCAACTAGTTGAATATAAAGGGGTTAACACGCCCCTGGCAAGCGATCCAATGGCGTGTTATACGGCCAGAAAAACACAACTCCGCATCTTATGCGGATCAATATAATCTATGTTCGGAGCTAAAGAATGCCATACCCATTCCCAGAACATATAAAGCCCTGCACCGTAATGATATTCGTCGACGGGGAAAACCTGGCCATCCGTTGGAAAAAGCAGCTCGGTGATCGAGAGCCACCAGTACACGTGCAACACGAGCCGGATGTGTTCGTGTGGTCGAAGTTTCTTAACATGCGTCATCATCTTCATTGCAACATTATCCGCAAGCACTACTATACGTCCGCTTCAGGCGATTCAGACAACCGCAATAGCATCTTTGATCAACTGAAATCGCTTGGTATAGAATCCCCTCATGTGTTTCCGCGCACGAAGAGCAAAGGTTCCAAACGCGTTGATATCACACTATCGGTAGACATGCTTGCCCACGCATACCAAAAAAACTATGATGCGGCTGTACTTGTTGCTGGTGATGAGGACTATGTTCCGCTAGTAACTGCCGTGAAGAATGCTGGACGCCGTGTCTTCCTCTGGTTTGTAGATAATGGACTTAGCCCAGCACTGAAGCGATCCGCTGATTATCATTTCGATATTGCATCGGTACTCTGTAATCCAGATGCTGGGCGCTATTTCACTGAATAGAAGAAGTCGGAAATCCGAACCAGCCAGTGCACCTGACCGCCATTCCGCACCGCTCCATGGTGGCAGGTGACTGGCACGTTGGACAGAAAGAAGGTGATGTATGAAAAAGAATAAGACCGAAAAGACTCCCGGCGAACCTAAGACCACCAAGGCGGCCACGGCTGCGAAACGCACATACTTTAAACAGGCGGATTTCCCGCAGACTGACCTCCAGCAGGCTCAGAAGATCGCCTCAGCCCTTGTTGACAACTTCGCGGGTAAAGAAGAGGGTTCACCGCCCGACATTGCCCTCGCCATCGGCATTAGTCCGACAAGCAGTGCCTGGGCTCCTCTTGCTGGCAGTTCGGTAGCTTATGGCCTGACTGAGGGGGTGTGAATGCGAACTTGATCAAACTAACAGACCTCGGACGGAAGCTGGTTGCCCCTGAAGTAGAAGGCGAAGATCTGACTGCACGCCTGGAGGCCATTTTGCAGCCTCGCATCCTCAGAGAGTTTTTCGAACGCTATCGCCGAGCG
>Ga0315555_1003334_pt1 | contig 11064 bp, 5 predicted proteins | sample SalMarSW160380MG_FD_202113 | JGI IMG/M metagenome (GOLD analysis project Ga0315555, IMG submission 202113) | Salt marsh sediment microbial communities from the Plum Island Ecosystem LTER, Massachusetts, United States - Salt Marsh Sediment SW1603-80 ...
GTGTTGTTGCTTGGCCGTGGGTTCGGGAGCTTCGCGCAGGACAGCAAAAACAGGATCGGTCTGGCCGTTTCCGGCTGGATCGAGGCGAATCTCTTCGCCGATCTGGATCGGGACGGCTGGCTTGACGTCCTGGTGATGACACGCTGGATCCGCGACAAGCTGTTGTGGGGCGGACCCGACGGATTCCGCGAGGATTCCGCAGCCTTGCCCGACACCTTGGCAACCGCCACCTACGCCGCTGTCGCCCTCGATTTCGATCACGACGGCGATCTCGATCTGGCGCTCTGCGACGGTGACCGCTTCCTCAGGCTCTTCGAAAACGCAGGGGATCGGAGGTTCATCGACGCCAGCCGCAGGTGGTTGCCGCCAGGCTTGCCGCCGCGGCCGGCCGTCGTCGATTTGCGATGCGCGGATCTGGACGGGAACGGTTGGACTGATTTGCTCGTTGCCGGAGGGGCTCAGCCGGGGTCGGTGAACCATGTACTGCTGGGATCGCCCGCCGGATTTCACGAGGCTGCGGGCGAGTTGGGACTTGAACATCCCTCGGTGAACGCTTTTGTGCCGTTTGACATGGAGGCTGACGGCGATGTCGACCTGCTCGGTCTGCGCGACGGCAGCAATATTCTCTGGGTGAACCAGCAGGAACACGGGGGGACGGTCACGCTCGATCTTCGCGCCAGCCGCTCCAATCCATCCGCCCTGCACGCCGCCTGGCGCGTCTATCCGGCGGGATCGCTTGACCGATCCGATTCCCTTTCGGCGTGTGGCCAGCTTGCCGTGGAAGGCAGCCGGGGGCTGTCGGCAAAGGGGTTGGAGAAGGCGCGGATCGGTCTGCAACCTGACCGGCGATGGGATCTCCGCGTCCGTTTTTATGGCGGAAAGTCGCGGGTGCTCCGCAGTGTTCCATCCGGGTCGCGGCTGCTCGTCCGGGACTATCCCTCGATCGTGCAGACCGGATTTCTCTTCCCGGCGAGAGCGGTTGCACTGCTGCAGCGGCGCAATGTGCAATTCCATCTGTTGGGTTTTTTGGCCGGCATCCTGATGCTGGGAGCGACTCTGCAGTTCGGGAGTACGCGCTTCCAATGGAGCACGCGCTTTCTGGTCGTTCTCGCGTTGGGGACCGTGACGGTGTGGTGGTTAATGGTGCTGCTCACGTCGGGCCTCGAGGGCGCGCTTCGCTTCGTCGCACCGCCTGGAGCAGTTCTAGCGATAGCGGTTCTTACCCTCGGGCTCTCGGTCTGGATGAGCAGGCACGGCGCGCTGGCACGGGAGAGAAGCTGGGACGACCTGCTTCAGGCCCTGCTTGTTTTTGCGCATGGCGCGTGGGCGTCGAGTAATCTTGACTCCATCCGGCGGCTTGGGGAATTCGTTCTTCGGGAGGACATGGCAGGCACGCCGGAACAGATGGAGCAATTGCGGCGCAGAGCGGAAACCTGGCAGGGGATGACGGAGCCGAACCTGAGGCGCATCGTGGAGCTGGCAGGCTCTCTACGCGTGGCTCCGGCTGCGGTGGCGGTGATGGAGGAGTGCCGCGGCACGATCAACGTTCTGCTCGCGGATCGCGACAATTGGCCGAATCACGACAGCTCTTCGCGCGGCCGGATCGCGGCTCGGCTCAAATCCGCCCTGGACCAGCTGCGCGACAATCTTCGCCGGCTGCGCAATGCCGCCTACCAGCGCTACTCCTGCAACGTGCCCCAGGTGGTGCGCCAGACTGTCGGCGAACTTGAGCCGGCGTTTGCCGAAGCCGATGTTCCTCCGCCGTCCGTAGACCAGGACGCGAGGCCGGTTTGGGGTTTGATTCGGGGTTGGGAATTGGCGGATATTCTTGATAATTGTCTGCGCAACGCGGTTCGTGCCGTGAAAGACGCCGAGGAAAGGCGAATCGCCGTTGACGTGGAGGCCACTCCGGGACGGATTCGCGTGCATGTGAGCGATACCGGATGCGGCATTCCCGAAAACGAGTGGGACCGCATCTTTGAAGAGGGAATGTCCGGGTCTGACGGCACGGGGCACGGTCTGGCGCAGGCGCGAACCCTGCTCGCCCGTGTCGGCGGCAATATCTTCGTCACGGAAAGCCGACCGGGGCAGGGCACAACATTCACCATCCAGTTGAACGAAGGCCGGGAGAACTTTGAAGCCTCTGATTCTTATCGTTGACGATGACGACGCCTTCACACAGGACCTGATCTTCGTCCTGCAGAGTGAATTCGCTTGTGTCAGCGCCGCCACCGGCGGCGAGGGACTCAAGGTGCTGCGCGAACAGTCTCCCGCGGCGGTGCTGCTTGACCTGATGATCGGTCCGAGCGAAAACGGACTTGATGTGCTCGACAGGATGCTCGCCGAGGACGAAAACCTGCCGATTGTGATGATCACCGGCCACGAGTCCGTTGACACCGCCGTGGAAGCGATGCGCCGCGGAGCGTTCAGCTACATCTCCAAGCGGACCCACACCGACGAGCTCGTGTTGCTTTTGCAGAAGGCGATCTCCGGGAAACAGATTCGCGAACGGGCGCGATCGCTCGCCGAGGAGCTGCACAAGGGGTACGGACGCATCGCCGGCGAAAGTCCGCCGGTGCAGGCGCTCCGCCAGAAAATCGACCTCTTCGCGAACAACTCGCAGACGGTGCTGATTACCGGGGAGAGCGGGACGGGAAAGGAGCTCGTCGCGCGCCAGATTCATCTCCGCTCGGACCGTGCCGACCGGCCGTTTATCGCCGTCAATTGCGCCGCGATCCCCCGCGAATTGATCGAGAGCGAACTCTTCGGCCACGAAGCCGGATCTTTCACCGGAGCTCAGAAACGGAAACCCGGAAAACTTGAAGTAGCCGCCGACGGGATCGTCTTCTTCGACGAGATCGGCGAACTTGACCCCGCCGCGCAGAGCAAACTGCTGCGCGTGCTTGAATCACGGGAGTTTGAACGGGTCGGGGGGGTGCATTCGATCACCAGCAACGCCCGGGTCATCGCCGCAACCAACCGGGACCTGCACGCGGACATGAAGGCCGGGACATTTCGCCCGGATCTCTTCTATCGCCTTGAGACATTGACGATCAACGTTCCACCGCTTCGCGGCCGCAAAGCGGACATTCCGACGCTCATCGACCATTTCCTGCTGCTTGCGTGCCATGAGATGAAAACCGCTCCGAAGCGGTTCACGGACGAGGCGATTGCGGCGTGCCGGGCCTACTCCTGGCCGGGGAACATCCGCGAGCTGCGCAACGTGGTGACAAGCGCCGCGATCATGACGGCGGGCGAGATCATCGACGTGGGCGCGCTCAATCCGCGCGTGCTCTCCTCCGCACCGGCAGTCGCTTCTGCAAGCTTTCCTGCGCTTGCTCCCGCCTTGGACAAACCGGCCGAACCGCACTCCATCCCGGAAAACTGGGAGGGGATGGACGAGATGCGGAAACAGGCTGAACAGGAAGCGGGACGCGCTGTCGAAATCGCATTCCTGCGGCGCCTGCTGGAACGGCATCAGGGCAATGTCGCCGAGGCGGCGCGGGAAGTGGGGATCAACCGCAGCAACCTGTACCGGATGATGAAACGGTGCGGTTTGGCCTGAGAGCATTCCGCTACGTCACCAGCCTGATTCACCGCTTCAACTTGTTTCACAAAGCTTCACTCCCCCTGGATTTGTCGCTTTGTTGAGCATCAGGTCGCCCGAACGAGCGACATTCTGTTTCTTTCCCTTTGAACGCAACCTCTTTAAAACAAGCAAGATGCAAATTCTCTCCCGCTTGGCACATCCCTTGCCTTTACGAACCCTGAACGAAGCGCACACCGGACATGCGGAGAGCTGAATCCGGTTTGTCGGCCGGGTCGAGTGTCGTTGTCAGCGGGCGGCACGGCAGGATTCGGGAACCCGGTCCGGGTGTCCGTCGAAAGCTGTGCATGGGAGCAGCGCCTCACGCAGCCGAAAGGGAAACGAGTGAAACCTCACTTGCTCATCGTTGACGACGATTCCGTTTACGCGGGCGATCTCGCGATGGTGCTCGCGGCGGATTTCCACTGTGTGCTTGCACATTCACCCGCGGAGGCGGAGGAAGAGATCACCACGGATCGTCCTGCCGCCGTCCTGCTCGATTTCGATCTCGGGCCCGAACATGAGGATTTCGTCCTGCTTGAGTGGATACGCATGAAAGAACCGTCGCTGCCGGTCGTGATGATGTCCGAACAGCCTTCGATTCCAACGGTGGTCGAAGCTGTTCGCAGAGGCGTGTTCGGTTTTCTGGAGAAATCGGCGAACCTCGATGAGCTCAAGCTGATTCTGCGCAACGCGGCGGACTGGAAAAACAAAACGTCGATTAGCGATAACAAAAACAAACGTTAGGACAAGGAGGGAACAAACATGGTTGGGGGAAAACGGTTCAACTGGTTGCTGCTTCTTCTCGCGGGATTGCTGGCGCTCGGGCTTGTCGCCGGGTGCGACACGACAAGCGAGGATAGCAACAACGGATCGAATCTCGGATCAGCCATTCCGGACGATCTTCAGGGTACCTGGGTGCTATTTGCGGCGCAGGACAACGGCGAGGGCGCGATCTATGACATCAGCAGCCTCGTCACCTTCGAGGTTACGCTCGAAGCGCACACGTTCGGCCTGCAGACGGATCAGGGACCGACAAGCGGAGCGGTGGGCTTCGAATCCGGCTCGGACGGCGATTTTCTGCACCTCCTCGAGGATGGAACGTCCGAGGTGACCGATCTGGAAGTGCTGGTCTACGACGACAACATCGCGCAGATCTGGATGGACGACGGCACCGAGCAGCAGCTGTGGGTGATGGTTCGCGGAGCGAACCTGATCGCCGGCGTTGTCACCGATACCGACGGGATGCCGCTGGCGGGAGTGACGGTGACCGCCACTCAATCCTTCGGCTCGGCCACCGGCAACGCCACCACCGCCGACCTCGGGGTCTACGTGATCACGAATCTCACCACATCCGCCTACGATGTCGTCGCGTCCAAGGACGGGTACGAGGATGAGTTGGAGATCACCTCGACCAGCGGCCTCGAGCCGACGTTCGTCAGCTTTGCGATGACCGAGGGCTCGGGCGGCGGATCCGGCAGCTCGGTGCTTTCGATCGAGATGGGCTGGGGGGAAAACTCGTACGACTACGATCTGAAGATGCTGACCCCTGAGATCGAAGGGAACGCCTACGTCGTCTCCTACTCCAATCCCGGCAGCATGACGTCCGCGCCCTATGCTTACCACAATGGGGATGAAATGAACGGACCGGGTCCCGAAAGCATCGACATCGCCCAGCTTTCCGCGGGAACCTACAAAGTGTACGCCTACTGGTGGGACCAGGACTTCGCCCAAGGCGAGTGCGTCACGGTTTTCAAGGATGGTTCGGGGTCGGTGGTCGAGACGGTGACGGCTCCCGCCGGCACGGACGACTACTGGCACATCGCCGACATTGACGGCGCTACGGGAGCGATTACCGTGGTCAACACCCTTTCAACCGCAGCTCCCGAGTCTGTGCGGATCGATCGGCTGAAAACACGGGAAGTCCGATAGCGGGTTCGGTGCTTCGGCACCCGCGCGCGGGATGAATTCGTTTCATCCCGGTTTCAAAAGTGGCCGTCCGTTCGCTTGGGGCGCGGGCGGCCGCTTTCTTGTTCTGTCCAGGGAAAAGGCAGAGGAATGCAGGATGCCACGGCGTTTTGCGGGGCCGTGCAGGCGGGAATGAATGCCGCGTTCAGTCCCTTCTGTTCAGCAGCGTGACCGACTGCCGTGCGTCCTGCTGTGGCACAAGCACGCGCACAATGTCATGCCGCGCATCCCAGGCCCAGGTAAACGGCATTGGCTCGCCCTCGTTGCGCAGCAGCCTCGTCGCCGCTTCGTTTCCGGACCGGAAGACGACGCTGGCGGGGGGGGAGTCCTGGTGATGAAAAACGAGCAGGAAGTGGGTTTCGACGGGAATGAATCCCTCTCGATCCTGGGTCAATTCCAGTTGGTACTCGTCCTCGGTGCGCGAGAGGTGAAACACGCTGGTGCAGCTTTTTGAGTCCAGCGTCGTCCCGTCGTCGGATGTGTACGCGAAGGTGGACGAGACTCCGGGACTTTGCGCGTACAGGTCGAGGATCAGCGTGTCGGGGCTGTTTTCGCTCAGAGACTGGACCAGTGGCCAGGAGGGGAGGATCGCGCCCTCCCGCGCGAAAATCGGGATCTCATCGAGCGGCGCGTCAACCGTCACCCGCAGCGGTCCCTTGTAGATCCGTTCGGTGCGAACCTCCGTCCAGTATCCGGAGGGGAGATACACGGTGCGGGTTCGGGTGCCCCTTTCGACCACCGGAGCGACGCACAGATTCGGACCGACCAGCCATTGGTCGGCCATGCTGCGCACGTTCGCGTCGCTGTAAAAACTGCGATCGAGGAACAGCGGCCGCATCGGTGGAATCCCGGTGAGCGAATAGTCGTGCATCAGGCTGTACCAGTAGGGGGTAAGCCGGTATCGTTCCGCCGTCACTTTTCTCGCGATTGCCTCCGCCTGCTTGCCCTGTCCCCAAGGTGTGAGCGTGCCTTCAAGCTGTACCGGCCGGTGGCGCATCAGGGGCGTGTACGCCGCGAGCTCAAACCAGCGGATGTACAGTTCCGTGTCCGAGATCCGCGTCGCCCCGCCGATGTCCACTCCCGCGAACCCGACTCCGCACAGCGCCAGGTTGAGCAGCGCGGCGGGAACCTCCTCGAAGTGGATCCACGTTGTTGGAATCACCGCCGACCAGATCGCCGCGTTCGGGACCAGACCGGCGTACCCCGCAGCGGAAGCGACAAAAACTCGCTGCTTCGGGTGCGCCAGCAGCAGACCTTTCCGGGTCGCAGAGGTGAACAGGTCCGCGTAAACGTTGTGGGCTTCGCGGAGATCGGTGCGGTTGCCGTCGCCGTTGAAGCGGAGGTCCAGCGGCATCCCGGAGATGGGTTCGCCTGCCAACGGTTCGTTCCGGATGATCCAAACCCCGTCGATCCCGGATCGAGTCCACGAATCGACCTGCTGCGACCACCAGTCGCACGCTTTCGGCAGGGTAACGTCGGGGAAGACCGCCGGTCCGGACACCCCCTGCCCGACATAAAAATGGCCTTCGGGAGTCGTCAGAAAGAGATCACCGCGGACTCCCTGATCGAAAGTCTCGTAGTTGGCGTCGGGGCTGTACCGGACGCCGGGATCCACCTCCGCGACGACATGGAAGCCCATGCCGTGCAGGTCTCCCAACAGGTCCACGGGATTGGCGACCTGCTTCGGTTCCCACGTGAAGATCCGGCCGTGATTCCGGAACTCGTGGTCGATCCAGAGTGCGTCGCTCGGCAGGCCGCGCTTGCGCAATTCCTCCGCCATCCCGTGCAGGTCCGCGACGCTCGACGGAGCGGTAAGCGGCACATGCAGCCCGAGCGACCACAGCGGGGGGAGGGGCGGGTGTCCGAGCAGGTCGGCGCTCGTTTTCAGCACAGCCCCGGCGAAGGGCCCGTAGATGAACAGATAGTCGAGTGTGCCTCCGTCTGCGGAGATCCGAAACTCATCCGGAGAACTGTACCCGATGTCGTAGGCCGCCCGCCAGGTGCTGTTCAGCAGGATTCCGCACGCCACCGTGTCCTGCATGCTGAGCAGCAGCGGGTGCGACATCTGCATTGGATCTTCGTCGATCGAAACGCTGCCGTTTTCGAGAGGATCGCTGTTCCACAGTTCAAGGCGCCGGCCGATTTTGTTCAACTGTCCCAGGCGCAGGCCCGCTCCGTAAAACGCTTGGTCCAGGGTGAGTTTTTTCCGGGTTTCCACACGGTTGCCTTGAGACGGGGCACGGATATCCTCGCTAAGCAACCTGCCCTCGCGGTCTCGAATCGTCACACCGGCGTCCTGCTTGCGCACGGTGATCAGCAGCGAGGGAGTCGACAGCGACCACTGGCTGGGTTCCTCGCGAATCATCAAGGTGCCTGCCGCCTTGGGCATCGAAGGAATCACCCAGCCCCGGTCGCGGGCGGGGTGGCTGGCGGGATGAAAAACCTGAAAGTGCAGCACGTTGTCCTGCAATGCGGTGATTCGCACCGTCCGTGTCGCGGAGGAATATTCAAACTCGCTGCGCTCGCGCCCGCTCCGCTGGCACCCCGCGAGCATCACTGTTGCGAGAATGGCAGCAAGAGACCCAAGACTTCGCCAGGAAGACAGGGCTTGCGCTGCGCGTTTTACTGGAACACCGCGGCTCATGCGTCTCCTCCGTGCGGAACGAGAACGGTAAAGAGGCATGCGTGCAGGGTAAGATCGCCGCCGGCCCGTGCGCAAGGGATATGCGTCATCCTTGTCCGGATCGTTTCGTCTGCAAACTCCCCGAATGCCGGTTGCTCATTGCCCCGAACGGTCCGCCGGGTGGCGCTTCATCTCACTCCCGAGTCCCGGGAGTCGCTCGCGCCTGCTTGAAGCTTGTCTGCCAAGTCTTTATTCTTCCTGAGGCGAGCATCCTTACCTTTCGTTGTCGCGGTGAACCACACTCACTTGGAGCGAGTAGGCAATGGCGCCGAAAGCGCTTGGCAAAAAATCCCGGCCGGTCATCTTCGGAGAGGTGCTGTTTGACGCTTTTCCGGACGGACGAGACGTGCTCGGCGGAGCGCCGTTCAACGTAGCGATGCACCTCGCCGCGTTCGATGAATCGCCGATCATGATTACGCGGATCGGTGCGGACAAACGGGGCAAGATGATCCGCGAGCGTATGGCGGCGTGGAGGATGGACGCCTCCTATCTCCAGATCGACCGCGAACACGAAACCGGCATCGTCCAGGTTTCGTTCGAAAAGCGCGAACCCCACTACTCGATCACCCCCGGGGTCGCCTGGGATTTCATCGGCGCTCCGCCCAAATCGGACGTTCTCGATCACAAGCACACCTCCCTGCTCTACCACGGGACCCTGGCGCTGCGTTATCTCCGTTCCCGGCGGACGTTCTCGATGCTGCAACGCTTGTTGAATGTGCCCACGTTCGTCGATTTGAACCTGAGAAATCCTTGGTACAATAATGATAAAATTGAACTTGCTTGTGCGCACGCGAAGTGGCTGAAACTCAATCGCGCCGAGTTGAAGGAGTTGACCGGGAGCGTGCAACAGAGCGTCTGGAAGGACATCGACGCGCTGCGCCGCAGGTGGGATCTCCCGGTGATTGTCGTTACCGACGGCGAAAACGGCGCCGTCTTCTCTCAGAAGGACAGGGATCCGATCGCCGTCAAACCGAAGACCGTCCGCGACTTTGTCGATTCCGTGGGAGCGGGGGATGCCTTTAGCGCCGTACTGATCAAGGGGCTGCTCCGCGGCTGGGAGGCTGAGCTCACGTTGAAACGTGCGATCGAATTCGCGAGCCGGGTGTGTACGCTGCGGGGTGCGCTCCCCGGCTTACGCTCCTGGTATCAACCGACGCTCGACGGTTGGAGTGCGGAAGATGGCTGAGGTTCCACGGAAGAAGCTGAACATCCTCCTGCTCTCCGTGCACGGCCTGATCCGCGGTGTCGAACCCGAGTTGGGCAGGGATGCGGACACCGGCGGCCAGGTGCTCTACGTACTCGAACTCGCCCGCCACCTCGCCCGCTCCGAGGAAGTCGAATCGGTCGAACTGATCACCCGCCGTGTTCAGGACGTAAAGGTGGATTCGATCTACGCCCAGCCCGAGGAGGAGCTGGAGCGGGGAGCGAAGATCGTTCGCATCGACACCGGTCCGCACCGCTATCTGCGCAAGGAGAACCTCTGGCCCTACGTCGATGAAATGGCGGATCGCATCGTCCGGCATATTTCCGCTTCGGCGAAGGTCCCGGACATCATTCACGGCCACTACGCGGATGCGGGGTACATCGGCGCCCAGGTGAGCCGGCTGCTCGGCGTTCCCTTTGTGTTCACCGGCCATTCGCTGGGAAGGGTCAAACGGCAGCGGCTGCTCGCTCGAGGATTTTCGGAAGAAGCCATCGAGAGCAGGTACAACATGCGCAGGCGGATCGAGGCGGAGGAATTTGCCCTCGAGACCGCCTCATTTGTCGTCACCAGCACCGAGCAGGAGGTCGAGGAGCAATACGCCCTCTACGACCGGTACGATCCTTCTCAGAAACGGGTGATCGCGCCGGGGACAGACCTCGCACGGTATCGCCCACCGGGGAAGCGGCGTGAGCATTCTGAGGTTCGCAGAGAGCTCGACCGGTTTTTATGGGAGCCGAATAAACCGATGATCCTCGCGATCAGCCGTGCGGATGAGCGCAAGAACATCATGACCCTGGTCGAGGCGTACGCAACAACTCCCGGTCTCCGGAAGCGGGCGAATCTCGTGATCCTCGCGGGAAACCGCGACGTGATCGGCGACATGGATCCGGGGGCGAGGAAAGTCCTGCGCGAGCTCCTGTTGGCGATCGACCGTTACGATCTCTACGGGCACGTCGCCTATCCGAAGCAGCATCAACAGGAGGACGTCCCCGCGTTCTACCGTCTCGCGGCGGAGTCTCGCGGGCTGTTTGTCAACCCGGCGCTCACGGAGCCGTTCGGACTGACGCTGCTCGAGGCGGCGGCGTCCGGGTTGCCGGTGGTCGCGACGAACGACGGGGGACCCCAGGACATCCTGCGGAATTGTGGAAACGGTGAGCTGGTGGATCCGCTTGACGCCGAAAAAATGGGAAAGACCATCCTCAACGCGTTGTCGAACCGCCACCGATGGAAGCAGTGGTCGCGAAGCGGTCTGAGCGGCGTGCACAGGCATTACAGTTGGGGCGGCCACGTCAGGAAATACATCGGCGAAGTGAGGAAGGTTACCCGGCGCCACCGCTCTCCCTTTGGACGCGCCGGCATTCGAAATCCCCTGCCCACCGTCGACCGCCTGCTGATTTGCGACATTGACAACACCCTTCTCGGGGACGGGGATGCGCTGCAGGCGTTGATGGAGCGGATCGAGCGGCAGGGCGGAAAGGTGGGATTCGGGATTGCGACGGGACGGCATGCGCAAAGCACACGGGCCGTCCTCAAGCGGTGGGGGGTGCGAACACCCGACCTGTTGATCACCGACGTCGGCAGCCAGATTCAGTACGGGAACCCTTTCAACCTAGATGAGGGGTG
>Ga0315555_1003338_pt1 | contig 11052 bp, 9 predicted proteins | sample SalMarSW160380MG_FD_202113 | JGI IMG/M metagenome (GOLD analysis project Ga0315555, IMG submission 202113) | Salt marsh sediment microbial communities from the Plum Island Ecosystem LTER, Massachusetts, United States - Salt Marsh Sediment SW1603-80 ...
TATTTTGTTGGCCAGCGATTTTAAGACGGCGCTATCTAAAAGTTCATATTTTACCGTCCAGTCAGCGTATTGTTTAATTCTTACATCTGCTATTTGTATTAATAAATCCTCTCCTTCCGGAATGGATAGCTCAGCTGCGAACTCAGTTATCAATGCTAATGTCTCATCCGCCGGAGGTGGATTGCTATTAACAAGCTGTTTGAGCTGCCCCGCGATATGCTGTAATAGTCGCAAATTGGCTACGTCAGCGGTGTTTAGCTTACTTATCAGGCCCGGATTAGTAAGACAGCGAACCGCCCAGTAGCGAATAACCTTGTTATCATCCTTTAGCTTGGCAATAGCCAAATCGGCCAAACGGGGGTCTTTTAAGCCGTCCACCAAGATCAGAAAATTGAGAACTACCTTGAATTGCCGTTCCTGCGGCAGAATTTCCGCCTGCTGAAGATTTAAAGAAATGTACTTATAGGCGGACTGCGAAAACTGCTTGGCATACTGCGCCTGGGTACTTTGATTGCTTAAGATAGTAGTTCGAGTTCTGGCAATAGAAGTAAAATCCCTTGTCTTTAGCAATTCCTGTGTCGCCTGAGCCAGAAAGTTGTCGATAATCTGCAGGTCTTTGCTATCCAGCACCTCTTTATTGCGTACCTTTTCAATCTCATAATTATCGATCGACTGAGAACGCAGTACTCCTGCTGGAGCTAAAAAGGCTATTAGAATGACAAAAATCACCCTTTTGATTTTCATTGTAGATAACCGAAAAATACCTGCCCTGTAATTTATCCAAATTAACTTAAAAACAGCCGTTTGTCAAGGAAATTTGGAATCCATGCATTCTGCTGCCGTAAAAGACGTAGTTTTCTTCATATCGTCAAGGCTCGGCTCGTCCGCAGGCAGCATCGCCTTCGATACGGGCCTCGCCGAGACTGATATTTCAATAATAAACTCAATCGACAAAATAGCAAGACCGATTCAATATCCAATTACCTATTTTAACTAAGCACCTTAACGATCTTTTTGCAGCCCAATATAAAAGCTCGATAGCCCCATATTATTAAGTGTATCCGCCGAGAAAAAGGACTTATCGGTTTCTTTTAGATATCCAAATCAAGAACACCGGATAAAAAGTACGATAAAACAATTAACAAATCGTTGAATTTATTACCTGATGCCTTATCTTAATATAAGGTTTTATAGTTTAACTTCTTAAAAGTTCTGTGTAATTATTTATCGGATGAAAGAATTGGGTAAGCATCATACTGTTTTAATAGCTACGGTATTCGTATTAATTTTTATTGCCGGCTGCCAACAGGCGGAACGTGTATCTGTCGAGCCTAATAAAGCTGAAGCGCTTGTAGCGGAAATTGACAAGCCCGAACCCAACGAGGCTGAACCATTTATAATTGAGCTATCCCGAACTGGGTCTCCAAAACTGGAGCCAAACGAAGCTCAACATACTTTGGTCGAACCAAATGCTATCGAGTCTGACTATATCGAACCTTTGGCCATAGAGCCGAACAGGGTAGAATCCAACGAAGTCGAATCAGTCGTTCGCCGAAGACAGGTCTCTTTTCACGACAAATGTGCTGACATCCTGAGCAGCTTCGTAGGTAGCGACGGGAAGGTTGACTACGCTACACTGCGGCGAAAAAGGCTGGAGTTTAGAAAGCTCCTCGACGAATTCGACCAGCTTGATCCAAAGGAATATGAATCTTGGCCTGAATCGGACAAAATCGCCTTTTGGATTAACACATATAATATCCAGATGCTTAATATAATAGTCGAAAATTATCCTATTCAGGCATCGCGATTCCTCAGTCTCATTTATGGTCCTTACAGTATCAGGCACATCAAGGATATATGGACCGATTATAAATTTATGGTTATGGATGAGGAGTTTACATTAAGAGAGATCCAGCAGCGGTTTTTCCGCAAACAGTTCGATGAGCCGCGAGTATTTCTCGCTCTGACTAACGCCAGTATTTCCAGTCCTGCTTTAAGGAATGAGCCGTATTATGGATACAATCTCGAAGAACAGCTCCAGGACCAGACGAAAAGATTTTTATCCGGCCCGTATGGATTCAAAATCGACAGAGACAGGAAAACAGTCTATCTCTCGGCTCTTTTTCAATCGACCTGGTATGGCAAAGAATTTGTTGGAAAGTTCGGTACAGATAAAAAGTTTAAGGCTCAGGAGCCGGCTACCCGTGCTGTTTTAAATTTTATTACTAACTATATTTCCGTTCAGGATACATCTTTCCTGGAAGTGGAAAACTATTCTATAAAATATATAAAATATGATTGGACAATAAACGAAAAGTGACTAAAATTTTGAGTGACTAAAGTGAGCTAAAGTTAAAATTTTTAATTTTAGGCACTTTAGACACTTTAGTTCACTTTACACTTTTAAATGAAAAGTACAACGAGCTATTAAAAGGACAAATCACGAATGACAAAAAGAATAATTCCGAGCAATCCCAATTATAATGCCAATAAATATCTGTTTACCAGCGAGTCTGTAACAATGGGCCACCCCGACAAGGTGGCCGACCATATATCCGATGCCATACTTGATGCCATGCTCGCGCAAGATGCGCAAAGCAGGGTGGCTTGCGAAACGATGGTCAAAGATAATATGGTCATCGTCGCAGGAGAGATTACTTCGAGAGCCGTCGTGGTTATTCCGAATGTTGTCCGCGAAACTATAAGAAAAATCGGCTATGATGACCCTCAGCTCGGATTTGACTGTGAAAGTTGTGCCGTTATGGTATCGGTCGGAAGACAGAGCACCGATATCTCACAGGGCGTCACCGAAGGCACAGGTCTGCACAAAGAACAAGGAGCCGGTGACCAGGGCCTGATGTTCGGCTACGCCTGCCGGGAAACACCGCAGTTAATGCCTATGCCTATTCAGCTTGCACATGCTATAACGACTCGACTGGAAAAAATGCGACAAAACAGGAAGATGCCCTGGTTACGACCGGACGGCAAAAGTCAGGTGACGGTAGAATACGAGAATAGTAAACCAAAACGAATCCACACAGTTGTTGTCGCGGCTCAACATGCACCGTCCATTACTTATAAACAACTGCGGAAACAAATAATCGAAAAGGTTGTTTTGCCTGTCCTGCCGAAGCGTCTTGTGGACAAAAATATTGTCTATCACATCAATCCAACGGGCCGGTTCGTAATAGGAGGCCCGAAGGGCGACTGCGGCCTGACCGGACGAAAAATCATCGTGGATACCTACGGCGGAAGAGGAAGCCACGGCGGCGGATGTTTTAGCGGTAAAGACCCCACCAAAGTCGACAGAACTGCAAGCTATATGGCTCGATACATTGCCAAGAACGTTGTCGCTGCGGGCCTTGCTGATACCTGTGAATTGCAATTGTCTTACGCTATTGGAGTAGCTGAGCCAATCTCCGTCCTTGTACAGACCGAAGGTACCGCAAAAATCAGCGAGGAGAGAATAAGTGAGATTATAAGGAAGCTTTTCCCGCTAACTCCTAAGAAAATGATCCAGCACTTAAAGCTTGCCCGTCCGATTTTCGCAGAAACTTCACACGGCGGCCATTTCGGCAGGAAGGGAGCCAATTTCACCTGGGAAAAAACCGACATGGTAGCCAAGCTCAGAAAAGCAGCAGGGTTAAAACCAAAGAAGTGACTCGTGACCCGTCGCTCGTATCTTGTATTATTCAGCGAACATCTCGCTGAGCATTGCTAACACAGCCTGCTGAGTTTTCGACCTTATTTGGCCGAGCTTTTTAACCAACCTGACCTTGTCCACTGTGCGCAATTGGTCAAGGACTATCTGACCACTCTTTCCATGGAAATTACAGGATACACGGGTTGGATGTAGCCTTCCTTTGGTCATCATCGGAGCAACGATTACAGTCGCAATAAATCTATTCATCTCATTAGGCGATACCACCAGACAAGGTCGGTTTTTCTTGATTTCTTTACCTACAGTTGGGTCTAGGTTGACCAAATATACGTCAAATCGTTTTACTTCCATTGCCACTCGTCTTCATCCCATTGTGTTAGATTTATCGCATCTTCATCTAACAATCGGTCATCTCGTCTTTCGGCCATTTTTCTAAACTGTTCCTCCCAGCCATGACGTGGATGTTGGCTTGGCCGAATCACTAATTGATTATGTTTAACCGTTAATTCTACCTCTTCTCCTAACTCAAGTTGATGAAGCAAGAGCTTTGGGATACGAATTCCCTGTGAATTGCCTATTTTTACGATATTAGTTTTCATTACGGCTCCCATGGGAAACACCTGTCTTTCTTATATGTAATTACATTGTATACACTTATTTTAACGTGGTCAAGAGCAAAACGATTTTTTTTGGGGAAAATTGACATGATTTATAAGCTCTGCAAAGCAGCAGGACCATAAGGACAAAAGGAACTCGTCGCTCACTATTCGACGCTCGTATTCAGTGAGATGTACGTGGTAGCCTCAAAGGCGAAGCCCCTGGGGATGGCCATCTCCAAGAATTCGGTGAGCTTAGCCGAGCCGCTACGCTTGAGGCTGCCACGCGCTGGTAGTCCGTCATTGCGAGCAAAGCGAAGCAATCTTCCAATGTCTAAAACTTTTTGACAACATCTTAGATTTGTTTTTTTGGATATTACGAGATTTTTTTGTAAGTTTTCTTCATTCTTCCAGTCTAATATGGTGGTCATGGCCGAGAAGATTGATGATGAATTCCTGGTCAAACAATTCAGCCAGGGCGACGATTCCGCTTTTAACAGGATTGTCGAACAATATTCAGCCGATATCGCGGTGCTAACCAATCGGCTGCTCGGCTGGCCCGGCGATGTCGAAGATGTCGTTCAGGATATCTTTCTCGCTGTCTTCGTAGGATTAAAAAAATTCCGTTGCGAATGCAGCCTGAAAAGCTGGCTCTTTACTATAACAATAAATAAATGCCGCACCTACAGATATAAGCGTATGCTTCGACTAAAGATATTTTCAAAAGCTGCTGGTAAAATGTCCCGTACTCACAGCAGAGCTACCGATGGATGGTTGATGGACAATGAGACTTTTAATCGTGTACGGCGCGCCGTGAAAGCTATGCCAGCTAAATATCGTGAGCCGATAGTTTTGAGGTATCTGCAGGGGCTTTCTATAAACGAGAGCAGCCGAATCCTTGGTATATCCGAAAATGTCTTGCAGGTCAGGCTGAATCGTGCCAGGAAGCGCCTAAGGCGAGAGCTTGCCGAACTAATAGAGGAATAATTTATGCCAGAAGACAAAATAAAAAATCTATTACAAAAGGCTGATGAAACAGCAGGAGTACCTGCTCCGGTTTCTATCAATATTTCGACTCTCCGCCGCCGTGCTAATCGCAGACGTTTCGTAAGTATCGCTACCCCTATCGCTGCGGCTGCTGCAATTTTAATCGCTGTCGGTCTTTATGGCTTTACATTAAGAGCTGCCAAAACAACGCACCAGCAAAAAATTGCCTTGCTCGAGATGCAGATTGAGCAACTACAGGCAAGGGCCGAAGCCACATCCAACTTGGTCCAGGAAGTTCTCCAAAATGAGCGAAAGCAGCAGCGGCTTGACGAACTCCAGGCTCAGCTCGCAAGCATTCCTGACCCCCTCGAAGAAATCCAAAAGCAGGTCGATACGACCGCTTTTAACCTCGTTTACCAGGCTGACCGGATGTACCGTGAGCTTAATTTAAAAAGTTCTGCCATCCGGACATACAAACGTGTAATCGAGCTCTTTCCTGAAACTCATGGTGCTGAGGTGGCCCGTGAAAGATTGTCAGAAATTAAGAATATTAAATATAAAAAAGATTCAAAAGGAGATTTGTTATGGAAACCGCAAAACGTACCGTCATCCTGTTAAGTTTGGTCCTTTTAATAGCAGGCATAATTCAAGCAGCCGAAAAGCCGGCAAAACCGAAAATATCAAATACGCGTTTTGCAAGCTGTGTAGTCAAGATAACCGCAAATCCAAACGTTTTTCCGCTGAACTATGAGGCCGTTGAGTCTTTGTTGTGTAGCTCCAGTATCGCTGGAAGGGCTGGTCGCGATGTTCTGGGATTACCGCTCGACCTGAGTGCTGACCTCTTTTTCATCGAGCCATTATCTCGCGATTCTAACGATGAAATGCCACCGGAATCCATGCGAGAACAGGAGCGTATGGGCGAGGATATGATGATGGGCGAGCGGATGATGAGGAGGAACGAGCAGCGGATGATGACGGAGGGGATGGAAGAAGAAGCAGCCAATCCCAGGCCCAGACGAAGCGGAGCAGGGATAGAAGGCAGTTTGTTAGGGGATCAAGCCAGCTTAATGTCCAGACGAAGCAGAATAGACTCAAGATTAGAACGGGGTAGGTCGGAATCAGGGTACTTACCAGGCGGCAGAACAGGTAGGGAGGACATCGGATTGTACGGAGAAGAGGCCCCACGCTTGCCCAGATGCCCCCGCGTAGTCGCACCTGCACCGACAAGTTCTGACGCTGAGCAAACGATTCTTTTCCAACTGACAGTTGAATTACCTGAGGACGTCAAGCCGGCAGCCGAGGAATTTATGAATGTCCTTATCGACCTTATGCGTCGTACAATCCTCGATGAAAATCGAGACTACTCTGTTAGACTCGAAGACCGATTGTCCAGAGTCAGGGAACAGCGTGAAAGAGCACAATTACAACTTTCAAAGATAATGGAGCAAGCCAGGGCAACAGAGCCGCCCCCAGCAGTCAAACTGGACCCGGCTGATGCGGCTGTCTACGAACAATTAGACCAAATTGTTGACCTTTCGATGTTGTCACCTCCAATGCCTTTTGGCGAAGCTATGAAGAGACTAAAGAATTCTGTTGAGCCACCATTGAAGATAGTGGTTCTCTGGCGGGATTTGCTCGACAATGCTGAGATCGAGCCAGCCACGGAGATAAATATGGATGGGATATCGGGAGTCCGCATAGGCACGGCGTTGGAGCTTTTGTTAAAAGCAGTCTCCGGCGGATTTACCGAGCTTGGTTACGTTATTAAAAATGGAGTAATCACGATAGCAACTGTAGATTCGGATTCGCTTCCAAACAACCTGGAAACACGGGTCTATGATATTCCCAGCCTTGGGCATCCAGCCGGTGGAACTGATAATCTGATACAGCTTATCCAGGATTCAATCGAGCCGGATAGCTGGTTTGATATCGGTACAGGAGAAGGAACAATCAGCACTTACATGGGCAAAAAGCTGGTCATTCTTCAAGCTCCCGAAATTCACCAAAAAATCCAAAACTTTCTGCAAACTATCAAGGTTGATATCCCTGTCGATGTTACTATCGATGTTCCCTTGGAGCCACTGCTCGATGAAAAGCATAACTTGCTCCGGGAAAAACGAGGCCTGGAGATGGAAATTGCCCGGTTGGAGGCACGTAATATGGCGATTGAAGAACAGATCGCCTTAATGAACAGGCAGATAATGAACAAAGTTGAAGATGACCCTGTCACCCATGAACTGCAGGAAATAGTGGATATGCTTAGCAAACGCTATAATGAGTTTGAGAAGCTTGTTAGCGGAAGTGGCCGTGTTTCCTCCCGTGAGCTCGAAGACGCGATGAAGAGATTCATCCAAGCCAAAACGGAATTGGCAAAGAGGCGTGGAGATCTGAGCAAAGTTGCCGGGGGTGATCAATTAGCCAGATTTAACCGCGAGCTGGCCGACGTGATGATCGATCTGGCCGAAAAGAGAGCCGTACTTGGCGTTATTGATAAACAACTAAGACAAACAGAAGGACAACTAACAATGGCTACAACGTTTGATCCCCAAGTCTCGCAAATACGCATCACAAAACAAACATTGGAGAACGCCGGCCGCCGCGTGAGCGAGCTGGAAACTCTTTTGGCTGGTTTGCGGGAACCAACCATAACTGTACTCGGGGCCGATTAATGAAACTACGAGAATTTGTAAAAATCCGCCGAACTTTATCCGGGAGATAACCGATAGATCGACCCTAATTCATCGGGGAAAAGCTACAGGCTGAATGCTGCACAATCTCAATCCTTCGACAGGCTCTCCACAGTCCTAGGGACTCCTGACGGAGGACGCCTTATGGCGAGGATGGGCAGCGAAAGTCGAACCATTGCTCTGCCCTATCTGCTAATGCTTAAAGTGCCGTTTGCCGGTAAAGACCATCGCGATGCCGAGCTTGTCTGCCGCAGCGATAACCTCATCGTCTTTCTTTGAGCCTCCCGGCTGAACAATGCAAGCTATGCCTGCTTTGCCGGCGTTTTCAATATTGTCCGGGAACGGGAAAAACGCATCGGAAGCCATAGCGCAGCCTTTAGTCTGGTCACCGGCGTGCTTGAATGCAATCAAGCCGGACTCGACTCGATTCATCTGTCCGGCTCCGACACCAAGGACCTTTCTGTTTTTCACCAGCACAATGGTATTACTCTTGGTATGTTTAGCTGTGAGCCAGGCGATTCTCAAATCTTCAAGCTGCTCTTTAGTGGGTTTTTTCTTGGTAGGATATGTCAACACATTCGGTTCCCAGCCGATGAGGTCTCTCTTCTGCAATAGAAGTCCCCCGACAATACAGCGCACATCATACTCTCCGCAGTCAATCTTTGCTCGGTCGATTGGTCCGGTTTCTATCAGGCGGACTCTGCTGCCCCAGCTTTTTAGTGTTCTTATTATTTCAACCGCGTCCTCATCAAATTCGGGTGCAATAATTACCTCCGCGAAAAAACCACCGGCACCGAGGGCTTTACCATACAAACTGTAAGATTCCATAATAGTTCTGGCAAGCTCCTCGTTGACTTTTCTATTAAGAGCAACAATACTGCCGAAAGCGCTGACGACGTCACCTTCGTATGCCTTACGGTATGCAACTGCAATATCATCATCAACGGCGCAGCCGCAGGGATTAAGATGCTTGACAACAACGGCAGCCGGCTCATCGAACTCCTTTACCAGCTCAAATGCTGCGTCGGCATCCAGAAGATTATTAAAGCTAATCTCTGTCTCGGCCTCCATTAGCTTGCCGCTGCATATTGAAGTCTCGCCGCTTGCCGGCAGCTTGTAATACGCCGCAGTCTGGTGAGGATTCTCTCCGTAACGCAGCGTCTTTTCTTTCCTGACCGCAATCGAAACTTTGTCCGGATACACTACGCCGGCTATCTTATCGAGGTACTTTGAAATCGCCGCGTCGTAAGAAGCAGTCAGCGCAAATGCCACTCTTGCAAGTTCACTCCGCAGCTCTTCACTGACAGAGCCGCTGTTTTGCTGCATTTCTTCAATGACTCTATTGTATTGGTCGGGTCGCGTCACGACAGTAACAAACTTATGATTCTTCGAAGCCGAGCGAATCATACTCGGCCCGCCGATATCAATATTTTCAATCGCTTCTTCCAGCTTGCAGCCAGGCTTGGCAATGGTCTGCTCGAACGGGTATAGGTTCACACAAACCAAATCGATTGGTTCTATATTATGCTGCTTCATCGCCGCGGTGTGTTCGCTTTTATCACGTAAGCCCAGTAATGCCCCATGTATCTTCGGATGGAGCGTTTTTACACGGCCATCCATCATTTCAGGAAAGCCGGTCACTGACTCAATACCAACGATATCAATTCCTGCCTTGCTCAGACTTTTAGCTGTCCCGCCGGTGCTGATTATCTTGACTCCCATCTGGCTGAGTTTTTTGGCAAATTCAACTGCACCACTCTTGTCAGAAACACTTATCAATGCTGTTTTAATTCTCATGTCCATATAAACTCCTTCTCCTGTTATTTATCATTTACTATTTAACCGGCTCTAAACAGGCGATCCGGCCACGTTCATCGGCGATATAGATTTTTGAATCTTTCGTATTAGCTGCGTATATCGAGACTTCGGCAAAATTAACCGTGTACAGCAGTTTTGTCCGAGCGTTGTCCATCACCGCTAATGTTCCGTCATTTGTAAAAATAAAAGCTTTTCCATCTGCTTCTGCCAGGAGGTCGGTTCCCTGCGGCAACAACCACAAAAGGCTGCCTTTTTGTTTATCTATGGCAACCAGGCCTTTGGCGGGAGCATATTGATAAACCACTCGTCGTGTCACACGCGGGGCCTTTAACGGTATCGACGGTATCTGATACTTCCAAACAAGCTCTGTCATTGCCGGATTGACTATGTCAATCCGATAGACATTAGTATCCTTACTGGCAAAAAACAGAGACATTCTGTCCCGCACGATTGGTCCTGTGATGGCATCAGCGGCATCGAATTGCCATAGTTTCTTAGGTGCATCCGGCATGATACTTATTACATTGCCTGCATCTGTCCCAAAGACAACAAATTCCTCGTCGGCAATAATCGATGTAATCAACGAATCGTTATCGGCAGTGACCTCAAACACCTGAAGTTTATTATCTGCGTGTAATATATGCAGGCGTTTGTCAGGCCAGCTTATGTAAAAAAATGAACTGTTCCGGGTGACAGGACAAATAACACCAAAATCCAGAACTTTTGCATTGCTTTCTATTCCGGTTTCCGGGGCAATCTCAACCAGCTTGTTTCCAATTACCGATATAAGCTTACCCTGGTAGAGTTCCAGACCGACCACCGGAATACCTGCCGATGCGACGAACTTGCTGAATATCACATTTCCATTTTCTCTATCCAGGGAAATCAGAAAGTTGCGGTCTGAAAGTGCATAAATGCGATTATCAATAATAAATAAGCGCTCCAGGCTCTCAGCTTTTCTCATCGGCAGCTCATTCTGCCATAAAATCTTTAATTTGGCATGTTCAAGCAGTTCCGGTGAAACCAGCCAGTCCGTCCCTGCCTCTGCAGCCACAGCGCCAGTCGAAATATACAAAACTAAAAAACCAACCAATAAAATAACTGTATTTCTTAACCGCAACATTTGTGTAAACCCTCACAAAAGAAACTCAGAGCAATTGTTAAATGCCTAAAGTGAGCTAAAGTGACAGCAAAGCTGTCATTCCTTCAATATACTCAGGACGACGTCCGAGCGAAGCGAAGAATCTCCTTTTTCATTAGCCAGATCCTTCGGCTACGCCTCAGGATGCCACTTACGTGGCAC
>Ga0315555_1003340_pt1 | contig 11051 bp, 22 predicted proteins | sample SalMarSW160380MG_FD_202113 | JGI IMG/M metagenome (GOLD analysis project Ga0315555, IMG submission 202113) | Salt marsh sediment microbial communities from the Plum Island Ecosystem LTER, Massachusetts, United States - Salt Marsh Sediment SW1603-80 ...
AAGGCCAGCGCCTGTCGGTAGGCGGGCAGGCCGCTCTTTTTGCCCAGCGTAATCATCCGCTCGGCCAGACCCCGCACCTCCTTGGCCTTGGGCTCGGTGGTGACAATCTTCTCGTGTTTCAGGAGGTCGGTCACCAGGTTGCGGTACAGCGCCCGCCGGTGGCCGCTGACCCTGCCCAGCTTGCGACCTGCGATATTATGCCTCATGGCTGCGGCTCTCCCTGCTCTGTTTCTTCATCTGCCGGCGCTTTCTCTTCGGTCTCTTCTTCGACTGCTTCCTCGGCCTCGGTTTCTTCGGCGGGGGTCTCCTCGACGGCTTCGGCGACGGATGCCTCCGCTACGACGTCCGCTTCGGTATCCGCCTCGGCTTCGGACTCTTCGGCGCTCTCTTCCTCGACCTTGGGCTCCAGCGAGAGGCCGATGCGGGCCAGGCGGTCTTCGATTTCCTGGTAGGACTTCTGCCCGAAGTTGCGCAGCTTCAAGAGCTCCTTGGTGCCCTTGCCGATGAGCTCGCCCACGGTGGCGATGTTGGAGCGCCGCAGGCAGTTCATGGTGCGCACGGAGAGGTCGAGCTGCTCCACGGGCATGTTGTATTTCTCGTCGGGGATGGCCATGCGGATGAGCCGCTCCTCGGCCTTCATCTGGGAAATCTTGACGTACTCCTGGAAGGGGGTGACCTGCTCGATGAGAATCTCGGCGGCGCGGCTCATGGCGTCCACCGGCGAGGTGGTGCCGTCCGTCCAGATATCCAGCACCAGCCGCTCCCGCGAGGTCTCCCGCCCGATATGCGTCGGCTCGACGGTATAATTGACCTTGCGGATGGGGGTGAAGATGGCGTCCACCGGGATGGTGCCCACCGGCGTGCCGTCCGAGGACTCGGCGGGGCGGAAGCCCGTGCCCAGTTCCACGTCCATCTCCACATAGAGCTTGGACTTGGGGTTATTCAGGGTAATCAGGCAGAGCTCCGGGTTGGTAACCTCGAAGTCGGCGGAAGGCTTGATGTCGGCGGCGCAGATACGTCCCTCCCCCTCTACCTCCAGCAGCAGGGTGCCGCCGCGGTCGGAGAGGGGCCTGAGCCGCATCTCCTTGATATTGAGCAGGAACTCCATGACGTCTTCCTTGGCGTTGGGGATAACGGTGAACTCGTGCTGCACGCCGTCTATCCTCACCTGGGTAACGGCCGCCCCCGGCAGGTAACCGATCAGCACGCGGCGCATGGAATTGCCCAGGGTAATGCCGAAGCCGTTCTCCAGCGGCTCGGCGACGAAACGCGCGAAATTCTCCGCCTGTTCGGTACATTCAATATTCGGGACTAATAGTCCAGCCAATGCTACCTCCTTATCAACCCTCGTGAGTAGTACTCAGTTATTTGCTCGGCCAAACGGCCCTTACACTCTCCAATCAGCCCCCGGAACTAACGTGAGTAGTACTCGATGACCGCCTTCCCGTCGAACCTGGCGTCGATTTCCTCGGGGGTGGGCAGGGATAGCACCTGCCCCACCAGGTTTTGTCTGTCCAGGCTCAGCCAGTTCAGCACCTGCTTGGATTCGATGTCCTGAAGAAGCTGCTTGTAATATTCCGTCTTCTGGCTGCCCTCGCGCCAGCCGATGGTATCGCCCTCCTTGACCAGGCAGGAGGGTATATTGGTCTTGCGTCCGTTGAGCATGATATGCCCGTGGCGTACTATCTGGCGGGCCTGGGCGCGCGAGTCGGCGAAGCCCAGGCGGTAGACCACGTTATCCAGCCGCCTCTCCAGCAGCACCAGCAAGTTCTCGCCGGTGATGCCGGCCTGCTTTTCGGCCAGGCCGAAGGTCTTGCGGAACTGCCTCTCCAGCGTGCCGTAGCTGTAGCGGGCCTTCTGCTTCTCGCGGAGCTGGAGGGCCCGGTCGGAGAAGCGGCGGCGGCGGCGCGTGGTGGTCTGCCCCGGCGGTTTCGGCCGCTTGTCGATGGCACACTTGGGTGTAAAGCAGCGGCTTCCCTTGAGGAAGAGCTTTTCGCCGCTACGGCGGCACAAACGACAGACGGCTCCTGTATATCTTGCCATGATTATCCCCTTTTTAGACTCGTCTCCTCTTGGGAGGGCGGCAGCCGGCGTGCGGGATGGGTGTGACATCCCGGATGCCGGTAATGTAAAGGCCGGAGCCCTGCAGCGAGCGGATGGCCGCCTCGCGGCCGCTGCCCGGCCCCCTGACGAAGACCTCTACCTGGCGCAGGCCGTGCACCATGGCCTTGCGGGCGGCATCGCGGGCCGCCATCTGGGCGGCGTAGGGCGTGCCCTTGCGCGAGCCCTTGAACCCGGCCGAGCCGGAGCTGCCCCAGGCCAGGGCGTTGCCCTGCGGGTCGGTGAGGGTTACCATGGTATTATTGAAGGTGGACTGTACGTAGGCCCGCCCGGTGGGGACGGCCTTGCGTTCCCGCTTCCTGGCTTTTGGTTTCTTCTTCTGTGCCACCCTGTCCTCCTTGACGAGTCACTAATTTACTTCTTGGACATGCCGCGCTTCTGGCCCCTGCCGGCCACGGTGCGGCGCGGGCCGCGCTTGGTGCGGGCGTTGGTGCGCGTGCGCTGCCCCCGCGTGGGCAGGGAATAGCGGTGGCGGAGCCCGCGGTAGCTGCCGATTTCAATCAGCCGCTTGATGTTGAAGTTTATCTCCTTGCGGAGCTCGCCCTCCACGCGAAACTGCTTATCGATGATTTCGCGGAGCTTGTTGACCTCGTCGTCGGTGAGGTCTTTCACCGGCACCTCCGGCGATATATCCGCCTGCGCCAGTATCTTTAAGCTCTGCGCCCGGCCGATGCCGTAAATATATTGCAGCGAAACCCAGGCCTGCTTGTTGACCGGTATATCTACTCCCGCGACACGTGGCATATCATTCCTCCTTGCGGCGGCGCGCTAGCCCTGCCGCTGCTTGTGCTTGGGGTTTTCGCAGATAATCCGGATTACCCCGCGTCTCTTGACCACCTTGCATTTTTCACACCTGACTTTGACCGAAGCTTTGACTTTCATAATCTTAATCCTTGTTACTTGAGCCGGTAGGTGATGCGGCCGCGGCTCAGGTCGTAGGGGGAGAGCTCGATGAGGACTTTATCACCGGGCAGCACACGGATGTAGTGCATCCTTATCTTGCCCGAGATATGCGCCAGCACCTCATGCCCGTTGGGAAGCTCAACGCGGAACATGGCATTGGGCAGGGCCTCGACGACGGTCCCTTCAACCTCTATGGCCTCTTTCTTAGCCATACGCTCCCCTGGTTAGCACCTCCGGTTCCTTATCGTTAATCGCTATCGTATGTTCAAAATGCGCCGAAAGCCCGCCGTCGGCGGTGAGCACCGTCCAGCGGTCGGCGGCCACGCGGGTACGCCAGCCGCCGGCGTTGAGCATCGGCTCCAGCGCCAGCGTCATCCCCTTTTTCAGCACCGGCCCCGTCCCCGGCTTCAGGCCGTAGGGGGGGTCGGTGCAGTTGGGTATCTGGGGGTCTTCGTGCATCTCGCGGCCGATGCCGTGGCCGGTATACTCGCGCACCACCCCGTAGCCCCGCGACTCGGCGTAGTCCTGGATGGCCGCCGAGATATCCCCCAGGTTCGCCCCGGCCTTAGCGGCGGCGATGCCGGCCGCCAGGCACTCGCGCGTGGTCTCGATGAGCCGGCTTGCCTCCGGGCTGACCCGGCCGACGGGCACGGTCACGGCGGCGTCCCCCTGAAAGCCGCTGTAAATGGCGCCGAAATCCAGCGAGAGGATATCGCCTTCCCGGAGGGTCTTGTCCCCGGGGATACCGTGGACTATCTCGTCGTTGACGGACGTACAGAGGCTGGCCGGAAAGCCGCGGTAGCCCTTGAACGAAGACTGGGCGCCGCGTTTTTTCAGCTCCTTCTCGGCGATGGTATCCAGCTCTCTGGTTTTCATGCCCGGTTTCACCTGTTTACTCAAGATTCCCAGTATCTCGCCGACAATCCTGCCGGCCTGCCGCATGGCGGCAATCTCCTTTTCCGATTTAATCACGATGCCCATACGCCCTCACTCCCGGCGCAGGGCGGCGGCAATCCGCTGGTTTACGCCGTCGGCAGGGCCTTCGCCGTCTATCTCCAGCAGCTTACCGGCCTTCTGATAATAGTCGATTAAGGGCGAGGTCTCCTTGAAATAGACCTCCAGCCGCTTTTTAATCGTCGTCACGTTATCGTCGGGGCGCTGGTAAAGCTCGCCCCCGCAGCGGTCGCAGACACCTTTTACCTTCGGCGGCGAGTCCACCTCGTGGTAGGGCGCCTGGCAGCGACGGCAAATCCAGCGTCCGCCGAGCCTCTTGAGGAGCTCCGGCTCCGATACCTTGATGTAGACTACTTTGTCTATCCCCCTGGCCTGCGCCTTAAGCGCTTCGTCCAGCGCCCGGGCCTGCCCCAGGTTGCGGGGGAAGCCGTCCAGCAGCGCCCCGTTTTTGCAATCCGGCCCGGCCAGCCTCTCCAGCACCATCTGGATGGTTATCTCGTCGGGGACAAGCTGGCCCTTCTCCATGTAGGCCCTGGCCTTCTTCCCCAGTTCGGTCTCGTTGGCCAGCGCCTGCCGGAAGAGGTCGCCGGAGGCCACCTGCGGCAGCCCCAGCTTCCCGGCCAGCATCACGGCCTGGGTTCCTTTCCCCGCCCCGGGGGCCCCCAAGAGTATAATATACACCTTCCCCCCTACTTAATAAAGCCCTCGTAGCGCCGCATGACCAGCTGCGCCTCGAGCTGTTTCATCGTATCCAGCACCACGCCGACGACGATGAGCAAGCCCAGCGAGGATAGCTGTATCTGCTGGACGTTGGTCACCGTACGCGCCAGGAAGGGCATCACCGCCACGAAGGCCAGGAAGAGCGCCCCCGCCCAGGTAATGCGGTTGATGACGCCGCTGAGATAAGAGGCCGTGTTTTTGCCCGGACGGATGCCCGGGATAAAGCCCCCCTGCCGCTGCAGGGTGCCGGGCAGGTCCTGCTGCTGGTAAGTGACCATGGTGTAGAAGAAGGTGAAGCCCATGGCCAGTACGAAATAGAATATCCAGTAAAATGCCCCCACGGGCAGTTCCGTATCCGGGCGGAACCAGCGCACGATGGTATCGGCGAAGCCCGGGGTATTGGGGTCGACGAAGTAGCTGGCGACGATGCCCGGAAAGAGCACGATAGACATGGCGAAGATGAGCGGTATCATGCCGGCGGAGTTCACCCGCATGGGGATGTGCGTGGAGCCGGACTGCCGGTACATACGTCCCCCGCGGAAGACGCTGCGGGCGTATTGCACCGGGATGCGGCGGTGCGCCTCGGTGAAGATGACGATGAGGACGATGGTCACCAGGACGATGGCGATGTATACCGCCAGCCCCGCCGGGTTGCCCTTGGCCAGGAAGCCCTGCTGTATCAGCTGCGGGTAGCCGGCGACGATGCCGCCGAAGATGATAATGGAAATGCCGTTGCCGATACCGTACTCGGTGATGAGCTCGCCCAGCCAGACCAGGAAGACCGTGCCGGCCACCAGCGAGGCGACGATGGTGATGGTGGGCAAGAGGCCGGAGGTGCCCACGGCCCCGGCGCGCTGGAGGAGTATCAGCTGACCGTAGCCGGAGAAGGCGGCCAGGGGTACCGTCAGCCAGTGGGTGTAAAGGTTAATCTTGTTGCGTCCGGCCTCACCTTCCTGCGAGAGGGCCTGCAGCTTGGGGATAACCGGGACGAGGAGAATCATAATGATGGAGGCGGTAATATACGGGTAAACACCCATGGAGGCCACGCTGAACTGCCGCATGGCGCCGCCGCTGAAGAGGTTGAGCATGCCCAGCAGGGCGTTGCTCTCGAATAGCTCCTGCAGGGCCCCGGGGTTGACGCCCGGCAGGGGCACGTGCGCGATGAAGCGGAAGATGACCAGGATGCCGACGGTAATGAGTATCCGGCGCCGCAGGTCGGGCAGGCTGAAGGCATCCAGCATCGCCTGGAGCAGCCGGGGTCTACTCGCCCTTTGCCGCATTGGCTACCTCCTCGGCCTGGCCTCCGGCGGCCTCAATCTTGGCCCTGGCCGCCGCCGAAAACTTATTGGCCCGCACCGTAAGCGGCCGGTCGATATCGCCGTCGGCCAGTATTTTTACCGGTTGCTTGAGCGATTTGATAATCCCCGCCGCCAGCATTGTCTCCGGGGTCACCTCGGCCCCGGACTCGAAGGCCGCCAGCGCCCCCACGCCGACGGTGCTGTACTCCGTGCGGAAGATGTTGGTAAAGCCGCGCTTGCGGGGCAGGCGCTTGATTAGGGGCAGCTGCCCGCCCTCGAAGCCGGGGCGCATCTTGTAGCCGGCGCGGGACTTCTGTCCCTTGCAGCCGCGCCCGGAATAGGTGCCGCGATTGCTGCCGTCGCCGCGGCCTACCCGCTTGGCGGGCTTGCGCGAACCGGGCGCCGGGGCTATGTCATTCTGTCGGACCACTCTCGGCCTCCACTTTTACCAGGTGTCTCACCTTGTTTATCATGCCGCGCACGGATTTGCTATCTTCGTGGACAACGCTCTGATTGAGCCGGTGAAAACCCAGCGATGCCAGGGTCTTCTTCTGGCTCTTCTCATAGCCGATGCCGCTCTTAATCCAGGTAATGCGTAACTTACTCACCGGCGGGTGCCTCCCCGGTGCTGATGCCGGCCTTGCGCCGGGCCAGCTCTTCCTTGGGTACCCTCAGCTCGCTGAGGGCCCGCATCGTCGCCTTGGCGACATTGATGTGGTTGGAGCTGCCCAGCGACTTGGTTAAAATATCCTTGACGCCGGCCGCCTCCAGCACGGCCCGCACGCTGCCCCCGGCGATGACGCCGGTGCCCGGCGACGCCGGTTTTAAAAGGACGATGGCCGCCCCGTAATGGACCGTGATTTCGTGGGGGATGGTGCTGCCGTCCAGCGGTACTTTAATCAGGTTTTTCCTGGCCTGCGCGCCGCCCTTGCTGATGGCCGCGGGTACCTCGTTGGCCTTGCCGATGCCCAGACCCACGTGGCCCTCGCCGTCGCCGCTGACCACCAGGGCGCTGAAGCGGAGGCGCTTGCCCCCCTTCATCACCTTGGCGACGCGGTTGACGTCGATGAGCTTATCGTTCAGGTTAAGGTCTACCGGGTCAATCCGGCTCAATGGCTGCTTCATCAGACCTGCTTCATCCTCTCCTAGAACTTGAGCCCGCCCTTGCGGGCCGCCTCCGCCAGTGCCTTGACTCGGCCGTGGTAGCGGAAACCGCCGCGGTCGAAGGCCACCTGGCCTATCTTCTTTTCCCTGGCGCGCTTGGCCAGCAGGGCGCCCACCAGCTCGGCGCGGCCGGTTTTGTTCTTGCCCTTGGAGTCGCCTTTAATCTCCGCGTCCAGGGTGGAGGCGGTGACCAGGGTATGCCCCCGGCTGTCGTCGACTACCTGGGCGTAGATATGGTTCAGGCTGCGGAAGACGCAGAGCCGGGGTCTGTCCCCGTTGCCGCTGACCTTCTGCCTGATTTTATAATGCCGCCTCTGGCGCGCTTCTCTGGTATTTGACTTTCTCATCTTACTGACTACCAACCACCTTGCCGGCCTTGCCCGGCTTGAGGCGTACCGTTTCCCCGGCGTAGCGGATGCCTTTGCCCTTGTAGGCATCGGGCGGGCGGACGGCCCTTATCTTGGCGGCCATCTCGCCGACGTCTTCCTTGTTGATGCCGCTGACCTTGATGCGGTTGTTGCCTTCCACGTTGAGCGTGACGCCGGCGGGCGGCGTTATCTCCACCGGGTGCGAAAACCCCATGCGCATTACCAGCTTCTCGCCGGACTTCTCGGCGCGGAAGCCCACCCCGACGATTTCCAGCGTCTTCTCGAACCCCTGCGATACCCCGGTGACCATGTTGGCCAGGAGGCTCCGCGTCAGGCCGTGGTAGGCGCGGTGGCGCTGGCTGTCGCTGGGGCGGGTCACCGTCAGCGTGCTGCCTTCCAGGCTGATGCCCATCTCGGTGGGCAGGGATCGTTTCAGCTCGCCCTTGGGGCCCTTGACGGTAACGTCGCCGCCCTTGATATCCACCGTCACCCCGGACGGCACCGCTATGGGCATTTTACCTACTCTCGACATCTATAATTTCTCCCCTTGGGGTTTACCATATGTAGCACATCAGCTCACCACCGCCGCCCTGCCGCCAGGCCTGACGGCCGGTACGGACGCCCTGGGACGTGGAAAGAATGGCGATGCCCAGGCCGCCGTAGACGCGCGGTATCTCCCGCTTCTGCACGTAGACCCGCAGCCCCGGCTTGCTGACGCGCTTGAGACCGGCGATGGCCGGCTTGTTGGCTTCCAGATACCGCAGCTGTATCCGGATGTTCCGGTGCGGCTTGCCCCGGATGACCTCGTAGTCCGTGATGAAGCCCTCCTCCTTGAGGATGCGGGCGATGGATAGCTTTATCTTGGACGCCGGGACGAGCACGCTATCGTGCCGCACCATGAGGGCGTTGCGTATTCGGGTCAGCATATCGGCAATTGGGTCGGTGACTGTCATACCTTTAAATATCCTTCTTCAGCTTACCAGCTGGATTTTCTCACCCCCGGCAACTGGGCGTCCAGGGCCAGAGTCCGGAAGCATATCCGGCAGATGCCGAACTTGCGTATATAGGCGCGGGGCCGGCCGCACATCTGGCAGCGGTGATACTGCCTGGTGGCGTATTTCGGCGGGCGTCCGGCCTTGATTACCAGCGACTTTTTGGCCATACTAGCTCTCTCCATCCTTGGCGAAGGGCATCCCCAGCAGTTCCAGCAGGTGTCTGCCGTCTTCGTCGATTCGCGCCGTGGTGATAATCGATATTTCCATACCGCGTACTTTATCAATCTTGTCGTAGTCGATTTCCGGGAAGAGGATTTGCTCCTTGAGCCCCAGGGTGTAGTTGCCGCGGCCGTCGAAGGCGTCCGGCGAGACCCCCTGGAACTCGTGCGTGCGGGGGAGCACCGCGTTGACAAGCTTATCGAAGAAATCGTACATGCGCTCGCCGCGCAGCGTCACCTTCAGCCCGATGGGATTGCCCTCGCGGAGGCGGAAGGCGGCGATGGACTTCTTGGCGCGGGTGGTGAGCACGTGCTGCCCGGAGATAGCCGTCAGGTCGGCCTCGGCGGCCTCCAGGGCCTTGGCGTTGGCGATGGCCTCGCCCAGGCCGATGTTGAGCACGATTTTCTCCAGGCGCGGCGCCTGCATGATGTTTTTATACCCGCAGAGCTCCAGCAGGCGGGGCACCACCTCTTGCCGGTATTTTTCTTTCAGTCTGGCCATTTAATCAATCACCTCTTGGCAGACGCGGCAGAACCTCACCCGCCGGCCGTCCTCCAGCTTGCGGTAGCCGATACGCGCCGGCTTGTTGCACTTGTTGCAGATAATCATGACGTTGGAAACATGGAGGGGCGCTTCCAGGTCGATGATGCCGGCCTGCCGGGCCGCCCCCCGGGCCTTGGAGTGCTTCTTGATAAAATTGAGCCCTTCGATGATTATCTTCTGTTTGCGCGGGTAGGCGAAACGCACCTTGCCCTTTTTGCCGCGCTCCTTGCCGGCAATCACCAGCACGTTATCATCTTTCTTTATCTTCATCGCTCTGCCTCTATAATACCTCGGGCGCCAGAGAAATAATCTTGGTATAGTTCTTGTCGCGCAGCTCCCGCGCCACCGGCCCGAAGATGCGCGTGCCCTTGGGCTCGTTCTTATCGGTTAAAATCACGGCGGCGTTCTCGTCGAACTTGATGTACGAGCCGTCGGGGCGGCGGTAGGGGTGGGAGGAGCGCACGATGACGGCGCGCACCACGTCGCCCTTCTTGGTGCCGGCGTTGGGGATGGCGCGCTTCACCGAGGCCACCACGATATCGCCGACGTAGGCGTACTTGCGCCGCGTGCCGCCGAGCACGTTGATGCACATGATTTCACGGGCACCGGTGTTATCGGCTACTCTGAGCCGGCTCTGCATCTGAATCATATCAGTCTCACCGAAATCCTAGTTGGTAATCTCCTGCGGTTTGATATCGGCCACTTCCCCTTTGACGACTATCTCGGCCACCCGCCACCGCTTGTTCTTGGAGAGGGGGCGGGTCTCCACGATACGCACCGTATCGCCGATTTTGCTCTGGTTCTTTTCATCGTGGGCGTAGTATTTCACCACCCGGCGTATTATCTTATTGTAGAGCGGATGACGCTTGGGCGTATCCACCGCCACGACCACGGTCTTGTCCATTTTATCGCCGACAACCTTGCCGGTTCGCTGCTTGCGTTTCTCTTCCATATTATACCAGCCTACCTTATACCCAGCTGTCTTTCCGCCTGGAGCGTCTTGAGCCGGGCAATCTTTTTCTTCACCCGCCGCACCTCGCGGTGGTTCACCAACTGCTTGGTGGCCAGGCGAAAGCGCAGGTTGAAAAGCTCCTGGTGCGATTCCTCCAGTTGCTTGTTCAGTTCGTCGGTGCTGAGGTCTCTAAATTCCTTTAGTCTCACTTTATCCGGCTCCCTATCTGGCCGCTTCCGCGCTTGCCGCGGCGCTCTCTCGCAGGATGAAGCGTGTCTTCAAAGGCAGCTTGTGCGAGGCCAGGCGGATGGCCTCCTTGGCCACCTCCTCGCCGACCCCGGCCATCTCGAAGATGACGCGCCCGGCCCTGACCACGGCCACCCAGTGGTCCGGGGCGCCCTTGCCGCTCCCCATGCGTGTCTCCGCCGCCTTCTTGGAGACGGGCTTATCGGCGAAGACGCGTATCCACACCTTGCCGCCGCGGCGTATGTAGTGGGTAATGGCGCGGCGCGCCGCCTCTATCTGGGCGGCGGTCAGCCAGGCCGATTCCAGGGCCTGCAGGCCGTAGTCCCCGAAGCCGATAATGTTGCCGGACTGGGCCTTGCCCCGGCGGCGGCCCCGCTGGGACTTGCGGTATTTCACGCGCTTGGGCTGTTGCATGCTAGGACTCTTCCTTTGCGGCGGCGGGCTCGCTGTCCGCCGCTACCTCGGCGGGCGGCTCCTCGGCCTTCTTGGCCCGCTTCGGCGCCGCTTTTTCGGCCGCCGCGGGTTTGGCGGCGGTGGCCCTGGCCGCCTTCTTCGGCGGTTCCTTGGC
>Ga0315555_1003344_pt1 | contig 11032 bp, 10 predicted proteins | sample SalMarSW160380MG_FD_202113 | JGI IMG/M metagenome (GOLD analysis project Ga0315555, IMG submission 202113) | Salt marsh sediment microbial communities from the Plum Island Ecosystem LTER, Massachusetts, United States - Salt Marsh Sediment SW1603-80 ...
CCGATTTGGCGATACCTGTGTCTTTCTTGCTGTCCCCTTTCCTCGGCTGACAGCTTGCCCAATCTATTTGCTTTCTCTTGAGCAATTTCCCGGGCACTCTTTAGCTCACCCATACGACTTAAATCCTAAACACTGAAATCAGTAGTCAGTAGTCAGAATTCAGCGGTCAAAAGTCACCCCTACTGGCTACTGACTTCTTTCCTACTTCAGATTAGCCTTAGCAGTGCATTTTAGCCTATAATATTGAGGAGGTTCAACAAAGTGAGTTTGAGGTTATAGTGATGATTTATCATAAATCTGTGCAGTTAGCGGAAAAATTTTATTGTTATGTATGGCAAGGCAGAGGAAATAACTGCAATGCCATTCTCTGGCCCTCGGTTTTAAGGGGGGAGCGTCCGCACGTGTTAGTTGACCCTGGCCATGTCAGGAATGAGCTTGGGGAGCCCTGTTTTGATTCCCTAGCTCAGGCTATGGAAGGGGATGGCTTCAAAATGGAGGATATTGGTCTGGTTATTGGCACCCATAGCCATCCCGACCATATTAAAGCTACTGAATTGGTGGTGGAAAAAAGCGGTGCTTTGTTTACTTTATCCCGTGAGGAGGATGAGTTTTATCGCACGATAGGGAAGGCCTTCTTTCAATCATTTGGTGATGAGCCGCTTGAGGTTAATCCCTCCTTTTATCTTAAGGAGGGCGATTTGTCTCTGGGGGCTAAAGATGATAAGGTGGCGGTCAAGGTTTTCTTTACCCCGGGACATTCTCCCGGTTCTATTTCCCTTTATCTGGAAGAGGATAAAATATTGATCAGCGGTGACGTGGTCTTTGCTGGCAGTATAGGCAGGACTGACTTCCCTGGTGGCAGCCCTTCCTTGTTGCGGAAGAGCATTGACGAGCTGTCCCAGCTTGATGTGGAATACCTTGTTCCCGGTCATAGCACCGAAATGGGCAGCATAATTGCCGGCAAGGATAAGGTAAGGCGTAACTTTTACACGGTCAAGATGTTTATTTAAAATGTAGAACGGTGGAATTGGTATGGAGACCGATGACAAAATTAAATATGCCCTGGAACACACGGAATTAATCCGGGCACCACGGCAAGAGCTGGACACTTTCGGCAGTTCTGTCATTGATTATTATGTTGTCACTGAACTGGTGGGAAACCTTAGTGTGGTCAGGGATGGGAAGGTAATTGCGGAAAGGCCCAAAATTGTTACTCCTGCTTACCTGGTCAATGTCGAAGGCTTTAGCGAGCAGGCAAAAAGTTACATATCTATGATGGCTCGGGAGCGCCCTTATGAATCGGGCATTTTTTACCGATATAAGAACGAACCAGGGGGGATGAACGTTGTCTCCGAGCCTATCAAGCAGGTGGTAAACAAGCTCAGCTCCCAAATAGAGGAGCAGCATAACCCCTTAAGCACCATAATTAGGGGGGTGGAGGAACTGTGGGATGTATCCTTGCTCATGTTCATCTATGAGCTAACTACCAAGTCGGTGCGCACTAATATGGCCGAATTTAATCGCAGGGGCTTTTTAGACATAGATGCCAGTGGAGTGCCCCAGGGTGCCCGGGATTACATTGAAGAGCTTTTCGAGAAAGCAAGCCGCAACCTTTCCCGAGCCCCGGAGTTGGTGGTTGAGTTAAACCGCTGGGGTCTATTCCCGGAATATCAAGACCGTTTCTTTGCCCTGTTCAGGAGAAAGTGAGCCCGCCCTGAGTCACATCAGTCCCAGGTACCAGCTTAGTATATTGCTTCCCCAGAGCAATGTTACCATGGCGGCCACGGCAAGGAAGGGACCAAAGGGAATTGTCTCCCGGCGTTTTCTCTTTTTAGCTATCACCAAGGCCACGGCCACTATGCCACCGAGTATAGCCCCCATAATAATGGCGAGAAAAACCAGAGGAAAGCCAGTAGCCAGACCAATCAAAGCAGCTAGCTTAACATCTCCCCAACCCATGCCGCCGCGGGAGACTATGGCAATCAACAGGAATATACCAAAGCCAATGCCTCCGCCCAGAGCAGCATAGGCAACTCTGGTACCTATTTGCGGGGCAAGCCAAGGCTGAGGCAATAAAGCCAGAAGCAAAGCCACAACCATGGCGGGATAAACCACCTTGTTCAGGATGAGCCCGTGCTCCAGGTCAATGACAAAAATGATAATGAATAGACAGGCGTAGAAAGCCAGAACACCAAAAGTCACAATACTAGGCTCTGGGTTGAAGACAACACACCGCCAGTAGAGGAGAGCGAATATCAGGGCGGTGGCAAGCTCAACCCAGAATAGCCTCCGGGGTATGGAGGCCTGGCAGTACCGGCAACGACCACGAAGCCTGAGGTAGCTAAATACGGGGATGAGGTCTTTAACGGCTAGCTTGTTCTGGCAAACCGGGCAGTGAGATGGCGGATTTACGATGGACTCATTCCGGGGCAGTCGGTCGATGCACACATTGAGGAAGCTGCCTACCGCCAGACCCAGAAGGGCAAATAGGAATATCAAGAGTATTTCCACGGGTGTTTATTGTGGACATATTATGTGCCTGAAGTCAATACCTGCTCCGATGAAATCGGGGTTATTGCCAGGTGTTGCTTCTTCTGTCATTATTTATGGGGCTGTTATGTCTAGGGAATCGGGTAAATACAAAAATCGGGAATGATGGCAATATGTCAGCAAAGTATTATGTTGGTTGCAGTGGCTGGCATTATGAGCACTGGCGTGGGCTTTATTACCCCGAAGAATTGCCCAAGTCTAAATGGCTGCCATTTTACGCCCGGCAATTTACTACTGTGGAGCTTAATAACAGTTTTTATAAGCTGCCTTCGGAGAAAGCTTTCACCGCCTGGCGAGAATCCACACCCGACAACTTCATTTTTGCTGTTAAGGTGAGTCGATTCATCACACACATAAAAAGGTTAAAGAATTTAGGTTCTGCGGTGGAGAACTTTCTAGCTCGGGCTGATTTTTTGGGAGAAAAACTGGGTCCTTTGCTATATCAACTGCCTCCTAACATGAAGCGCAACGATGAGCTATTACAGAATTTCTTATCTTCATTGCCGCCAAAATATCAGCATGTAGTTGAATTTCGCCATGAATCATGGATTGACGATGCTGTATTCGATATTTTACGGGAACACAATGCCGGGTTGTGCGTTTTTGACATGCCTGGCTTTAGCTGCCCCCTTGTCGCTACCAGCGATTTTGCCTATGTCCGTTTCCATGGCAGCGAGGGTCTATATTCCAGTTGTTACTCTGATGAAGAGCTTTCCCAATGGGCACAAAGAATTGCTCGGCCGGGGCAAAACGTTAAAACCAGCTATATCTATTTTAATAACGATGCTGAGGCATTTGCGGTCAATAATGCTATGACATTGGGGAATTTCCTAAATATTCCTTAACCTTTTGTGCCAGGGCCGAGGTTATGCCTTCTGTCTGGCTGAGCTCCTCCGGCGAAGCCTCCTTGATAGATTCAATTGAGCCAAACTTTTTTAGCAAAGCCTTCTTTCGTCTTGGCCCGATGCCGGGGATGTTGTCCAGAGCGGAAGTCATGCCTTCTTTGTGACGCAACCTCCGGTGGTAACTTATAGCGAAGCGGTGGGCTTCATCCCTGGCTCTTTGTAGTATATGGAGGGCTGGAGAATCTTTAGCTATATAAACTGGCTGGGGGTCGCCGGGTATAAATACCTCCTCGTTTTCTTTAGCCAGGCTGGCCATGGGGATAGAGTCCAGTCCTAATTCTCGCCTCAGCTCCAGAGCGGCATTAAGTTGTCCCTTGCCGCCATCGATAAGGACAAGGTCGGGGATGATTGCCCAGGTGCCTTCGCCTGTCAGGCCCCGTTTAAACCTGCGCCTCAATGTCTCTTGAATCATGGCATAATCGTCAGCGCCAGCCACAGTTTTGATGCGGAAGCGGCGATAATGTGCCGGTTTAGGCCGGCCTTTTTCCAAAACAACCATGCTGCCCACGGCCAAAGCGCCCTGAATATTTGAGACGTCATAGCACTCTATTCTCCGGGGCATTTTGGGCAAGCGTAGTCTGTTTTTTAGCTCTTGTAAGCCGGAGCTTATAACCTCTACCTTCATCTCTTTAGCCTGGGCTAGTTCTAAACCCCGGGCAGCGTTTTCAGATACTGTATCCACCAGCTTCTTTTTGGCTCCCCGCTGGGGCACTTGAAGCTCCACCCTGCTCCCTCGTTGCTGTCCAAGCCATTCAGAAAGCACTGCTGGCTCGTCCACCGGGTGCTGAAGCAATATCAGCGGGGGGATATATGAAGCCGAGGCATAGTATTGTTTCACAAAACTGGTCATTATTTGCCCGGGAGACTCGCCCTTGATGCCTTCCATAATAAAATGGTCCTGGCCAATAAGTTTATTATTGCGAATAGAAAAGAGCTTGACATAAGCCTGTTTTTCATTTTGTGCCAGACCGATGATATCCTTTTCCCCCTGTAATGTTGTGGCAATCCTCTGCCCCTCTATGACTTTTTCTATGGTCTTAATTTGGTCACGCAGCAAAGCCGCCTTCTCAAACTGAAGCTGCTGGGCTGCGGCTTTCATCTTGGCGTTTAATTCACGAAGAATAAGTTCCTGCTTCCCCTGTAAAAATAAGATGACCTGGTTTATTACGTCGTGGTATTCCTGTTTTTCCACTGCTCCAATGCATGGTCCGAGACAGCGGCGGATATAATAATCGAGACAAGGCCGCTTATCTTTACCCTCGATGCGCTTGCTGCAACTACGAAAAGGAAAGATTTTCTTTATTAACCTTAAAGTTTTGCGTACCGAGCCAGCACTGGCGAAAGGTCCAAAGTATCTAGCTCCGTCTTTCTGAACCCGGCGGGTGATGTAAACACCAGGCCAATCTTCGTTAATGTCTATCTTGAGGTAGGGGAAAGTCTTGTTATCTTTAAGACGCACATTGTACCGGGGGGTATATTTCTTTATCATGTTGCATTCCAGGATAAGCGCCTCTTGCTCGGAATTGGTAACTACGAACTCGAAGTCCTGTATTTTTGACACTAATCGTTGGACCTTAGATGACAGGCTAGAAGGAGCGCCAAAATAGCTCCTTACCCGACTGTTCAAATTGGCAGCCTTGCCAACGTAGATAACCTTACCCTCTTTGTCCTTAAACAGATAAACTCCGGGCTTTGCTGGCAAAACTTTTAGTTGCTCTGATTTCACGGCAAATTTATTGTAGCAAGTGGCTTGTATAGAGGCAAAATAACTCGCATTATGTTAAAATAACTCTGATGAACTTGGATATCGATGCCTTCCTTCAATATTTGACCCAAGACAAAGGCTATTCCCAGAATACTGTAGCTGCTTATCGCAATGATTTGACTCAAATGGCAGCCTTTATTACTGCAGAGCAGGAAAAGGGCATAATCAAGTCCTATAATGAGCTTTTGAAGAGCTATTTGCTCAAGCTCAGGGAGAAGAGATACTCTGTGGCAACAACCGCTCGCAAGGTCGCATCAGCCAAATCATTCTTCAAATTTATGGTTGATTCAGGGAGGATGAAGGAGAATCCGACACAAAATTTGCCCTCTCCTCAAGTTAGCAGGCATGCACTCAGCTTCTTATCTCCATCTGAGTACCAGAAGTTGCTTGCCGAGCCAGCAAAGCTATCCACTCCGGAAGCCAAAAGAGATGCGGTGATGCTGGAATTACTTTATGCCACTGGTTTACGTATAAGCGAATTAGTGTCATTAAGTGTCAAAAATATTGATTTGAAGCAAAATTGTGTGCATATTAATTCTAAGAGACAAGTTCCTTTTGACCATCGCTTAAGCCTGATTTTAGGAAAATTCCTCAGAGGTGATAGGCTGGATTTATTATATTACGAGACGGAGGAAGCCCTGTTTCTTAACCGACGTGGTAAGAGGTTGACTCGGCAGGGGTTCTGGCAGATTATTAAAAGTTATGCCTCCCGGGCAGGTCTGGGTGGCAAGGTCACACCACAGGCCTTGCGTCATAGCTTCGCCAGATGTAAATTACAGAGTGGTACCGAGCTCCGTCAACTCCAGCAACTTTTAGGTCATGCCTATATTTCTAGCACAAGAGTTTATGAGCAACCTGCACAGGGGAGAGGATAATGCCGAAAAAATCACGGCGTGCTAAAGCTAAACAACGGACTAGAGTGGCAAAGGTGGCATGGGAGGGGCGTTCGCAACAGCCAGGACCGCCGCCTGCTGAGGTACAATCGCCGACTCGAGTGTCCCCAAAAGCTCAAGATTTAACCAGCCGCTATCAATATGTTATGCCTGAAATAAAACGCATCGGCATCATTGCCGGAGCTATAATTCTGGTCCTCATAATCCTGTCTTTTGTTCTTGGTTGACATCTTCGGTTGGTGAACTGCGGTGGATTTAGAGCAGGCGAGGCAGAGTTTACTTAGATATCTTGACCACGAAATCGCCGACAACCGTGTAGTTGACGCTATGAGGCGTGTTCCCCGTGAAGCCTTTGTATCACGAGAGCAATATCATGCCGCTTATGACGATAGACCCTTAAGCATTGGCTTTGGGCAAACTATCTCCCAACCCTTCATTGTGGCTCTGATGGTGCAAGCTTTGGAGCTCAGGGGGGATGGAAAGGTGCTGGAGCTGGGTACCGGAAGCGGCTATGAGGCAGCGATATTAGCCGAGTTAGCTCAAAAGGTGGTTACCGTGGAGTGTATACCTGAATTGGCGGAATCAGCCAGGCAGGTTCTGGATAAGCTGGGTTATTCCAATATCGAAGTGCACGTAGCTGGCAGAACTTTGGGTTGGCCAGAGGGAGCCCCTTACGATGCTATTATAGTTTCTGCTGGTGCTCCCACCGTGCCTCAAGTCCTTTTAGAGCAACTAACCTGGAATGGACGATTGGTAATCCCTGTAGGCTCTCGAGGGCAGCAAGAATTAATCAGGGTCACTAAACTGAGGAAAGGAAACGAGATAGAAAACTTAGGTGGCTGCTATTTCGTGCCACTTATTGGTGAAGGTGCCTGGGGGGAGTGAAAAGGCAGGTGAAATTCTGGGAAAACTCGAGAAAAGCCCGCCTGAGGGTGAAATCCCCCTCCCTCTTTCACCATCCGAGATTTTGTGGGGTATAAGCTCCCTCCCATCTGGGAGGGAGCTTTGTAATGATTTAGGCAGTTGACTGTTGACTATAGATTAGCTCGAAAATGCCCCCAAGGGGATTCGAACCCCTGATCTTCAGCTTGAAAGGCTGATGTCCTAGGCCTCTAGACGATGGGGGCAACGTTAAGCATTTTACGGGTAAAGAGCTAAATGTGCAAGGCCAGACGGTTAAAATAATAAGCCTATCCATCTTTTATCACCTGTAGCGAGGGTAAGACAAAAGTCATTCTCACTTGTGCTTGCGCTGGACTCATTAGCAATCATTGTAATTTTGCTATAATTTTTGAAAAATTTTTCCACATAATCTAAAATATAGCTGACTTCGGCTTGCCAATAACTCGGATATGAGGTATCATGGGGCGGTTATTATGCCCACAACTGGTAGCCTCGAACTGTTTGAAAAGAATTGCCCAAAAGCGCCGAGAGTATTGACCGCGCACGACTCTTGGGCTGCTCACGCGTCGTAAGGATCTAAAGGAGAATAGGGCATGGCTAGAATTGGAGTTTTCCTCTGCCACTGCGGCAGTAACATAGCTGGGGCTGTGAATATCCCGGAGGTAGCTGAGGCGGCGAGAAGGCTACCTCAGGTAGTTCATGTTGAAGACAATAAGTTCACCTGCAGTGATCCCGGTCAGGCAGCTATCCAGCAGGCTATAACTGAGCATCAGCTTAACCGTGTGGTCATCGGCGCCTGTTCGCCGCGTATGCATGAGACAACCTTCCGTAGAACAGTGGCTGGTGCCGGTTTGAACCCCTATCTCCTGGAGATTGCAAATCTACGGGAGCATTGTAGCTGGGTCCACCCTGGCCAGGTTGAGGAGGCTACGGCTAAGGCGATAGACCTGGTGCGGAGAGCGGTGGCCAGAGTTGCCTGGCAAGAGCCCCTCACCCCCAAGCATGTTGGCATAACCAGGCGAGCTTTGGTCATCGGTGGCGGCATTGCTGGCATCCAGGCCTCCTTAGATATCGCAGATGCTGGCTATGAGGTTGTCTTGGTTGAGCGAGAGCCCTCCATCGGGGGACACATGGCTCAATTGGACAAGACTTTCCCCACTCTGGACTGTTCTGCTTGCATCCTGACGCCCAAGATGACTATGGTGGGACAGCATGCCAATATCAAGCTAATGAGCTACAGTGAGGTGGAGGATGTCTCAGGGTATATAGGAAACTTTCGGGTCAAGATTAAAAACAGGAGCCGCTACATCGATGTGAGCAAGTGCACAGCCTGTGGTGAGTGTGCTAAGGTTTGTCCCGTCGAACTAAATAGTGAATTTGACGAGAACTTAGGTAAGCGAAAGGCCACCTATATTCCTTTTCCCCAGGCAATTCCCAATAAATATATTATAGATAAGCGTGGTTATCCACCATGCCGGGTGGCCTGTCCCGCCGGGGTCAATGCCCAGGGTTATATTGCTCTCATCTCCCAGGGCAAGTTCAAGGAGGCTCTAGAGGTGCTCCGCAGGACTATGCCCTTTGCCGGAGTTTGTGGACGGGTGTGCACCCACCCCTGCGAGCAGGAGTGTGAGCGAGGCAAAGTTGACCAACCCATAGCTATCAGAACTCTTAAGCGTTTTATGGCCGACTATGAACTGAAAGCAGGTAGGGAAAAAGCAACACCGGTGGAAAGGACCAAAGAAGAAAAAGTAGCTATCGTCGGCTCCGGTCCAGCCGGCCTGGCCTGTGCCTACGACCTGGTCAGGCAGGGATACCCGGTTACAGTATTTGAGTCTGCCCCTGAGGCGGGCGGCCTATTACGCTACGGTATCCCTGAATACCGATTGCCCAAAGAGGTACTCAGTAACGAGATAAGCTATATACAAGAGTTGGGGGTAGAGCTTAAGACAAATACCCCTGTGAAAAATCTCACTGAAATATTCAACGAGGGATATAAAGCCATTTTCCTGGGTACAGGTGCTGGCGTCAGTCAAAAAATGGGGATTCCTGGTGAGAATATTCCCGGAGTGCTTCACTCACTTGATTTCCTGAGGCAAGTCAACTTTGGAGTCAAAGTCAGCCTGGGAAGCAAAGTGGCAATTATCGGCGGTGGTAATGCTGCTGTTGATGCCGCTCGAGTAGCCCGACGCCTCGGTGTTAATGAGATAACTATTGTTTATCGTCGCAGCCGGGCTGAGATGCCGGCTATCCCCAGTGAAATTGAAGAAATGGAACAAGAAGGAATCAAGATTCAGTTCCTGGCAGCACCGGTTAAAGTGTTATCTGAAGACAACCTGGTAAACGGGATACAATGTATTCGCATGAAGCTGGGTGCACCCGATGCCAGTGGTCGCCGACGTCCCGCGCCCGTCAAAGGCTCGGAATTCACCATAGACGTTGACAATGTGATTATAGCCATCGGTCAGGGCCTGGATAAGGCAATGCTACCCGAAGGTCTAGACTACACTAACTGGGGGACCCTCTCCGTTGACCCGGTTACTTTGCAAACTAACATCGATGGTGTTTTTGCCGGTGGTGATGTAGTTTCTGGTCCGGCTGATGTTATCGCTGCCATTACTGCTGGTAAGGAAGCAGCCGTTTCTATTGACCGCTACCTCAGAGATATGGACATGAAAGAAGGGAGACCGGAAACAGTTAAAAGGGTGAAAGAGGTATCAAAGGATGGGGTAATACCAAAAGCAAGACACTCCATGCCGACTCTTGAAGTGGGGAAACGAAAGGGGTTTGATGAAGTTGAGCTTGGATTTGACGAAAAAACAGCAGTCGAGGAGGCCCAGCGCTGTTTGAATTGCGCAGTCTGCTCCGAGTGTCGGGAGTGTGAGAAGGTTTGTGAAGCTGAGGCTATTGACCATGAAATGAAAGACGAGATATTGGAGGAGGACGTGGGAGCAATAGTAGTGGCTACCGGGGCGGGGGTCTTGGACCATACCCAGTTCAGTATCTATGGTGGCGGTGTCTATCCTGACGTCGTCAGCAGCCTGCAGCTAGAGAGGATGATGAACGCCGCCGGACCCACTGGTGGCGAGGTGCTCCGCCCATCCAATGGGGCTCATCCCAAAGAGGTAGTCTTTATAAGTTGCGTGGGGTCTCGGGATGAACGCACCGGAAGTGGCTATTGTAGTAAGGTATGCTGCATGTATATGGCTAAGGAAGCTATTATGCTAAAAGAGCACGACCCGGAGGCCCATAGTTATATCATATACACCGATGCCCGGGGGCCAGGAGGTAAGATTTTCGAGGACTTCCTGACGCGGGCGGAGAAAGCAGGGACTACCTATATGAGAGGCCGGATTGACAGTGTTGCACAGCAAAATGGTAGACTCTTAATCTCCGGGCAAGACTTTCTCACCGACGAGACATTCAACATACCCGCCGACCTGGTGGTTTTAGCCACGGGGTTAATGCCCAAAGAGGATGCCGCCAAACTATTTCAAACCATCCATATTAGCTACGATGCCAAGAATTATCTCCTCCAGGCGCACCCCAAGCTGCGCCCGGTGGAGACTGCCATGGATGGCATCTTTATCGCCGGATGTGCCGTTGCTCCCACCGACGTACCGGAATCTGTAACCCAGGGTGGTGCTGCGGCGGAGTACGTACTGAAACTATTTAGCCAGGAGTCCATTGAGGCTGAACCCATGACCTCTATTGTGGACGTTGCTCGGTGCGCAGGGTGCCTGCTGTGCCGTCAGGTCTGTCCCTTCCAGGCTATCGAAGCTGAAACCCTTCGGGACGGACGCACTGTGGCTTCCATCAATGAGAGTCTGTGTAAAGGATGTGGCATCTGTGTCGCTGCCTGCCGCCCGGGAGCAATAAAGCTCAGGGGCTTCGATGACCAGCAAATTCTCGCTGAGGTGATGGCGCTGTGAGTATGGAGTATCAACCTAAGGTCATTGGTTTTTTATGCAACTGGTGTAGCTATGCCGGCGCTGATATGGCGGGAACTAGCCGCATGG
>Ga0315555_1003349_pt1 | contig 11029 bp, 8 predicted proteins | sample SalMarSW160380MG_FD_202113 | JGI IMG/M metagenome (GOLD analysis project Ga0315555, IMG submission 202113) | Salt marsh sediment microbial communities from the Plum Island Ecosystem LTER, Massachusetts, United States - Salt Marsh Sediment SW1603-80 ...
CTGGGTGCGGCAGGCCGAGAGAGAGTCGGTGCGGTCTTCGGTATCGATCGCTTCGTGGCCGAAACAGCCGCGCTCTATGAGGAACTGGCGGAGCGCAAGGGGATCAGGCGATGACGCCTGTGCGGCCGCTGCGTATCGGCTATCTCAGCGGCTCGCTCGATCCGGGCGGTGCGGAGCGCCAGATGGTCGTCCTGGCCCAGAACCTGCCCAAGGACCGTTTCAGCGTGGAGTTCGTCCTGCTCACCCACCGAGGCGTGCTGGCCGCGGAAGCCGAGGCAGCCGGAGCGACGGTCCGGGTCCTGGGCTGGACTCCCAGGACGGCCCGCCTCCACGCCCTGCGCTGGCTGGCGGACGGGGCACGACTGGGACCGGCCCTGCACGGCGGCCACTACGACATCGTGGACGCCTGGCTGTTCCACGGCTATGCGCTGGCCGCTCTGACCAGGCCGCTGAGCCGAGTGCCGGTCCTGATCTCCGGGCGAGTCCGGCTCAGCGACTACAAGGCCCACTTCAATCCGGTCGAGAGGCTGCTGGATGCCGTCGCCCGTCGCCGCTCTGACGCCATAGTGGCCAACTCAGAGGCCGTCCGAGCCGACGTGGCGCGACGGGAGAAGATCGATCCGGCCCGGATCCGAGTGATTCGCACTGGCATCGCCATCCCGCCTGCCCTGCCTGCCTCAGAGCGGAATACCATACGTGCCGGCTGGGGCTTCGGGCCCGACAACGTCGTTGTGGGCTCGGTCGCCAACTACAAGCTGCGCAAGGGCCTCGAGTCTTTGCTCCGGGTGGCGGCCAGGCTGCAAGCCGAGCTTCCTCAGCTGCGCTGGGTTCTGGTGGGCGAGGGCCCGCTGCGGCCCACTCTGGAGGCCATGATCGCCCAGTTTGGACTCGCCGGCATCGTCTGCTTGCATGGGCGGGAACCCGATGCGAGACGGCTTTACGGTGCGTTCGACATGTTCACCCACGCCTCGGAGAGCGAGGGCATGCCCAATGTCATTCTCGAAGCCGCCGCTGCGGGTCTGCCCATAGTGGCTACCCCGGCTGGAGGAACGCCGGAGGCCGTGACAGACGGCGAGACGGGCCTGCTCGTGCCCATCGGCGACGAAGACGCCCTGGCCTGGGGTCTCCGCCGTCTGGTCCTGGACCCTGCCCTGCCCAAGCGCCTGGGTGCGGCAGGCCGAGAGAGAGTCGGTGCGGTCTTCGGTATCGATCGCTTCGTGGCCGAAACAGCCGCGCTCTATGAGGAACTGGCGGAGCGCAAGGGGATCAGGCGATGACGCCTGTGCGGCCTCGTGCTCTGCGTATCATCACCCGGCTCAACGTGGGCGGGCCGGCCACGCACGTGACCGTGGCAGACAAGGGTTTGCGCCAGCTTGGCTGGGAGACGCTTCTGGTCCACGGGACCGTGGAGCCTGACGAGACCGAGATTCCGCTTGATGACCTGGATCTGCCGATGCATCGAGTGGCCGCACTGGCGCGACCATTGCGGCCCCTCCCCGATGCGAAGGCGTTCGCCGCGATCACCTCGATCATCCGCGACTACCGGCCCCACATCATCCATACGCACCTGTCGAAGGCTGGCCTTCTCGGCCGGGGCGCGGCAATCGTGGCCTCGCGTGCCGTACGCATACACACCTTCCACGGCACGGTCTTCGAGGGCTACTTCGGAGCATCGATGTCCGGTGCCATTCGGAGGGCCGAGCGCATCCTGGGGGGCCGGACAGACTACCTCATCGCCCTCAGCGAAAGGCAGAGAGAGGAGCTGCTTGCACACCGCGTTGCGCCCGCCTCGCGCATACGGATAGTGCCTCTGGGCCTGGAGTTGGGCCGGTTTGCCGGCGTGGACCGCGGTGTCGCTCGGGCCGCTTTGGGAATCTCCGAAGAGACGCTTGCTGTGGTCGCGATCGGTCGCCTCGTCCCGATCAAGCGCCTGGACCGGCTCCTCCGCGCGGTAGCGCTGGCATCGGGACGGGTCCCCAGCCTGCATCTCTACGTCGTCGGCGATGGCAGCGAGCGTGCGCCACTTGAGCGCCTGGCGTCTTCTCTGGAGATACGAGACAGGGTCACGTTTGTGGGTTGGTGCACCAACACCCCTTTGTGGTATGGAGCGGCCGATGTCGTGGCTCTGACATCAGACCGCGAGGGGACCCCACTGGCACTCATTGAGGCGTCGGCCGCAGGCCGGGCGACCATTGCCACCAACGTGGGCGGAGTCGCTGACGTAGTAGCCGATGGCGAGACTGGGTTGGTGGTCGATCCGGCGGACGAGGCTGGGCTCGCCAACGGCATTGCCCGTCTGGCCTTGGACCCGGGCCTTCGAATAGGGCTCGGTCGGGCGGCTCGCGATCGCTCGAAGGGTTTCTCGGCCGATCGCCTGGTGAGCGACCTGGATCGCCTGTACCGTGAAGCGCTGTCGAAGCGAGGCATGCTGCCCCACAACGGTCAGGGCTGAGGCGTGAAGTCCAGGACCACGTTCGTGCAATCGACCACAGTCGCGAATGTGCCCGAGCTAAGCGGTTCTACGTTGCCCGTGACAGTGAGCCCGTCTATGTGAGCAAAGTGACTCAACCCGCCCCACCCTTTGACGGGGCTGGAGTTGTTGGTGAACACGATGTTCGATCGACGTGCCAGGGTGACGTTGCTGGCAAGCGTTGACCCGCTCACCTTGTTACCGCTGACCCTGACGCCGCTAACGGTGGAGCCCGCGGCGCCGTTGGCCGAGAAGAAGATCCTGCCAATGCTGCCAAACGTGTTGCTGAGGAACTTCGCGTTGGTGACGGAAGCCGAGCCGCTGTTGGGCTCGATGTCGAAGCCGGCGTATCCGATCGTGCCGAAGGCGACGCGCTGCACAACTACGCCGCTGCCCGACGTGATGGCCGTTCCGTGACGACCGGCCGACTTGCACTTCGAGTTGTGGAAGTTGACTGAGCTCGATCCGCCGGCTACGTCAAGACAGTCGCCCCACACTCCGCTGATCGTGACGCTGCCAATGTCTACGCCGCCGCTGCCCGTGACGTAGACGCCATGAGCCCACTCCGCTCCTGATCGGTACACACCTGGGGACGGGCTGTTGCCCGTCAGAGTCAAGTTCCGAATCGTGATGCCGCTACTGTTGCGGATGAGGAAGATAGAGCTGGCCAAAGCGGAACTGCCGCCCGACAGGAGCCTCGCGCCGCGTCCTTCGAACACCAAATTGTGGCGTTTGGAGATGGTCCAGCCCGCGTCTTGTCTGTAGGTCGCGCCCGCGGGAAACACTATCGTCGAGCCGTCCGGCACTGACTTGAGGAAGGAGGCCAGCTCGGCCGAGACGTCAGTCGACCCGGTCGGATCGATCGAGTCCGGAATGGGAATCCCCGCTGGGGGCGGCTGGGTTGGCGCCGGCGTGGCCTTGGGGGGCTTGGTCGGCGTGGAACCGGCCGGACTAACGCCCGACGGCACGGCGCCGGGCGTCGTGGCGCCGGGCGCCGTGCCGTCGGGCGCCGTGGCGGTGGGCGGCGCGATGGTAGGCGAAGGAGAAGTGCCCGGTGTCCCGGGGAATCCGCCGATGGGAAGGCCGTCAGTTGCAGTCGGGGAGGCACCGGCACTCGGCGGATCAGGCGATCCGGCGGCGATCGGCGATCCGGCGGCGATCGGGTCGGTTGATCCTGCGTCCAAGGCGCCCATGGCGACCAGCGAGAGCGCCAGCGTTAGCGCCCCCGCGGCCAGCAGGGCCAGACCGCTCTTCCGAACGGGAAACATGCCGCGGCCTCCCCTCGGCAGCGACGATCCTTCTCGGGTCATCGGGTTCTCCTGGTGGTGGCTGGAGGCACAGAGAAGCTCTGGCTAGATCAGGGTAGCAAGCTCGACGCCTGCAATCGCTAGTACTGTTCGCCTCTCTCTCGTACCTGATCGTGTGCGGCGCTGTGGGCCGCCTACAGCGGCGGCTGGGCCATCTCGTCGGCCTGAGCCTTAGCGCCGGCAGCTGGAGGCGGCTGGCTCGGAACTCGGACCGACCAACGCGCCGAGGCGGCCACGATGCCGGTGCCGATCATCAAGGTGTAGAAGCTCGGACCCGTGAGAGAGTTGGCAAACATGCCCACCGTCAGGGTCAAGCCGAGCAGGGGCAGCAATTCCCTCCGCATGAGCATCAGGAGACCTGACAGCCATATGGCAAGTCCAGCAAGCCCCCCCGCAAGAAGGATCTCGAGGTAGACATTGTCCACGACCGACACCGGGAGGGGTACTCCATACCCGACGAGGGGAGATTCGCGGATCAGCCCAACTGCCGCTCTCCAGCTTGCGATCCTGTCGAGAACATTGAAGTCCACGGAGATGCCGGCGGGATCGAAACGATAGAGGGTGGACGGCGAGAGGAGGACGATCATGCCCACGGCCGACGCGAAGGTGATGAGTGGCGGGATCGCCCGTCGAGCCGAGCTCACTGAGACGAGCGACCACCGGCCCGATTGGCGCGGGCCGCGCCGGAGCCAGCTGCAAGCGGCCAAGATGAGAAGCCCGGCGGCTAATCCGAGGGCGGCCTCGCGGCTCGAGCTGAGCACGATGCCGGTCAGGCAAACGGCGACGAGAGGCCAGATGGGTAACCTGGCCCCAATCATCAGGCCGAGCACTGTGCCTGCCGCCAGAAAGCTGCCAAGGTCGTTGGGGTTGTTGAAGAGGCCCGTGACGCGCATGGTGTGGAACTCCGCCCCGCCCCTCATTGGGGCGAACGGAATCAGCGGCGACAGCTGTGGAATGCTCTGCGCGATTGCGACGCATCCCTGCGCTGCCGCCAGGGCCAGGACGAGCATGGCTATCGATCGGGGTCTCAGGCGGCTGAGGCGGCCGATAGCGTATGTGACGACTATCACTACCACCATGCCCGGAATGCCGAGGGTCCCACCCGTGATCCTCGGCCAGATCGTCGCTGCGCAGATGACGAGGATGCCTACGTCCAGCCGCGCTGGCCTCACAGGAGGGGACGAGAGGAACAGGAAAGATGCACCTACTAGCAGGGCGACACCCCAGAGTCGTGTCAGTCCTGCGTTGGCGAGGACGTCCTGAAGGACGAGTGCCAGCGCCGCTGTCGCGACAGTTGCAAATCCAGAGATCACCCAGACGGCCTGCTCCGGCAGCAGAAGCGACAGTGGAGCCCGGTCGCTCCAGCGCCGTATACGCGGGTCAGGGGCCATACGGGGCGATCATCCTCCGGCCATGGGATGGGAGAAGCGGGCACCAGGATACTTGGCTGCGTCGAAACGCGTCGGAGGCTCACCCACCCGGGAGCCCTTCTGGCGATCGCGGCCGGGCGTCCTGGGCCACAACGGAACCTCTGGCCGGCGGCAGCCGTTCATGCGTTGTGACATAGTGCTCCGTATGAGTCACAGCGCCCCGAGCGCAGCCGTCTGACGCTGGCCCCCTGCTGTCGGCCGGGGACGAACCACGGAGGTAGCGCCAGAGTGCACGACAAGCGAATCCAGGGGCCAAGGGATCCGGGCCCGGGACCCGCTTCGCCGGCCGCGTCGGCTGGGCTGCGTGCGACCGTAGGGCGCGCCATCGGCTCGCCGCTTGCCGCCACCCTGCTGTCCTTCGTCTGGCCTGGGTTGGGGCAGCTCTACATCCGTCGTCGCAGAGAGGCGCTTCTATTCGCCATCCCGACCGTCGCGGTGGTGGCCTGGCTGGCCCTGCAGATGCGCCAGGGCGGCCTGGTCTTCATCGGCAACTTCTTTGCCGACTCCTTCCTCGCCCTTACGTTCCTCGCCCTCACCATCTTCATCGGCGTCTGGCGCGCCCTGTCGATGGCTCACGCTTACGTCCAGGCCGCGCCGCGGAGGCGCCCTCGCAAGGTCGACCTGGGCGTGATGGGCGGGCTGCTGCTTCTGATCCTGGTCAGCCACGTCTGGGTCGTTCGGACAGCGTGGGCGGCCTATCAGCTCGACACGCGGATCTCGCAGAACGACCTGATGCGCGACATCCCGACAATCGCGCCCGATCCCAGCGAGGAGTACGTAGCCAGCCCCACTCCCACCCGCATGCCCTTTGCTCCCGTCTCGACGACCGCGCCCTACCAGCCGACCTTCAGCCCTACCGCCGCGCCGCCCAGGTCCAGTCGGGTGACGATCCTGCTGACCGGCATCGACCGCCTGGACACCAACAGCCACGCCCTGATGGATTCGCTGCTCGTCGTGAGCCTGGACACCAGAACCGGGAAAGTCGCGATGGTCAGCGTCCCGCGCGACACGGCCAACTACGAGTTCTATTGGGGCGGCGACGCCGGCGTGAACACCAAGATCAACAACTTCTACAACCTGGTCCGGGCCAACCTGATCGATGCCCCCGACCCGCCCCTGACCGCGCTCAAGAGGGAGATCGGCTGGTTGGTCGGAGTCAAGATCGACTACTATGCCCTCGTAGACCTGCATGGCTTCCGGGTACTCGTGGACATGATCGGCGGCATCTGCGTCTACAACCCCAGGGCTATCAACGATCCGTTCACCGGCACCTTCGTTCCCAAGGGCGACGTCTGCATGGACGGCATCACGACCCTCAAGTACGTCCGCTCGAGACACGGTGCCGGCGACAACGACTACACGCGTGCGGCGCGGCAGCAGGACGTGCTGTTCGCGATCAGCAAGAAGCTGGCGACGCCGGAAGGGCTGCTGCTGCTGCCCGATCTACTGGAGCTGGCCGGGACCTCTGTCCAGACTGACTTCCCGCTCAAGACGATCAACAAGTACATATCGGTCGCCCAGCGCCTGGAGTCGAAGGACGTATGCGAGTGCGTCCTGGGGCCGCCCTACAACTACCATCCGCCCACGACGGAGACGAAGGGCACGTGGACCAGCCGCTTGAAGCCGCCTCTGGTAGCGGGTCTGTCCGTCTACCTCTTCGGGACGGACAGCCGCTACTACGGCCTGGAAGGCATCATCCCGCAAGCCTGCCGGCGGTGACTACTTCTGCGCCAGCCGGAGGCTAGCCAACTCGCCGCCCAGCACGGTCGGGAGACGCAATCGCTCATCTGAACGGGCTCGGAGCGCATTGCCGGGCGGAGTCCGTGACCAGTATGGGATACTGACCCGAGTTGCCAGTGACTGAGATCGGATGGCATCGGGTATTGGCACAACCGGAGCCTGGCCCGTCACCGCATCGCGAGCATTGGACGGCGGCCGGGCGACGTGGGGCAACGTCTTGGCCGCGGGTACGTGGAGATGTGAGCATCGCCTCCGTGGGCGCTCTGCGGCGCTCGCAGCGATAGGAGTGATGCTTTGATCGTGGGCCCGCAGCTTCTGGGAGTGGCGGCGTTCGTGGTAGCCGCGTTGCTCGTTCCCCTCACCAACCGCGTGGCTTTTCGCTATGGCGCGGTCGTGCATCCTCGGGCGGATCGCTGGTCGCGCCAGGTCGTCCCTATCCTGGGCGGTGTGGCAGTGGCGACCGCTGTCGGAGCCGTAGCCTGGGTGGCGGTCGACAAGGGCGCCACTTTCGCGGCCTGGCTCGCCGGCCTAGTTGGCCTGACGGCCATAGGCTTGATGGATGATCTGTATGGCGTGCGGCCCAGGTACCGCGTTCTGGCTGAAGCGCTCCTGGGCGCAGGCTTCATGTTCGTCGTCTTCGATGATCAGGCCCTGGCTCCCCGGCTGATCTGGACGATCGCCGGAGCGGTTGCCATTCCGGCAATGGCTAACGCCACCAACCTGGTGGACAATGCCGACGGGCTGGCCAGCGCGCTCTCGGCGGAGACAGCCCTGACCATCGCCTTGTGCGCAGTCGCTGCCGGAATGCAGGGCAACCAGATCGGGCTAGGGCTCGTGATCACCGGTTCATGCCTTGGCTTCCTGGTCCACAATCGTCCACCGGCCCGTGTCTTCATGGGTGATGCCGGGAGCCTGATGCTCGGCTTCGCCCTGGCTGCGTGCGGCGCGCTGCTCATCCACGACGCCGTCCTGCATCCGAGCCCCAGGGCCACGGCGGCCGTATTGGCCATGCCGCTGGCCGCCTTTGTCCAGTTCGGTGACGTGGCGATGGTCTTCGCAACGCGTCTGCGGCGCGGAGATTCTCCGTTTGAAGGCGGCGTGGACCACACGTCACACCGCCTCGTTCGGGCCGGGCTCGAGCCCTGGGAGATGCTCGTGGTAGTGGGCCTGGTGAGCTTCTCATGCGGCAGCCTTGCCGTGCTGCTATCTTTCTTGGCGCCCACACCGCCGTTGGAGGCTGCCATTGTGGCCATGGTCGGACTGCTCGTGCTCGCGCTCGAGACCGTCATCGCATTGAGAATCCCTCACCGAGCTCCTGCCGATCTTGCCTGTTCGCGGGACGTCGACGCTCCGCGGATCGCCTCTACTGCCGCTTCTCGCGGGCACGTCTCGGCCGACCAATGAGGGTACTCGTTACCGGGGGTGCGGGCTTCATCGGGTCGCATCTCGTGGATGCGCTCCTGGCTCGCGGCGATGAGGTCGTGGTCGTCGACGACCTCTCGACGGGTCGTCTCGCCAATATCGATCATCACCGGGCGGCAGGACGCCTGCAGTTCTTCGAAGGGAAGGCGGAGGATCCGAGCGTTCTGGAGCCGGCCTTCGAAGGTATCGATCTCGTATACCACCTGGCTGCCGCCGTCGGAGTGTTCACCATCCTGAGACATCCACTAGCATCACTCCGGGCCAATCTTGATGCCTCTGAGGCCGTCTTTGACAGGGCCGCTCGACGTCGCGTAAGGACCGTCTTCGCTTCGACAAGCGAGGTGTACGGCAAGAACGCATCCGGCGCTCTGAAGGAGACCGACGACACGACGTACGGGGCAACTTCCAACTGCCGCTGGCTGTATGCGGTGTCGAAGGCGGTCGACGAGTTCATGGCACTCGCGTACCTCGAGGAGTCCGGCCTCCCGGTCACGGTCGTCCGTCTCTTCAACACGACTGGCCCACGTCAGACCGGCGCGTACGGGATGGTCGTCCCTCGGTTCGTGAAGCAGGCGCTCGATGGAGAGCCCCTCACTGTCTACGGTGACGGAACCCAGATGCGTTGCTTCACCAATGTCCGCGATGTCGTCGCGGCGCTCCTTGCCCTGGGGGCGACGCCCCAGTCAATCGGTCGCGTGGTCAACATCGGGAATCCGCGGGAGATCTCGATAGGCGAACTCGCCGAACTCGTGCTTCGGATAACGCACTCTGCGTCGCCCATCGAGCTGGTCTCCTATGAGGAGGCCTACGGGAAGGGCTTCGAGGACATGCAACGCCGCGCGCCGGACGTCAGTCTGCTCAATGATCTGGTCGGGTTCGTGCCGCGGATCCCCCTGGAGGAGACGGTCAGGGAGATCGCTGAGTCGATCGCCGGGCAACGCCAGATCGGCGCCGCGACTACTTGAGGGGTGGCGTCCAGCCAGCCCCGAGCCGCAGCACCTGGCCCTCCTGGCGTACGTGCCCTTTCGAGCTGTTGACCGAGTCAACGACGAGTGCGGCGCGATCGTAGACAGCCGCCCAGTCGATCGAGGTATGGGCCGTCACGACGACCACGAGGTCAGACTCGGCGACTAGCTGTTCGAGTGGGATCGAGCTGTAGGTCGCGCCATCCGAGTCGCTGAATTCGGGCACGTGCGGGTCGTGGTAGGACACGGTCGCGCCTTCGTCGCGCAGGATCGCCATGACAGCGGCCGCAGGGGCGTTTCGGGCATCCTGCACGTCGGGCTTGAAGGCCACGCCGACGATCCCGACGCGGGCGCCCTTGAGGGATTTGCCGCACTCGTTCAGAGCCTGCGCGGCCAGGTCCACGACATGGCGTGGCATCGCCAGGTTGATGTCGCCGGCAAGCTCGATGAACCTCTCGACGAAGCCTATCTCCCGGCTCCGCCAGGCGAGGTAGTAGGGATCCACCGGGATGCAGTGCCCGCCGACGCCCGGACCGGGGCGGAAGGCCATGAAGCCGAACGGCTTGGTCGCGGCGGCGTCTATCACCTCCCAGACGTCCAGGTCCATCTGCTCGCACAACAGGGCGAGCTGGTTCACGAAGGCTATGTTGACGCTTCGAAAGATGTTCTCAAGGAGCTTGGCAAGCTCGGCTGCATCTGGCGAGGACAACGCCACCACCCGATTGTTGATGTGCTCGAAGAGCGCTTTCGCCCGCTCGGTCGCGGCGGGCGTGGAGCCACCTACCAACCGGGGGACCTCGCGCCCGGAGCTGCCTGGGTCGCCGGGATTGACGCGCTCAGGCGCGAACGCAAGGTCGAAGTCGCGGCCGGCCACCAGGCCCGACTCCTCCAGCTCCTGACGAAACGGCCCTGTCGTCGTCCCAGGGAAGGTCGTGGACTGCAACACCACCAGCTGGCCCGGTCGGAGCGACTCGCCGATCAGCGTGGCCGCGGAGATGACCGGGCCCAGATCTGGGTCCTTGGATTGGGTGACAGGCGTTGGGACGCAGACGATGACGGAGTCCACCTCGGCCAGGGGCTTTCGCGCCTCCGCAGTGCCCAGGAACCTGACGCCGCTTGCCAGGGCGCGACTCAGGCGGGCGTCGTCGATGTCATCGATGGGAGAGTGGCCCGAGTTGAGTTCCGCGATGCGGGCCGGGTTGGCGTCGATCCCGGTAACGGCCAGCCCTGCTTCGGCGAATGCCATGGCCAGCGGCAGGCCCACGTATCCCAAGCCGACGATCCCGACCGAACTACTGCTGACCACGTCTCCTCCCCCGTTGGATGTCTGCGGCCAGGCGCGCCGCATCGCTTACGAATGATAGTCCGGGCGCCAGCTGAGCATGCGCGGGCGGTGGAGGGCCGCGGGGCCGGCAGAAGTGCCGCCTCTCTGTTCGCCCTCACTTCCGCAGCGTGCCCCGAGGGGCCCGAGCCGGACTCGGATGGCCGTACGCTATCATCAACGACGTATGGCCGAGACCGACAGACGCGCCGCGCGCCCGCGATCTCGTGCGCACGATTCCCCCGGGATCCTGCTCTACGGCATGTACGCCCTGAGGCATCTCGATCGGGCGCCTGAAGTCAGGATCGTCGCCATGACGGAGGCGCTGGCGCGCCAGGTCCGTACCGAGCGGATCGTGGGCGGTCGGCTGGGGC
>Ga0315555_1003350_pt1 | contig 11029 bp, 9 predicted proteins | sample SalMarSW160380MG_FD_202113 | JGI IMG/M metagenome (GOLD analysis project Ga0315555, IMG submission 202113) | Salt marsh sediment microbial communities from the Plum Island Ecosystem LTER, Massachusetts, United States - Salt Marsh Sediment SW1603-80 ...
CGCCGATGGCAGTGATAATTGCAACGTGACCAGCGTCTTGCCATCGGGGTAAGACTCGGTAGTATACGGCCCCGTGGGCACATAGGCGGTGTCCGCGAACGAAAGAAGCACCTCTCCGTCCCCGAAGCTGTTACATCCCGGGCCGATGTCGGACCAGGCCGTCAAATCAGGATCGGTAGTGCAGGTTATTACCTGAGGCAATTCATTCCCGACATGAATGAGAAGCGGCAGCTCTGTGTAGATAAATGAAGTCGCCGTGTTTATCATTATTTGGATATTCTGCGACGCATTTCCGGCCGGCCAGGTTGTGTTATTAAGACTCACCGAATAACCCGAATTAGTGGGTCCGGAGAATTTCTTTTCTCCCGGAGGGCAAACTGCTGTTCGATGCGTCATCATGACGATCATATCATTGACGGTAAGAACGCGGTATCCGTCCGCGTCGGCGTATGTGTAAGATGGGGGTTCGGGCTCTCCCTTAAATAGATAGTTGCTAAGAAAGACGGCGTCGCCGATATTATAACCCTCGTCGCCATTCGCATCGCCGCAGATCTGCGCTTCGGCCTGGGACCAGACGAGCGCCAAAAGAACGACGGCCAATACGGATAAAACAGTCTTCATACATCCTCCCATGTGTCTTTTTGCTATTAACCTGATTCCTGCAGTGCGGCCACCGGTATGACGGATGGCATCGTCAATGTCGATCCCTCAACCGGTAAACGAAGATCTGAGATGGGGGTTATCTCATTTGCCTCTATATATAATATATTCCTGATAGTATTTTATGTCAACCACTATTTCGAATCACGGTCGGAATGATTGCGTCAAGGGTTTTGTGTAAATTCTGGTAGGGGTGCATTCACGGGCATATCTTGATATTGGTTTAGGACATAGGCAATCAGGCCATAGACAATCCTCTCCGCACTCTTGAGATTGTTGAACGACCGCATGGGATTCGTCCGGCGGCGGACTTCCTCGATGTAGCGCTCGATCGGATTGGTCGTCTTCAGTCTCGTGCAGAGGGGATCGGGATAATTCAGGTACACCAGGCAGGCGTCGATATCCTTCCGGAACAGACGCATCGCCTTCGGTTCCGTCTCCGACCACCTTGCGGTCAACTGCCGCAGCCGACTCCGCACCTCGCTCTCCGTGTCGGCTTCGAAAATATGCAAAGCGTCGGTAACGAGGCGCTGACCGCGCCCCGTGTCGACCACATGGCCAGCCAGGTCCGAGCACTTATGAAAAGTGCAGCGCTGATGAGCGGCTCGGGGATAAAGGCCACGCACGGCCTGTATCAATCCCGGTGCGCCATCGGTGATAACCACCTCCAGATGAGCCCCGCTCAGTCCCCGGCTCTTGAGGTCGCTCACAAATCCCCACCACCACGACGCCGACTCCGACGACGCCACCAACACCACCTTCTTCATCTTCACCGGCGTCCGCAGCGTGATCCAAAACCCATCCAAATATAAAAACCGATACCGATCATGTAGCCGACGACCGTGAAACCGCTTCACCTCGTCGTCCAGCTCATGAACGATGTTTGATACCGCCTGGGCGCTGATCGCCGCCCCGAACAACCGCCGGAACCACCGCCGTACCTTCCGCGTCGCGTGACCCAATAAAAACGCCTCCAACACCACCTGGTCAATCACCCGGCACCGACGACGATACTTCGCAAACACCGACGACTCAAAACCACCCTCGCGTACCCGCGGAACCAGCAAATTCTCGATCCACCCATAGGTCGTCAACAACCATCGCGCGTACCTCCCGTTCCGGTGACCGGTCGGCCTCCCCACCCGCTCGTACCGACCACGGCACAGATACCGCGTCACCTCCTCACCCATCGCCCGCTCCACATACCGCTTCACCTTCCGGATCACTTCCCCCTGCAATTGAGTCCAAAAAGTGTTGACACCGCACAATCGACTGAATAGATTCTTCTCTGTGAAATCCATTTCACGCATGGGCATATCCTCCTCTTAAAATCTCTCAATTGGATATGCCCGTTTTAGTTACACCCGGCCACTCCTAAATTTACACAAAAGAATTTACGCTACCGTCGGAATTTCGATTTTTGGGCGGGCTATTATGCGGAAATGATGTGCCAGGGGTATCCCAGCAGATAGAGGGCGATGCCTACCACAGCCAGGACCGCCAGAGGGATAACGAATGTCCGGTAGACGCGGCCCAGGTCCGCTTTGAAGTATTCGGCCGTGAGCAGCAGGCAAAAATGCGTCGGCGACAGTATCATGCCCAGATATCCGCTGAGATAGGCCAGAAAGATATGGCTGAGTTGTATCTGGGGATGATAAAGAAAGCCAGCAAGGATAGGGAAGCTGAGCCCGACGAAGGCCGCGACCATGCCCGATAGCAAACCCGTGAGAAACGCCACCGCAAAAATCACCACACCCGGGGGTATGCCCAGCCGCGCGACGTCATCGGGAATATTACTCACGGCGCCGGATAGCTGAAGGAGATCCTTGAAGACGAGAATGCCGAACACCATGAAGAACAGCCGGAGGGTCACGGAACTTTTTATAACGGGCCAGATCAGCGGCCAACTCGATTTATTTATGATTACGGTGACGGCGATGGCAATGAGAAGCGACAGAACGATATCGAGAGCAATCACCAGCGCCAGAAAAACCGCAAGGAATAATGGCCAGAGCGCCAGCGCGATGCGGCCGATGGCCCGAAGCGAATGGGCCTGCCGGGAATGGTTGGTGATTTTTCTCAGAAAGAATATGGAGCCGATGGTTACCATAGATGCCGACATCACAATACCCATCAGCGAAAACCGCTGCACCGGCAGGCCGGTCAGGCCGGCGGCGAGGATTATTCCGGGATAGAGCGGCCAGAAGAATTCCATGACGTGACGAAACCAGTAATTAACGGCGGACATGAAATGCGGGCTTTTCTGATCGCTCTTGAGAACTTCGTCGACCAGGGGCGCCGACAGCAGCGCCCCGCCCGGCATCGGCATCAGTCCCACCGCCGCCGGAAGGACGGCCACGGCGGTTCGTTTGCCGCCGGCCAGATCCTGCGCTGCCGCCGTAAGACGGTCAAGCGAACCCATCTGTTTGAGCAATTGCCCCAAAACCGTCACAATGACAATAGCCGCAAACAGCCGCCAGAAATCCATGGACTTCAGCGTCCCCCAGACTCCCCCGGCAACATCGATGATATTATAGCCGAACAAAAGCGGGGTGACGACGCCGGCGCCAAGTAGAAGGTAGCCGACAAATAGCTTTCGCTTGATCCCGAAAATTATCAGGGCCAGAACCAGCAGCAGTTTCAGGACAGACATGGATGCAAGATATGGGCGGAAATGAGAGCTGTCAATTTACATTGAGCCGCGCAAAGGACGGTCTATCACCTTTTATGACGGGTCAAACGCCGGGATAAGTTCAGCACATTGTACCGGGCGCAGACCTCGATCGTATCTGAAATATTCAACGCCGGGATAACCCGGCCGTTCTTCCCGAACATGGTCGTCGCCATGAATAGCGAATTGTATACCGCCTCCTCGGTGGCTTCGATAATCGCCTGAAAAAACGGTGTCGTGGCAGCACTGACCATTGTCGCCGGAACCGCCACGGGATTTTTGCTGAATTTACGAGGGATTCGATAAGCCGTGGAAAAGGCGATGGCGTAATCGCCGGAGCCATGGGTCATGAACGAACCGGTTCGCGCCAGACCATGAAATGAACGGCGGGCCAGCCGTTTGAGGTCCATTGCCGATAACGGCGCATCGGTCGCGATGACGATGATGCACGACCCGGCTTCTTTCTTATCGTCACGGGGAAGGTCGGGCTGGCCGAGCTCCCGGCCGATCGGTGCGCCGTTGATGTCCAGTAGCCCGGCGTAATTGGGAAGCGCCAGCACGCCCAGCATATACGTTCGCCGCCGGCCGAGTTTGACGATACGCGACGAGGTGCCGATACCGCTCTTATATCGGAAGGCCGATGCGCCCGTCCCGGCGCCCACGCACCCCTCCTTCACTTTCCCCGGCTTCGCCGAGGCGATGGCTGTCAGCACATCCTTTTCTTTAATGTGCAAACCGCGAATATCGTTGAGGTATCCGTCGTTGATTTCGCCGACGACCGCATTAATGCTGACGGCGTCTTCGTTGCCGGGCTGCGCCATCGTATATCTGACCGCAGCCGTCATGGCTGTGCCAACGTTCAGCGTATTGGTGAGGAGAATCGGCGTCTCGATCGTTCCGACTTCGTCGACTTGAGTATATCCGGCGAATTTGCCGAAACCATTGGCGATAGAAATCGCCGCGGGGACTTTTTGCTGAAAGAGGTTTCCATCATGCGGCAGAATCGCCGTGACGCCCGTGCGGATGTTGTCTTTCCTGAAGAATGTCGTATGGCCGACCTTCACACCGGCGACATCGGTAATGGCATTAAGCAGCCCGGTGGGAAGAACGCCGACGTCTATGCCCAATTCGCGGGCCCTTTTTCGATTCTCCATTTTGTCTTTACCCCATGCCTGATATGAGGGGTCTCTAATGCTAACGGTACATGAAAGATACCGTATCAGACATACGAAGTCAACGCGGCGCGGATCGATTTACCTTGACAACAATTGTCGCCCCGCGTATGCTTGGTGCGCATTATAGCTGACGGCGAAAGGATGTATGTCGCAAACCATCGTTTTCATAAACGACCGCGAAGTGGACTACCGGAGCGCTACCGTTTCGGTTTTCGACTATACGCTCCACTGCGGGATAGGGCTGTTCGAATCCATTCTTGGTGTGGATCGGCGGTTGATCTTTCCTGATGAGCACCTCGACCGCATGGAACAGAGCATCAAACGGCTGCACCTCCGGAAATTGAATTATAACCGCGAACGGATTGCGCGCATTCTGTATCGGGCAGTCAGCAGACATCCGGCCAAAATCAAGAAAATGAAACTTCTTTTGACTCAGGGATACTCGCCGCTCTGGCCGGGAACCAGGCCGGGACCGAAAGCTATCATCATCGTCGTCGATTATCAGCTGCAATATGTCAATCAGAGTCTATTGATCTCCCCCATGACCGTCCATACCGATGATCCGATGCGCGGCAACAAGACGCTCAATTTCATGACCGAATGGCTCAGCCAGGACGCCGCCATGGCCGAAGGATACGATCAGGGCATGATTATCAATCAGCAGGGGCATATCGCCGAGACCGGATCGGCCAATCTCTTTACGGTCAAAAGCGGCGAGTTATACACGCCGTCGTTGGACAGCGGCGGGCTTCCGGGGATCATCCGCCGGGAAATCATCCGCTTGGCCAATACCAATCGCATCCCGGTTCATGAAATTCATATGCGGCCCGAGGATTTGACTTCGGCCGATGAGGTTTTCACGACCAGCTCTTTCAAGCTGGTCTGGCCGGTGGTGCGGATTAAGCTTGACCGGATATACAAGTATCATCCGGGGCCGCTTTCGAAGGCGTTATTTGAGCGGTTGCGATCCAATCTCATGACCGGCAAATACGAAGACCGTCTCAATTACTCCGGAAACTGAATTCGTCCGAACTCCTGCCGCTCCGCCGAATGACCAATTATTGTGCGCCGTTTGACCGGGTAGTCCAAAGAAAGTGCATTTCGGCCCTGAACAAGGTTCGCTCGATTTTTGCAAGTTTATAAATAGCAATAAATTATGGAACCGGGAATGGTATTTGCAGTACAATAGTGCAAGCGGTTTTTTAATTGATTTGAAACAGACAGGCTTCTATCATGAAGTGAGGCCAACGGTATAATCAGGGAGGATATGTGTTGTACAAGTTGTTTGTTTCAATCGTCTTAGTAACCGCGATTGCTCTTTGTCAACCGAATGTGACGCACGCCCAGCAGGAAGTCGACCGGCTGCCGGCCATCAAATACCCCGGATGGACGCCTATCATGCTGATCGACTGTCCCACGGCGGGAACGCTCAGGCGGGGCCAATTCGATGTCGTCATGAGATCATATCCCAACGGCGGGATTCTGGCCGGGACCAATATCGGGCTTTCGAACCGATTTGCAGTCGGCGTCAATTATGGCGCCGAGGGTATTATCGCCGAGCATTCCCCGAATTGGAACCCGCGGATCGAGTTTCGCGTCAAATTGAATCTCGTGGACGAAGGATTGGTGTTTCCGGCATTGACCATCGGGTTTTCCAGCCAGGGTTATGGTGCCTATGTCGACAGTCTGGACCGGTACGCTTTCAAATCCAAGGGCTTCTATGCCGTTGGCAGCAAGAGCTACCCGTTTTATGAATGGCAGGTCGGTGTACACGGCGGAGTGAACTATTCGCTCGAACAGGACGACAAGGATAAGAATCTCGATTTCTTTGTCGGTATGGACACCCGCTTCAACAACGACGTCGGCCTGGTGATGGAGTACGATTTCGCCACCAACGACGATCACAAGGGCACCAGCATCGGCAAAGGCCGCGGATATCTGAACGCGGCGGTGCAGTGGATATACACCGATAATCTGGTGATGGAATTCCTGCTGAAGAACCTGAACAACAACCGCAAGGGCGTCGTCGATATATGGCGCGGTTTTCGCGTGACCTATTACGAGAATTTCTGATTCTGTCTGTCTGGAGGACAGTATGCGTTCAATACTACGCCTTCTGATACCCTTGCCATAGTTGTGCCGGGATGCTATACCGTGGTGATGCACCCCTCCGACGAGGGAGGCTATCGGGCCGATCAGACATCCGATTGTCTCCGATGCCACGATAGCTTTCATGATTATCCTTACGGGTACTATTATGACCCGTACCCGTCGTGGTGGTGGAATCATTCCAATTACAGTTCGTATTACGCCTATCCCTGGTGGTGGCGGTACTACGATTATCCGTACCTGGATGACGGCTACTCCTACGATGGCGGCAATGCCGATCATCGTGGGACCAAGTTCGACCGCCGCGAGACCCGTTCCGGCCCGGTTCCTCCGCCGCATTCGTGGAATACTTGGGAGGAAAATCAGCCGTTGCAACCGGGTATCATCGATCAAACCCAGGACGTCGTGACCGGAAGGCAGAACACCGGCACCCAGAGCCGTCCCGATGTCGGTTCCGACAATACCGGAGCGCGAGTCAAAGACGATGCGGCAAGCGCAACCGACAGCAAGGGTACGCGGCAGTCCACGATTCGCCAACCGGCCCCGCCGCCCCCGGATAATTTCGGGAATACGACCAAGCCGGCAGAGACGAAAGATACCAAGAAATCCCGGACGAAATCCCGTGACGGAGGCGGCGGACGATGAAGTCATTGAGCATTCTCCTGTGTGTTTTGATTGCATCCGTAACCGTTTCGGCGCAGGATCTGGGCGGTCTCGAAGAAGTTACGGCCGGTAATATCTTCGGTTTCGGCGCCCGCCAGATGTCGATGGGCGGTGCCGGCATCGCGTCGTCGCTGGATGGCGCGGCGTTGTACTACAATCCGGCGGCACTGGCGCGTATCCACAAAATCGAACTGCAATTCGGTTTGTCACATCAGAAATTCCATAACGAAACCACACAGCCGCCGAATCGCTATGAAAGTCTGGCGTCAATCCGCAATACGGCGCAGATCGATCAAACCAAGACTCGCTTCGGGACGCTCAACCTGACCATCCCGGTGCCGACCTACCGGGGATCGCTGTCGGTGGCGTTCGGCGTCAACCGGATCATGTCGTTCGATCGCGCGGCGCTGTATCATGTCATAGATGAGGACCCGAGTGAGGCCCGACTCGACGATTATGCCAAAGAGTTTGAAACCGGCGGCATCTACGTCTATTCGGGCGGAGCGGGGGTCGACATTTCACCTAATCTTTCGCTCGGACTGGGCCTGAATATTTATTCCGGCAAAGACGAATTCAATTACGACTATGCCTTCACGGATGACCTGACGCTGTACAGTGAATCCGGCAGACGCCGCATCACAGAGGATTATATCGGCATCAGCGCCAAAGGCGGGCTTCTGGCCCGGCCCAATGAGCATCTTTCGCTGGGCCTGACTATCGAATCACCGATGGATTTCCAGGTGGAGTATACCTATGAGGAAAACGGCCTCGTGCTGGATACGATCATTGAAGATTACTATAAGATTAATTATGACCTGACACGACCGTTTATTTTCGGCGGCGGCGTGGCGGTGCGATCCGGGGTATTTCTGGCTACGGCCGATGCTGAGTATATCGACTGGTCGCAATTATCCTACAACGACAATCCCGATGAAGCCTCTCTCAACGATTCGCTGGCTTTGCTCTATCGTGATGTGCTCAATCTAAGGGGCGGCATCGAGTTCCAGATGCCGAGCGCAGGGCTGGCATTGCGCGCCGGCGCATTCCTGAATCCGTTGCCTTATCGCAAAGAGGGCATGATTGACACGCGCACCGTGAAATTCATCGATAAAGACCGTAAGGGATTTTCCGCCGGATTCGGGTGGCTGATTGACGACGTGTTGATGTTGGAAGCGGCGTACGTTCGGGGAACGTACACCCGCATGTATTCTCCGGCCAACAGCGCCTACGTCAATCCAGCATCCAGCATGGCGACGGCCGAGGATACATTCAATCGGGTTTATGTGACGATGTCCTACCGCTATTAACCGGTGAGGCTATCGTTCGATCTGTTTCCAGCGGGCTATCGTGGATAGGATAAAATCGCCGACGGCATGGGCGACTTTGGGCAGGTAGTCGGCGGCCTGCTTTTCGTCGAAATTGGGATACCCCTCTCCCCCCTTGTATAGCAAAATCGAACCGGGGGCAGGATACGCATCGGCTCCGGGATTGACCAGATAGGCCATATCCTTGGAGTATTCTTGTTTATCCACAAGATCAGTATCAATCGCCTGCATGCAGGCGGTTTCATCGATCCCGCCATGACCGGCGGCCTGACCGAAATGTGTTTTGGTCAGTTCGCTGACCAAAAGCCACCAATGAATCACAGCTACGGCGATTTGACGATCGCGGTGAGCAGCGTAGGCGGCCTCCCGAAGGGCAGCGCTGTTGCCGCCGTGACCATTGAGGATGAACACGTGCGAAAACCCGGTATCGGCCAATGACGTCAATATATCGGCCACGAAGGGCGTGAAATGTTTTGGATCGACCCGGATCGATCCCGGATATTGATACAATGACGTGGTTATGCCGTAATTGAGCGTTGGCGCGATGAGAGCGTTAACCCGTTCGGCCTCCATGGCGGCGATGGTTTCGGGAATGATGTTATCGGTGCCGACGGCGGAAGCGCCATGCGCTTCCACGGTTCCGATCGGCAGCAGAACGGTTTGAATTTTATCGGGCACCAACTGCTTGATTCTCGTCCAGGTCAGACGCTGCAATTCACGTGTCATGGCTGTCCTCATAAAAAAAGGGCGGTCGTATCGACCGCCGAAAGATTCCCTGTGCCGCTATTGCAGGCGGCTCAGTATACGTTCCAGAACCTTCTCGGTCTCCCGCGCCGTTTCCTCATCACCGGTGAGTCGGAATTGATTGATATCACGGGCCAGGTATTCCATATCCTCGGGATGTTCGACCGCGTACCAGATTTCGGTCTCCTCCCACGATAGTCCTCGTTCATCGATGTGCACCACCACCTGCGAATATATGTTGGACGCCGTCCAATCGAAATCCTCGAGAGCGATATGATAGTCGCGGGCAAAGCCGATCATGTAATAGCGCCCCTCGACGGTCGGCCCGAAAACGACGTCCCTTTTGTTGAGAATCTTTATGGCGCTTTTGATCATTTCGGCGGTCAGGGTCGGCGTCCGGCTGCCGATGAAGATAACCTTGGAGTATCCCTGTTCGAAGCAGCGCCGAAACGACTCGTCCATTTTGACGCCCCAACGTCCCGGACCCAGTTCCGCCATCTCGAAACGGTCGCTTTCGAAGGCGGTGCGCTTTTTGCCTTTCAGGCGCCCCTGCAGATAGACGCGGATGGTTTCGACCGCCTTGATGGTGATGGGGAGCGGGGAATAGAACAGCTTGATATCCACCTTGGACAAATTAAGCGCGTTGGTGATGGTATCGGCGATGAAGGCCTGATGCAGATATAAGATATCCTCATCCGACAATTGATTGCCGAGATTCATTGATGATCCGTCTTCCCTGATCTCCTGAATACAGATGATAACCGCGGTATCTTTTCTCGTTTTCGCCACCATGCTCACTTTTCCGGTTGCCGGTTGCCGCCCAATATAGGGCGCATCCCCTGGGCTGTCAATACCACCCGCCCGATTAGACGATTTTTCAAACGGGATACTTCCCTGCCACTCTCCTGCAATAGAAGACTCCTGCGCGGCCGCTCTTGTGCCGATCAATGCCTCATCGCTCGGAGGAACTTACTTCAAGTTGACAAAGAAATTCAAGAAAGACCTGATAAGTATGCCTCAGTGCACTTCCTGCATGGCCGCCAGCATTTTATCGGGCCCGACGACGCCTTTCATGACGGTTTGCGTCGTACCCGATGAATCGAGAAGCAGCACAGTCGGCAGAGTGTAAACTTTCATGCCGAACCGTTCCATAAACTGCCTCGTTTCGGGCGAATCAACCTTTTCGAGCTGAACTCGTATGGGCACGAAATCCGTAGCGGCGGCAACGACTTCGGGGTTGCGGAAGGTTTTCTTTTCCAGCACCCGGCAATTGGCGCACCAGGTCGCCCAGGTATCGATCAAAACCGGCAGGTTTTCCGCCTGCGCGCGAGCCAGACCCGTTTCAAGATCGGTCTCCCAAGGAATCAGCTGGGTTTCTTCCGGCGCTTGCAGGCCGGATGATGCCGGAAGCCATTCTGATATCGGAGGGAGGAATATTCCCTGCAGTATGACCGTTCCCATAAGGAAATACACGCCGAACAGAAGCGCCAGGATGCCGATGAATTTTTTCAGCCGCAGGAAAAATGATGAATCGGGGGTCAGGCGATCCAGCCCGCCGCCGAAAATCCCGAGGGCCAAAAGCAGCAGGCCGGTCAGAACCGCCGTCACCGACGAGGGAATAATCGTCCGCAGAAAATACAGCGCCATCAGCAGGAGAACGAACCCGAAGAATTTCTTGACCG
>Ga0315555_1003351_pt1 | contig 11027 bp, 9 predicted proteins | sample SalMarSW160380MG_FD_202113 | JGI IMG/M metagenome (GOLD analysis project Ga0315555, IMG submission 202113) | Salt marsh sediment microbial communities from the Plum Island Ecosystem LTER, Massachusetts, United States - Salt Marsh Sediment SW1603-80 ...
TGTGATAAAGATATGAATCCAGAACAGAGGTACGTGCGGCATAAAACGGCCGTTGAGCGTTATCTTCGTGGTTTTATAAACGAACATAAACCACAGACATTATACACCCCGGCGAAATATGTTTTAGCTGCCGGCGGCAAACGAATACGTCCGGTGTTAACATTGCTTGCGTGTGAAGCGGTCGGTGGTATTGCAACTGATGCACTGCATGCCGGAGCGGGAATTGAAATCCTGCATAATTTTACACTGGTTCATGATGACATTATGGATCATGCGCAAACACGGCGCGGCCGCCTTACCGTCCACAAGAAATGGGATGAAAATATTGCAATACTCTCCGGCGATGTTCTTCTTGGACTTGCACATCGTGCTTTGCTTAAAACAAAATCGATGTATATTCAGGAAATCAGTAAATTGTTTACCGAATGTGTCATTACAGTTTGCGAAGGGCAATCATTAGATAAGGAATTCGAGACCCGCCATCGTGTTCATGTAAATGAATATCTATTGATGATCGAAAAGAAAACGGGAAAGCTTGTTTCCGCTGCAACACAGATCGGTGCACTTATTGGGAAAGCCACTCCGGCGGAATTGGAGGCAATGCGGCGGTACGGAGAGTACGTCGGGCGTGCATTCCAGCTTCAAGACGACTTGCTGGATATTATTGCTGATGAGAAGGAATTCGGTAAGGCGATCGGCGGGGACTTGGTGGAAGGAAAGAAAACATTCCTTCTTCTTGAAGCAATGCGCCGTGCAAAAGGGAAAGAGAAAAAAATACTCCAGCATGTTTTCACTGACGGCGGTGTGCCGCGTAAACGGGTGCCATTATTTCGAAGAATCTATGAAGAAACAGGCGCCATTGATTCCGCAAAAAAAAGAATTGAAACCGATATCATAGAAGCAAAAAATCAACTTGCAGTTTTACCGGTTTCCACGGCGCGCGAGACACTCCGTTGGATGACGGAAAAATTATTAAATAGAACTTACTAATAGTATGTGCTGTGAATGATTGAACGAGAAGTAACGATTAGGAATCGAACAGGTTTACATACTCGACCTGCAGCGTCGATTGTTAAACTTGCGGCTAAATTCCGATCGGATTTTTTTATCGAAAAAGACGGCTTTCAGATCAACGGTAAAAGTATCATTGGTGTGATGACATTGGCCGCAGAACAGGGTTCTAAACTCTTAATACGCTTTAACGGGCCTGATGAAGAAGAAGCGTACCATGCTATGATCAAGTTGTTTGACAGCGGTTTTGGCGAACCTATATAGCTTAGATAAAGACGGATTTTCATTAATTGCTAAATATTATAAAATGAGCAAGACAGCCAAACAAGAGTTAAAGCTGAAAGGCATTCCGGCATCGCCGGGTATTGCCATTGGACCTGTATATCTTTTTCGTAAACATGAGCCGACGATCCAAACTCGGACTATTGACATCAGCGAAGTTGAGAAAGAGATTAACCGTCTGAAAAACGCTCTCGCACGATCTAAAAAAGAACTTATAAAAGTCCTGGATTTCGCTGAGCAAAAATTAGGAGTGAATCAGTCCAAAATATTCGAAGCTCAGCTTCTCCTTCTTGAAGATATGGTTCTATTTGAAGTTATCTATAAGAGACTCAGGGAAGAACGAAAAAATGCAGAATTTTTCATTCAAGACGAAATGGAAAAATATCATCGTTTGATGATGGCGTCAAATGACCAGTATACACGCGAACGTGCTGACGATCTTCTCGATGTAGAGAATCGTATTCTTCGGAACCTCGAGGAACAAAAACTTGTATCGAAGATTGAAGGCTCTCATATTATCGTAACGCACAATCTTGCTGCAGCTGATGCACTTATTTTCAGCCGTAATGAGGTTATGGCATATGTAACGGAAATTGGCGGTTCAACTTCACATATGGCATTGCTTGCGCGTGCATTGAAGATTCCTGCCATTGTCGGTGTTCATCAAGTCTCATTGCTTGCCCATACCGATGATCCGATCATTGTTGACGGATATGACGGCACAATCGTTATCCATCCAAGTCCGGAGATATTAAAACGTTACGAGAAGAAGAGAAAACAGTATCACGCATTTGAAGAAACACTCGCTCCTCTTCGCGAACTTCCCGCCGAAACACTTGATGGACATTGTATTAAACTTGCCGCTAATGTCGAATTAGAAGAAGAACTTGAGTTCATTAAACTGCAGGGCGCCGACGGGATTGGACTCTATCGCACGGAAAGCCTGCTTCTCGGTGAAGAGGTTTTCCCGACCGAAGAGGAACAATACGGGGTATACCACCGCATTGCGGAATCAGTATATCCAAAGGACGCTATTATCCGCACATTCGATATCGGCGGTGATAAATTTATGGCTCAGACAGTAAAGGAGCACAATCCGTTCCTTGGCTGGCGCGGTGTTCGTGTCATGCTGGATAAACCACAGATATTTCTTGATCAATTGCGCGCTATTCTGCGTGCCAGCAGCAGGAAGAATATTGCTATCTTGCTTCCAATGGTGACCAACTTGAAAGAAGTGCAACTTACGAAACAATTGATTGCACAAGCTAAAGATGATTTACGTGCGCGAAAAATTGCATTTGACGAAAGAATAAAACTTGGCGTTATGGTTGAAGTGCCGGCAGCAGCAATTACGGCAGACCACCTTGGTCGCGAGGTAGATTTTCTCAGCATCGGTACTAACGATCTTATTCAATATCTGCTGGCAGTAGACCGCGGCAACGATATTGTTTCGGAACTTTTTCAAGAATTTCATCCGGCTGTTATCCGTTTTTTACGTCGTATTATCGAACGCGGAAAACAGAAACGTACATGGGTAGGAATGTGCGGACAAATGGCCGGTGATCCTCTGGCAACTATTCTTCTTGTTGGACTCGGTCTGGATGAGTTCAGCGTAGTACCGAATGCAGTACCGGAAATCAAGAAAATTATCCGTTCGATCCATTATACAGAAGCGATACACGTTGCTGAACGCGTACTGATGATGCAATCGGAAGATGAAATCAGAACGTACTTAAAAAATCTAATGAAGCGTAAATTTCCCGACATCCCCATTGAATAAATGTGGAAATACAATTTAAAGGATTTAGAATAGACAGAATATAAAGCGGATAGCTGAAGCTGATTGTCATCGGTGAACCGTTTACAGCTTTTAACTATCAGGGGATATTAAAAGGAGAATAATGATGACGCTTGACGATATTACACGAAAAGATCCAAAAGGAATGTCAATCTGGATTGCTGATTTTCCTAAACAAATCGAGCAAGCTGTTCGTATAGGGAAAGAGACAAAAGTAAAGCTAAGCATAAAAGGCGTACAGAATATCGTACTAACCGGATTGGGCGGTTCGGCTATCGGTGGAGATTTACTTCGTTCGTATCTTGCAGAAGAGCTGAAAGTACCGTTTATAGTAAATCGGCATTATGTTTTACCGGAATTCGTCGGGAAAAATACGCTTGTTATTGTTTCCAGCTATTCTGGCAATACAGAAGAGACAATCTCTGCGCATAAAGATGCAATAAAGAGAAAAGCGAGAGTTCTTTGTATCAGTACCGGGGGGGAAACGGCCAAGACGGCGAAAAAATTCAAACAGCCATGGATACAAATTCCGTCCGGTCTTTCTCCGCGTGCGGCTCTCGGATACTCATTCTTTCCGTTGCTCGTCGTGCTCGGTAAATTGGGATTGATAAAATTAAAAAACAAAGATATAAAGGAGACAATCCATGTTCTTAAAGCCAAAGCCGCACTCTATAGCGATCCGGAATCGATAGAAAACGCGCCTTTGAAGCTTGCAGAACGTATCAAAGGTAAATTCCCGGTCATTTATTCTCCGGTCGAGCATCTCGATACTATTAATATTCGATGGCGCGGGCAAATTGCGGAAAACGCCAAGCAGCTATCCTCCGGTCATGTCCTACCGGAAATGAACCATAATGAGCTTGTGGGATGGAAGGTGTTAACCGACCTAATGAAACAGATGCATGTAATCTTTCTTAAGGATGCAGGTACCCATAAGCGTGTTGCAATTAGAGAAGAAATTACAAGGCAAATCATAGCACAATATGCCGGTATGGTAACGGAAGTAACGAGTGAAGGGAAATCGCTGCTTACTCGTATGTTTTCGCTAATTCATTTTGGTGATTGGATGACTCTCTATCTTGCTATCTTAAATAATGAAGATCCGGAGCCTGTGGCAGTTATTGACTTGCTCAAGGGCGAATTAGGAAAAGTAAAGTAAAATAATCATGTTAGGTTATCTATAAGAAAGCATCGACAATGGATTCTTGAATTCATGCTATTAAAACCTTGCATTTCACAACACCGGAAGATATATTAACAACATTCAAACTGTGCGAAGTTCTGATTTCATATAAATCAGACAGCTTAATTTACATATCATTCATGGACTAAAATGCCTCAAGACGAAATTAATTTTCTCCGTAATGTACCTATCTTCGCAGAACTCGAAGAGAAGGATTTGCTGAAAGTTGTCAAACTCGGTACGAGTCAAAAATATAAAAAAGGCAATATCGTCGTTCTTGAACAGGAAAGCGGTGCTGCTCTCTTCGTTATCATCTCGGGCAAGGTAAAAGTAGTACGAATGGATGAAGATGGGCGGGAAGTCATTCTCTCGATGTTCGGACCGGGTGAATTTTTCGGCGAAATGTCTTTATTGGATGGATTAGCGCGATCGGCAAGTGTAATAGCGACTGTAAAATCCGAATTATTCATGATTCATCGGCGGGATTTTTTAGAGCTATTGAATGAATTTCCAACAGTAACTATTTCACTCTTAGCAGAACTTGCGATGCGGCTGCGTAAAGCTGATATGCAGATCAAGAGCCTATCATTAAAAGATGCCGAAGGAAGAGTTGCCAACGTAATGCTAATTCTTGCCGACGATGTCGGCGTATTCCGTAAAGGGAAAGTAGAAATTGATGATTTGCCTCTTCAGCAGGATATTGCCAATATGGCCGGTACGTCTCGCGAAACAGTGTCCCGCATGATTCATTTATTCATCGAAAATGGAGAAGTTCAGATGCAGGGGAACAAGCTTATCATTAACGATTATGAAGGATTCAGAAAAAAATATTTGTAGAACGTCTTTTTTACCCTATTATAGATCAAGCTCAAGGATAAAGATGCGTGTGAGAAAAAAAGTCTGTACGAGTATTTATGGCTGAGAAGAGGAATGATCTGACGGAGCATACCAGACGGTCCGATAATCCTCGAGCTGATCTCCATCTTCATACAACATACTCCGACGGTGCACGAAGTCCTAAAGAAATTGTTCAACGGGCTCACGCGGCAGGACTTACAGTCATTTCAATTACCGATCACGATAATGTCGGTGCAATAGATGAAGCAATCGAAGAAGGAAAAAGCTACGGTATAGAAGTTGTGCCCGGTGTGGAATTGAGTGTTGCGTTAAATGATAAGGATATCCATCTGCTTGCCTACTTCTTTGATCATACGAATCAGAAGTTATTGGATTATCTTTCTTTTTTTCGCTACGAACGATTAAAACGCGCTGAGCGGATTGTTCAAAAACTCAACGATATCAATATCCCTTTAAAATTGAATGCAGTACTTGATCAAGCCGGAGTCGGTTCGGTGGGGCGCCCTCATATTGCAAGCGCTTTAATGGAAGAGGGATTAACGGATACCTATCACGAAGCTTTTTTAAGATATATTGGCGCAGGCGCCCCGGCATATGAAAAAAAATATCAACTTTCGCCTATCGAAGCGACTCAGCTTGTTACTCAGGCTGGCGGTCTTTCATTTCTTGCACACCCGGGTAAATACACAACAGATGTGGAATTGTCAACTCTTATCAAGGCAGGTTTGGATGGTATTGAAGTAGTGCATCCATCGCATAACGAAGCACGTCAGGAATTCTATCGCGGTGTCGTTGATCAGTATTTCCTTCTGGAGTGCGGCGGTTCCGATTATCACGGCGGCAAGAAGAATGATGAGAATGTTTTTGGTGTCTATACCGTGCCGCTGGATGTAGTCGAAGATATGCGCAACCGTCTTTTTTCTTGAGTTGATGTGAATCCAAAAAACTATATTCCTCGTGTATTTCAAGAATCGGCAAAAAAGTTCCGATTTGCTATTGTCGTCAGTAAATTCAATCAGTCTATTACAGAAAGGCTTTTAGAAGGTGCTGAACAGTGTCTGCGTAAGCATAAAGTTCCGGAAAAGAACCGGAAGGTTATATATTGTCCGGGGTCATTTGAGCTGCCTCAAGTGGCAAATCGGTTAGCGGCTCAAAAAAAGTGGGACGCAATTATTTGCCTCGGCGCAGTTATTCGCGGAGAGACTCCGCACTTTGAGTATGTCTCTACAGAAACGGCACGAGGCATTCAGGATGTAGCGCTTCATCATTCTATACCCGTAATATTCGGAGTTCTGACAACGGATAATGAACAACAAGCGTTAGATCGTACCTATGGTTCACAAGGACATAAGGGATGGGATGCAGCACTAACGGCTATCGAAATGGCTGCGCTCTTCCGAACAATAAAAAGCAAATAATGGTAATTAGTATATGAAACATATAACAATATTCGTTTTACTCCTCCTTCTATCTTTAGATGCGCATAGTCAGCAAAATGAAGGACAATGGAAAGTATTTACCGATATGAAGTCCATACAAAGTGCTGTACGCGTGGGCAACAGTATTTGGACGGCAACGAACAGCGGCATATTTGTATATGATATAACATCGGATCAATACAGGAAATTTGATGTCTCTAATGGGCTTTCTTCCAACGATATAAATTGTATTGCTGTTGAACCCGGAAAACGTATTTGGGCCGGCGGAGCAAATGGATTTGTCAATACATATGATTTAGAAACGGAAATATGGTCGACTATTGATGCGAATAGACCAAACGATGATTCTAAAAAAGGAGTGCAAGGTTTCTATCTTAAAAACGATACAATGCTTGTCGCTACTGTATTTGGTGTAATACCTTTTAAGATCGATAAATGGGAATTTGGAGATACATATGCAAGCTTTGGTTTCACATCTGCTCCTGTTATAAAATGTGTTCTTACTGATGCCGGCCATATATATGTTGGTACCGATAAAGGACTCGCTGTTGCATCTTCAGCGGCAACCAATCTTTCCGCTCCTGATCCATGGACAGTGTATAGTACAATTACTGGAATCCAGGCATTAAAAGTATTTAAAGATACGTTGGCGATTGCCACAGAAAATGGTTTAGGATATTATGCAAACGGATCATCGGGTATTGCAGGAGCATTTGCAGGGAAATCTATCAGTGATCTTCGTGTTAGTGGGGGAGTACTATTAATACTAAGAAATGAAGGATCGGGTTTGATAGTAGAATCTCTATCTTCTTTTACAGATTTGCCGCAGGTTGTTGACTCAAATCCTGCTGCTCAGGGATCAATTCTTGTTCCTTACTCTTCTTCACTTTGGATAGGTACTGTATCGAACGGATTGGCAAGGCGAATAGCATCGGATTGGAATTATTATTGTCCCAATGGTCCCGGCTCAAATTTATTCAGTAGTCTTGTCGTTGATGATGATGGTGTATTGTGGGCGGCATCCGGTTCAAACTCAACTGCCGGATTCTATCGATATGATCCATCGTTATCAGAGAATACTCAATGGAAGAATTTTCCCGGAACAAATTTCTATCAGATTTCACTTGGGATAAAAGAATCTGTATGGGTAAGTTCTTGGGGTTATGGAATGATAAAAGTTGTCGGTGATAGTATCCGAGACACCTTGAATTATTACAGTTCTCCCAGTCTTCCATCTGCCATCTCTGATCCCCCTGACTATGTTGTAAGCAGCGGAGTCGCAGTTGACAATGACAACAAAGAATGGATAATTAACCTGAATCTTGTAAACGGCAGAAGTCTGCTCAGGCTAAACGATGACGGAACTGCAACCTATTTTGACAATCAGTATCAAAATTACACTTTAGACGGTTGGTTTCACACGATAGCCATAGATCATTATGGAACTAAGTGGCTTGCGGGAGATCTTCCTTGGGCTACTAAAAATACCGTAAACAGATTAAACGGTGTTTATTTGTTTAATGAAAATCCGGCATTTTCCGGAATATCGGCATACGGTAATCCAACACAAGGGTATTGGGGGCATCTTTCAGCTTCAGAAGGATTGAAAAGCGATATAGTCCTGGCTTTTGCAGTTGATCTTGACGGTGCGGTGTGGATTGGCACAAGCAAAGGCGTTACAATAATACCTGATCCTCAGTTCCCACGAGAACAAACTCTAAGTTACGCATTACTTGCTTATGCTCCGTTTGTCCAAACTATAGCTGTTGATGCACTGAATAATAAATGGATTGGTACGAACGACGGTGTTTTTGTTGTTAACTCAGACTGCACGGAGCTGCTCCATTCCTACAAAGCTGCATCTACAAATGGCCGTCTTTTATCAAATAATGTAAGGTCAATTGCGATTGACCAAAAACGAGGTATCGTCTATTTTGGGACAGAGGAGGGTTTATCCAGTCTTACTATTGAAGCCGTACGAACCAATCGATCATATTCGAAACTGGATATCGGACCAAATCCGTTTATCCTGCCGAATGAACAAAGGTTAACGATTCGCAATCTAATTGCCGGCAGTACTATTAAAGTAATGACGGTAAGCGGTTTTGTCGTGGCACAATTTGAAGCACAAGGAGGAGGCAGGGCGTTTTGGAACGGACGTGATAAAAATGGTGCATTCGTTTCATCCGGGATATATTTTATCGTTGCGTATGCAGAAAATGGTTCTCAAACTGTAACAGGTAAGGTGGCCGTTGTACGTCGATAGGAATGGACCGAGAATAAATCCAATCCCAAATGTTACTCCGATGAGTCCGGTATTTGCCGTTCATTCTTTTTCATCTTTGGCAAGATATACCATGTAGCTTTGTGCTGTTGTAAAATTGCCAGTTGCTAGTCCATCAATGATGCGTCCAAGGAACAATATCCAGATAGAGTACGCGCTGGCAAACACCAGTCAATCATCCGTTGTATTGGTAATGCTCAGGATGAGAATCGGTCGGCATCAGATGCGGTCGTACAACATACCTATCAAGGGGGCACTCAAAAAAGAGAAAAAAGGAAAAAAGAAAATGCTGCAAATAAGAGTGTGATAATAATTGGCGAAACACCAAAGTTCGTTACTTTGAGGATTAACGTAGCTAACTGGCTACTATCACCAAATCCAAGTTGTGTTTTAATAAAATAATCTTGATAGTCTTTCTACTTTGACTTAAACATACCTGTATATTTCAAAGAATTCTTAACGTATTGTCCATTATTATCGTATGCCATCTTGATTTTTCCAAAGCCAAATTTGGAAGTTGCAGTAATAGTAATTCTATCCTTTCTCTTTGCAATTGATATTTTATATGAACCAAAATTATTTGATTTCTTAGACTTTGAGAGTTTGAAACCGACGTATGATCCCATTCCTCCGCCCAATGAATTTCCTTTTGTCCTATATATTAATGCATTAGTAGCAATGGTTCGCATACTGGTAATTAGATCGCCCTTGTTTTGTTCAATTTCGCTCGCCTTATACTGGTTGATTCCGACACGAATAGAGGCACCTATAACTATGAAACATAGTGCTATAAGTAAAAATTGATTAGAGCCCATAAGCCACCTCTTATTTAAATGATGATTTAGCTTCTTCTTTTTCTTTTTGTGATGCTTCAAAAAAGGTACCGCCGTATTTAAGCTGAATTACGAGAGAATTAAATTTGTGGTAAATTCCCTTTTGTAGAAAATACAACTTCTTGTTTATGGTTCGGTTTGTTTTCTTTAGAACTCTTTGTGGCAATACATTTGTAGATCCTATAAATAGGTGAATTTGTGATAGTATCTTTGAATAACAGTCTGAAGAGGTGAAGCATGAGAACTGAATTAATTATCTCTATTATTTCGTGTATAGTATCTGCAGCTCAGGTCAAATATTTATCGCTTAAATTGACCTCGAGCAATACATTGTCCTTTAAAAAGATTATCACAGGAATATTTAGCTGGATATTCTTCCTGAGTACTGTAGCTTGGATGATGTTGTTTGGCGACACATTTGCAGAGTGGCTAACATCACCAGAAGATGGTCAGTTCTTAAGTTTATTGATAAGTGCAGTAGTATTTCTATCTGTATACATTCTGTCGTTTCGACCGAATGCTCCTTATCCAGCAACTGAATTTCTGGTTTTTGCTCTTGCTTCACTCAGTTTCCAGTCAGAAACCTCAGCTTCAACTAATAAAGTGATAATGTTTTTAAGGAAGCGTGCGTTTAACCAATTTCTGGAAGAGGTTCAACCAGATACAAAAGGCCAAAACATTCAGCAACGCGAGAATCTCATAGAGCATCTTCACCACCAGCAGACCATAACAGATGAGTTGAAGCAATTAAAGAACGGAACCGTAGCAGATATTATTAATGCAAATAAGCCTTTCCCAACCATGCTTTCACGGCACCCATTCTTTAAATATCTTAAAAGAGTGACCATCAATCCACAGGAGCGAAAAGTGTTCTTACAATTGGTGAATTTACAAACTTTCGAAGGGACACAACTCGAAGATGCCGCCCGTGTTTCATTTCTGCGACAGGTGTACGATTTTATTCAAGCTATCGCTCACGAACCTTTTATTAAGCAATATGCTCAGTTCTTTGATGTTCTGTCTCTCAGTATGTTCAAGTTTCTTACTGTTGACGGAAGCAAAAAAAGTGATGAGCCTCTATTTCTTTTCGAGATTTCAACCACTGTTCTCAAAAAAATTGATACAACATATATAAATCCTTCAAAGCTTGGTACCATTGCTACTGTACAATTTAGATCTATCGTAAATCAGGTGCACTTGACCGAACAAACGCCAGGCAGACAGATAAGCAGGAAGAGTGTAAATGGCTCCCAAAGTCTTTCTGTGCCGGCTGCATCTTGAAATGTATTTTCTTTCAGGTGTTGAGTTCTTTTTTGAGTATAATTCAAAAATTTGTTTT
>Ga0315555_1003352_pt1 | contig 11025 bp, 7 predicted proteins | sample SalMarSW160380MG_FD_202113 | JGI IMG/M metagenome (GOLD analysis project Ga0315555, IMG submission 202113) | Salt marsh sediment microbial communities from the Plum Island Ecosystem LTER, Massachusetts, United States - Salt Marsh Sediment SW1603-80 ...
AAAACACCGTGAAGAATCATATGAAAAGCTCAAAGATGCTGTTTATGAACGAAGAGGATGGACTAAAAACGGTGTACCAACAATAAAGAAAATGAAAGAATTAGGAATGAATTTTCCAGAAATCATAGATTTATTAAGTAAACATCAATAGCTTAATTCTTCTAATTTTCTTTTTTTTTGATGCACTTTTTTTGATTCAATTACTTTGATTACACAGACAATTTCTTGATCGTACTTTTGCAGTTTTTGATTGTAGTTTATTATTTGGTAAAGGAATAGTAGAATCTTTCTTGTGGTTTGTAGATGAATTAGAAATGAAGAAAAATACCTAGTTTCTATATTCTTTTTTACTTGTTTTTTGAAAATTACTTATGCTATTTGTACTAGGACAATCCTAAATGTTAAATACCTCGTTCATATTATTATTTGAACAGAACTGACGTGGGGTTCAAAAACAGAATACGTTCAGATTCTGTTACTCTCATGAAAGGGGTCAGAAAATGAGCATGTTTGCATCTTTATTTTCGAGAACAAAACAAGAGAAAAAAGCTAAAGTTTTAATTCTTGGTTTAGCAGCAGCTGGTAAGACTACATTAACTAAATATTTACGATATGGAGAATATGTTGCTGATACAATGCCAACAATAGGGCAAAATGTGGATTCTCTTGAATATGAAGGATGGAGGATAACAACCATTGATGTAGCAGGGCAACAAGACTTTAGGTTTCTATGGGATGCACATTATCCTGGAACTTCAGCAGTGATTTTTGTTATAGACGCAGCTGATATAGAAGCACTTCCCGAAGCTCGAGATATTCTAAAGAAACACGTTTTTAATAATCCTCAATTATCAGATGTTCCAGTTTTAATTATTGCAAACAAACAAGATTTAGCAGGAGCTGTAGAAGCACCATTACTTATACAACTTCTTGGCTTGCATTTAGAAATGACTGATAGAACTTTTGCTGTCTTTGATGCAAGTATTCTATATGGAAGTGGAGTTGTAGAAGCATTTTCTTGGGTAGTAAATCAGTTAGAATTGAAGAAAAATTAATCCTACTCTAAAATTTTTTTCCTTTTATTTCATATAGATTTATTAAGGCATAGAGAGAAAAATAATCTAAATAAATCTGTGATTTTATGTTCAGTAGTAAGTTAAGTAACAGTGAGAAATTATCATATGCCTTTGTTGTGTTTCTAATATCTGGGTTGTTGGTAGCTACCTGTTGTGTAACAGCTCAAAAACAGTCACCATCATTCTGTCTCCCTTCTCTTTTAAAAATAGAAAATATTGATAATAATAGTCAAGTTGAGCTTTCACAAGATTTGACTGATGCAATAGAAATGAGAAGTTTAATTCTATCAATTATTCTTGGACAATATGCTAAGTATAATTTAGTGGGTATGACTTATTCTGTTGTTAAAGATGGTACTTTATTAGTCTCTGGAGGATATGGTTCAAGCAATATTACAGCATCAACACTAGTTGATCCTAACAATACCTTATTTCGAGTTGGATCCATTTCTAAGACATTTATAGCTATTTCAATATTGCAGTTGATGGAGGATGGTTTAATTGATCTAGATGCAGATGTTAATACTTACTTAACTTCTTTTAAGATAACCTCCACTTACACTGAACCTATAACTATTAGACATTTACTGACTCATACGGCAGGTTTTGAAGAAACAACCTTTCTTTCAGTATATGAAACTGCATCAGAAATGCCTGATTTGGAAGAAACACTAATGATGGATCCGCCTGATAGAGTCAATCCTCCTGGAGAAGTGGTTTCTTATTCTAATTATGGTTATTGTTTACTAGGGTACATCATTGAGAAATTAACAGCTTTACCATTTGAACAGTATGTACAAATGGAGATTTTAGATCCTTTTGGAATGAATCATACTACCTTTGAACAATCTCTACCTTCTCAGTTAGAGGATGATATGTCTGTAGGTTACGGGGAGAATCGAGAAGAAGGTTTCTTTGAATATCTATCGATTAGCCCAGCAGCAAGCTTGACATCCACAGCTGGAGATATGGCTAAATTCATGATTGCTATGTTAAACAATGCTACCTACAATGGTAATCAGATTTTGGAAAATGATACAGTAGCACTCATGCAATCCGAGCAATTTACTACACATCCCGATTTACCTGGAATGTGTTTTGGATTATATGAAATGGATATAAATAATCAACATATTATAGGTCATGGAGGAGATACAATATTTTTCCATAGTACTATGGCTTTATTTCCTGAATATGATTTAGGCTTGTTTATTTCATATAATAATAGAGAAGGATCCTCAGCTAAAGAAGACCTCTTTAATCAATTTATGGAGCACTATTTTCCATATCAGAACGATAATGTTGTTCCAATAGATGATTACACTAAGGATTTAGACAACTATGCAGGATTTTATCTCACTTCTCGTCGTCATTATACTGACGATCCTCTGATTTCTAAAGATTATTGGATGAGCATTGGAGGAATAACTATTTATTCTACAGGTATGTTTCTCAAGCTATTAGGAGCTAATTTAGAGTTTGTTCAAATATCTTCTGGATACTTTATCGAAAGAACAGGAAATTATGATTATACAATCATTTTCTTTAAAGATGAAAAAGGGAGAGTAACACATTTTCACTCTAACATTGTAGGTCCTACTTGGACGTTTGAGAAACTTAATTATATTTATCGTAACTTAGAAGATTTCAACGCAATTGTAATCATAGTTGCAGTAATTTATGGTTTGTCTTTAGTATATTGGTTATCTAAAGGAATGGTTAGATTAATCCAGAAACAAGAAACTATCGGAAATCTAGATACGATAATTAAATGGTGGTCAATAGGAGTACCAGCTACTTTGATACCTTATTCTTATTATGTCAATAAAAGAGCTGAATCGATTATTTTCTTGGAAAAAGAAGTTCCTGAGATTTTTGGTAGCACTTACATCCTTCTTATATTCACACTGATTTTTACCGCAGGTCAACTAATTTTAGCTGTGATGTCATGGATAGAATTCAAGCCAAATAGTATTAAAGCGAGAAAAGAAGAGCTGAAAGAAAAAGAAACTGCTGAAGTAATTCAAGAGAACGACAACGTAATAAACAATGAGGAAATAACTGAAAATACTTTCTTAAAAATGTCCAAAAAAACTTGGAGAACTTTATCTTATTGCCAACCAATTTTCAAGAGGTTACAATACAGTCTGTTAGCTATTCTACCAATTGCACTTGTTTTTATTTTTGGTTTTTGGAACCTTTTATCTTTCTTCTAACTTAGAGTTTCCCTTTTCATTCTTTCATAATATTCTTTCATAGTTTTGTAATATTCTTCTGGAAAGATATCTAATTGCTGGAATTTGTGTTTCAGAAACCTATCAAAATACTCGAAAATAGCATCCATTCCTTTGAAAAGATTTTCTTGAGTAAGTTCTGAGATTAATGTTTTATTTAAAACAGCTAATCTTTCATCATCTAACTTTTTCTCAAGCCTCCGATAGTTCTCTTGCTTCCTAAAAGCAAATGAATCTTCAAACTTTACCAGATATTTTCTATAAAAATCAATTGCGTCAAGTGCATCCCAAAACTCTCCTCGGCAGATTTTACCCACGGTATAACTTATTGCTACTTGATAATGTTTTATTCTGTGAGCTAAGTCTGCTATGTCAATATCCCACTTCATATTTTTAGATTCTTCTTTCATTTGTTCTAGATGACCTTGAGGATCATACAGAATTGTGCAATAAACTTTATCAGGTCTCAGTTCTGCAGGAACTACATAATAATCAAAATCTAATTTCACTTCTTCCTCATAAAATACAACATATATGAAAGGAATAGTAGACATCGATTCTGCTTTTATTTTACCTATTCTCTTTGCTATCTCTAGTCTGTCATTTCTGAAACTGTCCAGATCTGCTTGGTTAGCAAAATAGATGCTTAAATCTATATCAGAATATTCGTCAGCTGATGGAGAACCTCCTACGTATAAACCAACAACTCTGGGATCAGCTGTTACAACTCCTACTGCTCTATCAATTAGTGTTTGATGTTTAGGTAAATCTTTGAATTTCTCAACAAAGAACATAAGTTGAAAATATTACATTTTTTAAAAATTGTTCTGTTCAAGTTATGATAGAACTTTAGATAGTTAATGCTAAATTCTTATTAATGGTAATAAAAGAAAACATCTTTGAAGAAATGGCTCAAGATTTTCTTAATCACTTTCATTCCTGTTATGCTAGGAATTTTAGCTTTTGGAGGAACAGTGCTCTATTCTTATTTGCAAGTAGATTATTTTATTGGTGATACTTCGGTTACTTTTGATATTACTCCTGATTTTGTTGAAGGTTATATTGGTTTTATTGAATTATCTACACCTGCTGAAATTCAAAATAAAGGTTTATACTCTATCCGTGATCTCACCATTACAGTTAATGTTTATGGAGCTAATTTCAGTCAAGCTTCTTTAGACGGTGAATTATTAGCAAGCGGGACGAACCAATTGGGAGACATCCTCAAAGGTGATACTTTGAATGATGATGTTATTGTAGAAATTACTTATCTCATTCCTTTGCTAGCAATATTTGATGGTGATTTTGATATTCAAATTGACATTAGCTTATATGTAGATTTTGGAATATTTTTAGTTCCTATAAATGTTCAAACATCTGCAGCTGCTCCATGGGATGCACCTTTCTCCCTCTAATTTTTCTTTTTAACAGAAGTCTTATATCTTTGTAGTTTTATCACGAATTGTTGATAGAATTGAGTAAAGATATTTCGTATATTGATAACAAGAAATTGCATAGTTTTATGAAAGACGTTTTCATAGCTTTAGGTTATCCTGAAGAACAAGCTCATGTGAGTGCAGATGTTCTTATTGAATCAGACCTTAGAGGAATTACCTCCCATGGTGTTCAAAGGTTGAAATACTATTATGTTAGAGTAAAATCAGGACAACATCTTGTTGCCGATTATGAGATTATTAAGGATGAAGCTGCAACTGCTGTTATCGATGGTCATCATGGTAACGGTCATTATATAGCTTTCAAAGCAATGGAATTAGCTATTCAAAAAGCGAAAAAATATGGTTTAGGGATGGTTGTAGTACGTAATAGTACTCACTTTGGAATAGCTGGTTATTACCCTCTCATGGCTATAAAAGAAGGATGTCTTGGTATAACGGGAACAAATGCTAGACCAGCTGTTGCACCGACTTTTAGCGGAGAACCTATGCTTGGAACAAATCCTTTAACCTTTGGTTTTCCAACTGATGAAGAGTTTCCTTTTGTTCTAGATGCAGCTACCTCTATCATTCAAAGAGGAAAAGTCGAAATTGCTGCAAGAGAAAATAAACCTCTTCATGAAGGTGTTGTCATTGATAGAGAGACAGGGAAGTATCGAACTGATGCTGGACAATTGTTGAAAGATTTCGTCAAAAATAAAGCTGCTTTGTTACCTTTAGGAGGAGCAGGAGAAGAACTTTCTGGATATAAAGGATATGGTTATTCAACTGTTGTAGAAATCCTTTCAGCAGCTCTGCAAGATGGTATTTTCCTCAAAGCTTTATCTGGTCTTGATAAAGATGGGAATAAGGTTCATTTTAGAGTAGGTCACTTCTTCATAGCTATCGATCCATCCTTTTTCATGGGATTGGATACTTTTAAATCAATAGCGGGAAGTATCTGTAGAGATTTACGTAATTCAGATAAAGTACCTGAAGCAATAAGGATTTACACAGCTGGGGAAAAGGAATTTGAAGCAGAAAAACTTGTTCGTAAACAAGGAGTTCCTCTTAGTAAAAGTATCCAAGAAGATTTGATATCTATGCGAGATGAACTTAACCTAACTGCATACAAATTTAATTTTGAATGAGAAAAAAGGAATTTATATTTTTTTTTCAATTCCTCTTCAATCATGTCTAATCTCTTCTGGAGGTACAAATGGAAATACTTGTCTAACAATATCATTTGCTTTTCTAAATTGTGCCACATTTCCATCAAAATCACTAATTGCTTCTTTAAACATCTCACAGAAGTTCTCAGTAAAATGTTTAGCAGCTGTTTGCAGTATCCAGGCGTCACTGTCACTTATTATTAGTGTTGCTATGCTTCTATCTTCATTTTCTACTACAATCATTTTTTTATCTCTAAAACTCACCTTTCTTAAATCTGTTTTTGCTCCTGTTGTCTCAGAGATTAAGGATTTTAAAGCAGTAACGACTCCTGTAACTAAAATATCTTGTTGAGCAATAGTATCTCGCTCTCTACCTATACTAACAGAATAAAGCAGTAAACCTGAACTATTGAATATGAGTATTTTGTTGATTTTTGCGGGAAGAAGATAAACATAGAATGGATTTAATAAAAATGCTATAGCCAATATACCGAAAGTAATGCTAAAAGGAATCGCTCCATATATGAAAAAGCCTCCTCTTACAGTCCATCTTTCAAAGATTTTCAGAAAAGCAGCTAAAAAGCCTATTCCTGTAGCTATGGCAATTATAAGACTTACTCGCTTGAGTTTCTTGTACTCAACTTTTATCGTGTCCATAATGTATACATAAAATGCTTCTCCTAACACAAAAGCCTCAAAGATATTGAATATGATTCTTGAGATTCTATATTCAGGATCAATTACTCCATATTCAAGTCTGAATACAAGTTCAAGAATGAGAATGATGATATAACTCCCAAGAAGAGTTGAAGCTGTAGCTAATAGAAAAGTATTAGGTTTTTCATGACGTATAAATTCTAAATAGAGGAATAAAATAAAAAGAGCGATAGCTGAAGGGATTAAGTGTATTTCGAAAATAGAACTAGCATTATACTCTTCACCTGTTACATAGACTAGTACTCCATAAACATACCAGAGAATAAAGATAATTAACTCAAATATTCCTTGGAGGATAACTAATCCAAACACCCAAATAAACCACGTAAAACCAGTAATTCTGTCTTTAAATCTTCTATAAAGGAAATATCCCAAAATTAAACATAAAATAACCATTTGAACAATCTTGATATACAATTCTGCAAGACTAGAAACCATAAAAGAAAATTGTAGTTGCATCAAATAAGTTTTGCCTTGACAAGAAATAACAAATATAATAACAGAGTTTAAAAGAGAAAGAGAAAAAGTTAATTGTTATGGTTAAAGAAGAGGAAAAACCATCTTTTGAAGAATTACTAGAGGCTCTAAAAGATGAAGATGATCAAGTAAGAAGGGACGTATTGTTAATTTTAGAGGAATTGACAAATCAACTAAAAACAATTAAACATCTGGAAAAACATGAGTTTGAGGCTTTGTTTCAGTTATTGAAGGTTGAAGGTCAAATTGTAAGAAAGTATGCTGTAAGAGCGCTAGGACAATTAGATGATTTACGAGTAGTTGATCTTCTGGTTCAACTGCTGAGGGATGAAAATTATGAAGTTAGAAACGAAGTTCTGAAGGCATTTGAAAAATTGGGAAAACCTGCTATTATCCCACTAGTCCGATTGTTAAAAGATAAAGATTGGATTCAAAGACTGTCCGCTGCTAGACTATTAGGACAACTGGGGGATTCTCGTGCTGTAGAACCTTTGATTCAGACATTGAAGGATAAAGAATCTGATGTAAGAAGTGCAGCTACTATAGCATTAGGGCGACTAGGGGATTCTCGTGCTGTAGAACCTTTGATTCAGCTTCTGAACGATGAAGATGAACAAGTAAGAATGGAAGCATTATTAGCTTTAGTACTTAAACATCTAGGAAAACAAGAATTTGATGCTTGTGTGATAAGACAATTTAAGGATCCTCGAGCGGTTGAGTCTCTAATTGAAATGCTTAACGATGAAAATCCAACTATTAGAGCATATGCTGTAAGCGCGCTAGGACAAATTGGGGATCCTCGAGCGGTTGAGTCTCTAATTGAAATGCTTAACGATGAAAATCCAACTATTAGAGCATATGCTGTAAGAGCGCTAGGACAATTTAAGGATCCTCGAGTGGTTGAGTCTCTAATTGAAATGCTAAACGATGAAGACTGGATGATAAGAATAGTTTCAGCAAGAGCGCTAGGACAATTAAATGATCCACAAGTAGTTGAGCTTCTGGTTCAATTGCTGAAGGATGAAAACCAAGAAGTAAGAAAGGAAATTACCAAAGTATTAGGAAAATTGGGGAAACCTGCTGTTAACCCACTAATCCAATTGTTAAAGGATAAAGATTGGAGTGTAAGACAGTCTGTTGTTGATCTCTTAGAACAACTTAGGGATTCTCGTGCTTTAGAACCATTGATTCAATCGCTAAAGGATAAACATTGGGCAGTGAGAAAGGAAGCTGCATTTGTATTAGGAAAACTAGGAGACTCTAAAGCTGTTGTGCCATTATTAGAATTACTGGAAGATGAGGTTGATGATGTAAAAGAAACTGCAGTAAGGTCTCTTGGACAATTGAAGGATAAGAGAGCAATAGAACCTTTGATCGAATTTTTGCTAGAAATCTTTCCAATAGAAGAAGATCCTTATGACAAAATTTTTGATACTATAGACAAAGCCTTCATAGAAATTGGTGAAGATGCTGTTATAGCTCTCATTAATAAACTAGAAAATGAAGAAAAAAAGTATGCTGTTCTTTGGACATTAGACTCAATTGTAACATCAATGGGAGAAGAGATTTTAGAGTTATTGGTTAGTGAGTTTGAAAATGGAAATACAGATATAAAGCAAAGCTTAATCCAAGTGATCTATAGTATAAAAGATAACAAAACTATAAATTTTCTATTAGATACTTTAAAAGACAGTGAAAAGATTATAAGAGAAGAAATCATCAAAGTTTTAGCATATCTTAAAACATCCTTTGATGTAGATAGATTGGTCAATTTATTAGAAGAAGAAGCGAAAAGCAAAAAGAATCAAAATAGAGACGATATACAAAACATTAATTTAATACTAGAACCTCTATATGAACAGTTAAATGAAGGCTCTCCAATTGTAAAGAAATTCGCATTAAAAGTGTTTAGTAAACTGAAAAGTGAAGAAATATTGGAAAGCCTTGTCCAATTGATAATTCATCGTTTTGATCTAGATAGAATAGAAATCAAATTAATTTTCGAAATTTTGGGTGAAAAAGGAGAAGATCTAATAATCAAGGAATTAGAAAATCCTGATTGGAAGATAAGAAGAAGAGTAGTTGTATTATTAGCAAAGATAGAGGGAAAACGTATCCTTGAAGGTTTGAAGAGAGCTTTAGAAATAGAGAAAAAGAAAAAAGTGAAAAAGGTTATGCAAAGTGTAATTAAACACTTGGATAGTTTAAGGGAAAAAGAAAAAACTATTACAGTTTCAGCTAGATCCAAAATCTGCAAAAAAGGTGTTACCAGTAAAAATAGAGTTGTTAAGCTTATAGAATCCTTGATTAGTGGCTTAATCGAACCTGATAAGTTTAGAAAGAAAATAAATAAAGAATCAAAAATGAGCGCTAAAATCCTTTTTCGAGAACGTTTACCGATATTCAATTCAGATTTACGTTTGAAGCTAACCGATACATTCACTAGATATTTCTTCCGAGATAGTTCTATACGAAAAAACGAGTTATGGAAGTATGTAGAGTATGATGCTTTTTGGAGTTTTCTAGGAAGGTTCCATGACCACATCTATACTAGAAATATGACTTCTATTGAAGTTGACAAATTACTTGAGGAGAACATAATTAGTAAAGAAAATGATGTGGCTTATGGTAATCTTGAACAATGGATAATGGATCAAAAAGAACAGTCTGAGAACTCTGAAATTTCTCCAAGTTATAGAAGTAAAGATAAGGAAGTGGTAGAACCTGTTATCGAATCAATTACAGTTCACAAAGATGAAAATGATAAAACTTCAACTAGAGTAAGTGCTGGTCAACGTAAAATCTTCAAGATAACCTTACTTGGTGATGGTTCAGTAGGTAAGACTAGTCTCCGAAAAAGCTATTTAGGTGAGGGGTTCAAAGATGGATATTCTATGACAATCGGGGCAGATTTTTTAGTTAAACATTTACAAATTGATGAACGAAATTTTGTTGCACAAATTTGGGATTTAGCTGGGCAACAGAGATTCTCTGCTGTAAGAGAAACCTATTTTAGAGGAACTTCTGGATGTCTATTAGTATTTGATATAACAAGACGTTCAAGTTATGAGAACATTCCTTCATGGATTGCTGAATTACTAAAAAACAACAGTAATAGGATTGTGCCAATGGTCTTGATTGGTAATAAATCCGATATTCTCTCTACTGCAAAAGATCCACTATCCCCTGAACAAGCTGAGCAATATGCTAGAGCTTTGTCTCAGTGGTCAGGAATAACAATTCCTTATATTGAGACTTCAGCTAAAACAGGAGAAAATGTCGATGAAGCTTTCAAAGAATTAATCAAGAATATCCTAAGATATGATGGAGGAAAAGGGGGACTTGCTCCTTCACCAATCGTCCCTGGAGATGACCCAGGAGGACAAGCAGGGATGCCACGAAAACTAAAAGATTGGAAATAAATCGCTAAATAAATAAGGGGTAAGAGAGAGAGGGGTGTGGAATTCCCCTCCCCACTAAGCTCTGCTGGTGGTTAAAACTAGCGAGGGGTTGCTAGTATTAATCATTGATATGTGGGGAAACATATCAACTATTAATCTTTAGAGAAAATGGTATTTAAACCCCAAAATTCTTGAATACTTTCGTTTATCTTGTTCTGAAAGTATTTCGTACTTTTTCTAACTTGTTTCTAGAATCTTTGTGTAGGTGTAAACACAATAATGACTAAATGTGTGTGATGGAAATTTTATATAGGTCAGAAAGTAACATACAAGTAATGGATTCCGATGTAGATAAGTTAGATTATGAGTTGTTGCTTCTTCTGAGTACTTTAGGAGCAAACAAAATTCGAGCAATCCTGATACTAGCTCACCTCTATCCAAAAGCCATCACTGCTACACAGCTTTCAACTTTGCTAGGATACTCACTGAAAGCTAGAACAATCTATCGAGGAATT
>Ga0315555_1003354_pt1 | contig 11020 bp, 8 predicted proteins | sample SalMarSW160380MG_FD_202113 | JGI IMG/M metagenome (GOLD analysis project Ga0315555, IMG submission 202113) | Salt marsh sediment microbial communities from the Plum Island Ecosystem LTER, Massachusetts, United States - Salt Marsh Sediment SW1603-80 ...
TGGTGGAAGACTTTCCGGAATATGAAACGTCTTAATAAATTGGGCTTACAATTACCTCAACCCGCCTCGGAAATAAAAAATGTATTGATATTACTACCTCTTGATGAGGAACATCTGGATGCCGCCATGACCCTGGTGCGCCATCTACGTCAACATTTTCAGATATGGCACTTTATGGTTCTGGACGTCAAACGAATTCCTTCCGAACAACTGGACCGTTTTCATCTTCCCCTGCAGACCTTTGTGGATAATCTGGCGGGTAATGATTTTCAGCTGGTCATTGATCTCAATTTTATTCCGGACTTTCGTTTTAAATATCTGATCGGTTCATTAAATATCCATTACAGGTTAGGAGTGCTGCAACAGGAATCTGATTATTATAATCTGCATGTTCATCTAAAGCAGGAAGAATTCAAGGGTTTCGTTCATATTCTGAATTCCCTGAAAAGCAGCTTTGTTCTATGAGTTAGGTTTTATAAATTCATCCGTTAATCAGTATAATCTCTAATGATAATGTCATTCAAATTATTTATACTCTCCTCACTCTGCAGCAAGAAATAGCCTGTACGGTCCGGGACGGCACAGCATTGTTTTTGACGGTAGCAAGCTTGTTACCGGGATTTATGTTTATGAATTAAAAGCAGCGGGACAGAGCCGTTTGTCTAAGATGATTTTATTGAAATAACCTGATATGGTTTTTGACGTTAATGGAGATCAGCGGCACAGAGCAGAAAAAAATCGAAATTTTGGAACATAAAATCAGGGCATGGTAAAGTATGTATGGTATCTTTGAATAGATAAAACGGTGTGAACGAAAAAGGACAGCCTGGACTGTCCTTTTTCATTTAAGGAAGATTTTTATACCCCAAAACTTCGCTATTTTTCCTGAATTCAAGACGGGCGTACTTTTTGTCTTCTGAGATGGGAAAAGCCACCACGCCGGCGGTTTCCTGGCCATTGGCAATGGTCTTGCCTTCCAGAGGTGTGGAGAACATGCCGCTAGTTTTTCCAAATAATTCCGTACCGTTCTCTTTCACCAGCACAAAATTACCGGCACTCACATACAGATGATCCGGCAATAGATTATAAACCACCACCAGGAAAGCCACGTACTCGTTATTTTCCATCTCATCGGTGACGGCAATGGGGACTTCCAGCCCGGGATCCAGCAGGTTTAATGCTTTCTTACGCGCCAGTGTACGGTATTTGGCCGCCTCCGGATTTTCTGGATCCAGCTTGAGCGCATTGGTCAGATAATGATCTGCTGCAATATACTGCAGTGGATCCTTGGTTCCCTTCTTGTAAGCAGCAACTCCTTTTTCCATGATGGAATTAAAATGTTCTTCTCTAAACTGAAACATGGCTTCCCGGGCTTCACTATTGGTTGAATCATACGCCAGGGATTTTTCAAAATTTTCCACCGCCTTGTCAAAGAAATTTCGCTGCTGGTAAGGATTCTCCGGCCGCGCACTTTTATAAGCATCGGCCAGCTTCAGATAGACATCAGACAGAGCCCTCTGCAGTTCAGCTGAAGGTTCGGCAGGTACATATTGCATAGCTGTTTTTATACGGGCTTCGAATGCCTTTATTACCTGCCTTTTTTCATAAAAAAGTTCACCCTCCCTGAAATATGAAATAGCAATTTTTTCCTTTAGTACATCATCGGCGTTCTGCTCTTTGACGGCCTGCAAATAAAATTTCAGGGCTTCGGAGTAATTCCGCTGTTCAAATGCTTCATCTCCGCTTTCCACCGGCCCTTTTCCACAACCGATCACTCCAAGGATCATAAGAATGAAAGCCCCGGTGAAAAAATAACGAATCATTGAACTTCTCTCTCTGAATATTATTAACATACAACTTTTTATTATATCATACCTTGTCTTACTCCTAATTATCGGCAGCAGTCTGTGGAATTTAAGATTTATTTCAGAATCTTTGATCTCGTCATGTGACTGTCCGGCTTTAGACGGGAATTACACAAATTAGCACGAATTTTAAAAAAATATGATTGTTGCCTTAGCTCCGAAATTAAGTGGGCTGCCATTACTGTCCAGTTAAAAAATATGTTGCAGTTAAGATAGACCTTCAGGAAAAATTGTTAGAAATTCCGGCGCAGCGAACGTTAGAAATTATTTTTGGCTGTCCGGCGGCCAGACGGGTTTGAGTCCCGGCTAGCCGGGACGAGTTTAAGAATTTTAGTGAGGTGCACCGTTGAATTTCCAGATTTTTCCTGACAGTCTTGATTTTTTGGTTCTTTTGCATCAAGGCAAAATAACAATCATTCAGAAATTCTGTGACCACAAATATTAGGGGCTTGTTGAATTTTACCAAAAATGTCTTTGATCTATAATCTTTCACATTAAACATACATTTCCATTCTGGTAAAGGAAAAATTAAGTTATATTCTGAAAAATGTATCCCAATGGGTTACTTACCAAGCGAATTGGTAAGGTTTTCATAACTTTTTACGACTTCAGTAATGGCAGCCGGCAGGGTGGCCAGACGGGGAGGAATCTATTAAATTTGTGAAGATTTCTCGACTCCCAAGCACTCAAATTTATCATATTTTAATTTTAATTTTTTATTTTGAGTGCTCGGTCGCTCGAAATGAATGTTTTATTAACTAAAAGAGAAATAATATGTTATTGATAGATTTTCGGACCTAGGGCAATAATCATATAAAAATTTTTTCGGTAGAGATTCCTTCTATTTTTTTTATTAAAACCGGAAGCTGAGCAAGAAGAAGTGGAGTGGTTTATCTGCCACCTCATCAGTGGTGAAAGCATAATCGATCACAAAGCCATATTTGGTAAGTTTCAGCACCACACCCGCCCCGGCCGTTAATTTATCATGATTCAGTCCGGCCCGCAGCGCCAGCATGCTGATCCAGTACTCCGCCCCGGCATGAATGCGCAAATCCCGCTGCTCCCGCTTCTCCAGATCCAGGGCAATCTTAAAGGGAACCGGTTTGATATTGACCGATGTGCCCAGTCGAAAAGTTGTGGGAATATCGTCCTCGTGATCACTTTCGGTATTCCACTTCAGTTTGGCTCCCAGGTTTTGCACCGTTAAGCCTACTCCAATCTTCTCCACCAGACCGGTGAGATGGAAATAGGAGAGCGCTCCCAGATCCAGGCCAAATCCACTGGCATGGTTGTTATGCAGGGAGTGGTAGAAATATTTGGCGGTAAGTCCGAGATTCAGTTTCAGTGTTGGCAGGGAGATCAGGTTATATCCCGATCCCAGCAGGAAGAGATTTTCCGAGTCATCGAATTTTCCGGTGAGCTCGCCAATCGTACTTCTCTCCTGGATATCGCTCACACCGAATCGCAGCCAGCCGGCACTAACGGAAAGATTTGCTGCCGGGTAGGTAAAGGCCAGGAAGTTCTGGCTGCGATCCTCGAAGATCAGGGCATGCATGGCGGTGAATTCCCGGGTAGAGATTTGGGAGAGCCCGGCAGGATTCCAGTACAGGGCAGTACCATCGTTAGCGATGGCAGTAAAGGTCTTTCCCAGGGCGATGGCTCTGGCCCCGGCTCCCCATTCCAGGAAGCTGCCGGCATAACCGCCGCTTTCCTCACCGGCATGACTGACCGACGGGAAGAAGGTGAATAACAGGAATGATATAATAAGGATTAATGTTTTCATCATTTATTTCTCCTTTATCTTAACACGGCAATTTTACCGACCGCCCGTTCATCCTGGGAGGATTCGATGGTGAAGAAGTAGATCCCATTGGCCACAATATCTCCATCTCCGTTCTTTCCGTCCCAGACAATGGCATGTTCCACCCCGGCTGATTGCTGGGTATTATCCAAAAGAGTTTTGACCAGATTACCACCCGAATCAAAGATCTTAATGGTTACTTTGGCACTCTTTTCCAGGCTGTAGCGCAGGGTGGTGGTTTCTTTATCCGGGTTGAATGGGTTGGGATAGTTGTAGATGTTCTCATTCTTTAACTTACCGCCCGTACCAGGTGTCTGCCGTTGGTTAATAACGAAAGAACCACTGGAGGAATAGGTTTTAGCATTGGAAGAATTAACTTCGGTGATCCAAGTACCGCGGGTATACCCGGTTCCGAAAAGACCAACTGTCCAGGAAATTGTATCAGATGTCTGACCGGGTAACAATGATCCAACATAAATACTGTCCAGTTGTTCTACCATCAAAGCCGGGTTGGTCCTTAAAATAATACTCACACCACCCGCAGGCATCGAACCCACATTTTCTATGAGGATTTTAATTGTCGCCTTTTCGTCCGGTTTGAGTGCATATAAGCTTTGATTAGTCAATTTGGCAACTACAATCGCCGGTATCGGTAAAACGGATACGGTATCGAGGGTAGCAATTACTTGATTTGTTAAAACATGATTGGAATTTACCGATCGGTCCAAATATGCCAGAACCGTATCTCTCATTTCCTGGCTGGAATCGCTGGGAAAAAATAGAAGAGCAAGATAGTCTTTATATCTTGCTTCTCCGGCTTGAGCATAACTGGAAATGATAGAATCATACATAGTGGAAAAATTTGCTAGACTGTCACGTGCCACCCTAGCGACAGCATAAATAGGTGCCAGTGATGACTTTAGGTTATTTTGATAGTTATTTTCGCTTTTCATTAAATCATCCATAGCGATGAGTGCCTGATCAACATCCCCATTGTTCACTTGTTGTTTTATTTCAGCAATGGTCGAATCGTAATCATTAAGACTTTTCCATAATCTTGCTTCTATGGCAGAACGCAGGCCGGGGTTCATTTTTCTCAAAGGCAGTTCGGGTGGACTTGCCCGGGAGACAAGAATTTTCCCCTCGGGGAAATAGATTCTATTTACCGCATTATCCATATCGTCAGGCAATGAGAAAAATTCATAAGCAGAATAGCCAATTGCGCTTAATACTTCCACATAAGCCGAAATTTTTAGGGCGGTATTCAGGGCATTCAGTATTCCCAGTCCCGGAATGGGCACGGGCAAAACCCCCAGAATGTCGAGTATCGCTGAAGTTGTATTAAATAATTCGGCGGAAATTCTCAATCCCTGACAGACAGATTCTGCCGTTTCAATATCGCTAAGTTTACCCGCGATGAAATCACCTGTGTAATCATAAGCATCGGTGAATTCTCCATTATATTGAAAATTTTGGGAATAGTCTTTTCCTTCTTCAATTTGGGGGTCGGTTAATATGTCAATATACACATCCTGAAAGAGGGTGTTCTTAAACTGGTTGTAAATCAAACCCTTCATATGTGACCACGACCCGGCTGAAAAACCGCCTAATAGTACCCCCCATCCCGAATATTGGCTGCCGATGTCATGCCAGGCTGCCATCACAATCTGTTCACCTCCGTCCGGGAGCAGTGCCGCAGCTTGCTGGATACCCTCACCGATGAGATCAAAAATATGAGACTGCATATAACTTATTATTGCATTTACCACCAATTGAACCAAAGCTCCCAGTGGGTCGCCGGTTATTATATCTCCAATGAAATCGAGCATAATTTTAAAGAAGCCTGGCATATATTGGTCGGAATAGAAGACCATATTGATTAACTCTCCCACATCATGCACAAATTCTGTTCCCATTGAATAACCGGCATCAAATAAGCGATAAACCATGTGTTCATCCAGGATAAGCCTTCCGGCGCTCACGTCGACTTCGACAGGCAAATTCATTTTCCACAGGTCCAGCAAAGCTCTTACCTGATTCTCACTGTTATCATAACGGAAGGTTGTGGTATAATCCCAGCTGGTTTTATCAATATGGGTTAAATTGTAGATATGGTAGTACTTCTCGACAATTAAGGATTCCGGAAAAACAATCGATTTGGAATTTCCTCCGGGACCCAATTGAAAAGTTTTTGTTAATCCAAGCGTATCTAACAGTGTGGTATTAGGTTGATTGCCAGGAATTGAAACCTGTTTGGTAATCTTAAAGTCGTACTCCCCAACGGCAACGTTTGGTAAAAAGATCCGGCCATCAGATCCGGTTTGAGCCGGTCCATAAATTCTTTGTCCATTCTGGTAAAGCGCTACCATAGCGTCTGCCAGAGGCAAATCTTTCTTTAACAACCGATGAGGATGATCGATATAGGCATTATTGACTGTAAATGTGAGATCTCCGGTTGTACCGCTGGTGGTACCGCTGCCCTGAACGGTTATCTGGCTTTCTAAGTGCAGTGAATCGTTAGAAGAAACAATGAGCGTATCGTAAAACGTAGCTTCGGCATCCGGCTTGAAACGGATGGTAATAAAACCGGTATCCTGTGGCAGAATTGTTTTTGGTAAAGGTGTGTTAACCACCTGAAATGCAGTATCATACCATTCAGAGGTGAGATACAATTCACGGAGAATTAGCGGGGCATCACCCTGATTTTCCACCGGACATTCCCAGTCTGCATAACTTTGGGTCCAGACTGTTCCAAAATTGTGAGCGGGTTCCGGAAGGACAATTTGCGGGTCGCCCGGCCAGTAACGATAATAAAACAAACCGCTGCGGCTATAACTGGTGGTTCTCCCCTGTATGGCAATGCGGGGATAATTATCGCTATTAAAATCCAAAGAACAATATACGGTAGGATTAATTCCGTATTCTTCCTTATCAACAATTTGATAGTGCCATTGCCCGTTTATTTTTTGATAAAAACGCACTTCGTCGCTGTAATAAAATTCAACAATTACTGGTTGATCCAGATGGTCAACTTTAAGCGTTAGTCCCGGGGAACTAGATAAACCGGGATCATCAGTAACTGTCTCAATACTCCAGCTTTGACCGTCGTAAACTGCTAAACGTAAATAATCATACCAATAATTCTGATAAGTAAAATAGGCGTTATTTTGACTATCCATATCAAAACCAAGTAAATCACCATAACTCGTGCTTCCAATACTATCCGGCACCGTAACAATGGACCAGGTTGAGTCGGTTGGATTCAGATAAGCAATTTTTAGCCTATTATGGTAAACGGTATCTTCCTGTTCATAATAGTGAAAGCCAATCACAGGTTGATCATTGTTATCGAAAACCAATTTCGTGAAGTAAGAAGTATAAACATCGGTGACATCGGCAATATGCCAGCCATTTTCATCTTCAAAAGCAAATTTAATTTTGGTGGGATAGTATTGTGTATAAGAGATGCAGGGATAATCATTTCCATCAATGGCAATGCTGCTGTTTTCTCCGGATTCGTAATAGGTGGTATCCTTTGGTGTATCAACAATGATTTTTGCCCAACCGGTATCAGTGAGTGTCGCATATTTCAAACTCAAATATTGATTGAGGTAGACTTGCTGGTAACTTATATGCGGACGGTCCTGAGAATCTAAGGCAAGACTGCAGTATTCTCCGGCATGTCCTATACTGTCCACAATTTCAACTGTCCAAATACCATTTTGATAATGGGCATAACGTAAGTCCTGAAAATCTGCATCGTAATAAGCAATATGAGGATTATTCTCACTGTCGATAGCAAGTGAACAATACCAACCTTTATCGGTGCCGGTACTGTCCGGGGCTTCTCTTTGCCAGACACTCGCGTGGGAGAATTGCATTGTGAGAATAATTGAGAGAAAAGTTAAAAGGATAGATTTAGGTTCCATGATTAACCCTTCGTGTTTTTAATAAATTATTTATATAAGGCCAAATAATTCGTTAGATAACATAGGATTAATCAACAGTCGTGGGAGAAGGAATGGTAAATATAAATGAGAATTGGTTTTGAATATTCTGTCTGTGCGGATTAAGAGAAATTATTATCAAAACTGATCAAGTTTAAACAAAATATCTTGAAGAAGCAAGAAAATCGTAGTGAAATGAATTTTTTTACTTTTTCCCAATTCTGATTTTCCATTATAGATAAAGAGTTTCACCTATTAAATTTAGGGCTCAATTTTGATGGTGTAGTGTAATTATTCCTAAGGCGTATGAATGATGAAACATAAAATTACCTTAATACCGGGAGATGGGATTGGTCCGGAAGTGACAATTGCCACGCAGCGGTTACTGGAAGCCGCGGGTGCGGAAATTGAGTAGGAAGTGGTGGAAGCCGGTACCGGCACCGTCAGGAAACCTGCCGGATACCCCTTGGGACCATGATTTTCTCAATAGAATCAAAAAACCACTGAACCAGCAGGGCCAGCAGTGCTGCCGGAATTGCACCTTCCAGGATCAGGGTTATATTATCCAGCCGGATGCCGGTAAGGATGGGTTGACCATAGCCTCCGGCGCCGATCAGCGCGCCCAGCGTGGCGGTACCCACATTTATGACGGCGGAGGTTTTGATGCCGGCCAGAATGCTGCGGGAAGCCAGCGGCAATTCAATCAACCGGAGTTGAGCAAAACGTGTCAATCCCAGGGCCTGCGCAGATTCCCGGATAGGCTGGGAAATATCCTGCAGTCCGCTGTGGGTGTTCCGGACAATGGGCAGCAGGCTGTAAAGAAAAAGGGCCATCAGGGCCGGTTTGGTGCCAATTCCCAGCAATGGAATCATGAAAACGATAAGAGCCAGGGAGGGAATAGTCTGTATGATGCCTACCATGCCCAGAATAACCTGGCCCGGTCCGGCATAGCGGAAGCTGAGTATCCCCAGAGGAATCGATATCAGGATTGCCGCCAGAAGTGAAATACCGACCAGGAAAAGGTGCTCTACCGTACGTTTACCCAGCCGGTCCAGCCAGCTGTGTTGCTGAACATTCACCTCAATGTAAAAATTCTGTCTGATAAAATCAGCGGCCACCCGGGATTCTGACTGAGCCTGAATTTTAACCCTGGCATTCATCTGAATCATTTGCGATTCTGAGATTATCCCCTGCAATTTCAGGACCTGTCTCAGTGCCTCGGGTGCCTGTTCGGCCAATTCCTGACGGTAAAGATACACCGTCTTATAATCGGTAAAGAAGTGGCGGTCATCAATCAATGCAACCAGATCGTAATAGGTGATTTCCGCATCAGTGGAATACAGATCAATCACCTGTATAGAGCCGCTGCCGATACCCCGGTATGCCAGATCATGATCCAGACCCTGTACATTCTTCTGCGGCAACTGGTAAAATTTTTGCAGGCTGGGCCATCCGTCTTTACGATCCATGAATTCGTTGGTGAATCCGAATATTAAATCGGGATGTTGCTGCAGATCTGAAATTGTTTCAATATTTAATTTTTTGGCAAGTTTTCTCTTCATTCCCAGGGCATAGGTATTGTTAAAACCCAGTGGCCTACTCATTGCGATGTGATATTCGGCCAGAATGGCCGGCAATTCGCTATTATCGGAAATCTGACGACCGGCGAAAATCTCCTGAATGATAGTTCCGGTATACTCCGGGTAAAGATGAATATCTCCCTGTACCAGGGCATTCCAAAGGATGCGGGTTCCGCCCAGCTCCCGCAAATGTTTTACATCGGGTTGTACCGTTTTTACCAGCAATGTAGCCAGTTCTCCCAGGATAACGGATTCAGTGAACTTTTTTGAACCTATTTTTATCTCCCTCATCTCGTTCTGGGATGCCAGGCTGTGGGAAAGTAGTCCTAATAAGATGAAGTGAATGAGAAAGATTCTCATTCCGTCACCTCCCCCCTCTCTTCATTAAAGACACGCTGAGCGCGAATGAAACGGGTGACGAAGGGATCCGCTGGTTTCCGGAGAAAATCGTTGATATGACCCTGCTGTACAATCCGCCCTTCTCTCATTAGCACAATGTGATCTCCAAAATAGCCGGCTTCTGCCAGATCGTGAGTCACCAGAAGCACCGTTTTCTTTAATTTCTGGAAAATTGATTTCAGATCGGCCTGCAGATCGAAACGGATCATGGGGTCCAGTGCGCCTAGTGGTTCGTCCATCAGCAGAATATCAGGATCAAGCATCAGTGCGCGCATCAGGCTTACCCGCTGCTGCTGGCCTCCCGAAAGGTTTAAGGGATAACGATCCAGTGCCTCCGGAGGGAATTTGGTCAATTCTGCCAGTTCACCCAGTCTTTTATCTATAGCAGTTTTTTGCCAGCCGGTTTGATGAGCCATAAGGATTATATTCTTACCTGCAGTCAAATGGGGGAATAGTCCGCCTTCCTGTATAACATAGCCGGTATTTTTACGCACCTGCAGAATATCCAGGGATTCCAGGGTTTCATCCCCGATAATAATGTTCCCGCTGTCACAGGCAATCAGTCCTATTATTAGCCGGAGCAGCGTTGATTTTCCGCAGCCGCTCGGACCAATCAGGACCGTTGTCTTTCCATCCGGGATGGTCAGCCGGATGTCATGTAATGCTGCAACGTTTTGGTATGATTTGGAAATGTTTTCTAATCTGATCAATTTTATGCACTACTTAAACTGATGACTCAAAATAATATAATGCAATTTCAGATGAAAGTAAGGATATGATCGCAGAAATTATCGGGAAATAAAATTCCTTATCTGAAGGTAAATTAATTTTTATGATTATTTCCTTTAATCCGAAAAAACAGACCCTAACTCATTGATATTTAATGACATTTGAACGATTGTTTTTTGATTGTCATTGCGAGGAGCGAAAGCGACGAAGCAATCCCCTTGTTCACTTAAATAAATTGAGATTGCTTCCTATCCAGCGCTCCTCTCGCCACATAGGTGTCCCTCCCGGACAATGACACACCGCTTACTTTCGGAGCTAAAGGAGTAATCAATTTAATTTATTCTTCTTAATTCACAAAGAACGATATATTGTATCAAAGCTGTAATATCCAAAGAAATTAAATGGTCCCGATATTCAGACCAGGGACTAAAGAATCCAGTATATTTTGGCCTTAGCCCCTATTTGTGAATTAAGCATTTATAAAAAGTTTCATCATAAAGACAGAAATCTCCTTTTAACCAGTAATGGTCTTCATGAGGAAGAATCTACTGGCGATTGCGAATGATATAGATTCTATTAAGCACGCAGTGCTTAAATGGGCTAAACCATATAAATTACTATCCAAGTCTGTTAACATCCCGCATACTGTTGGTTTCTTCTACCGTATCGAATTCACTGGATCTCGGCCAGCATGACATC
>Ga0315555_1003357_pt1 | contig 11017 bp, 11 predicted proteins | sample SalMarSW160380MG_FD_202113 | JGI IMG/M metagenome (GOLD analysis project Ga0315555, IMG submission 202113) | Salt marsh sediment microbial communities from the Plum Island Ecosystem LTER, Massachusetts, United States - Salt Marsh Sediment SW1603-80 ...
CTTTTTAATATCGTACCATTTACCGTGAACTCGATAAATAAAATCACGACCCAATGTAAAAGCTAAAAAACCGATTAAAAGTAAACCCAAATTAATTATAGAACTCCAGAGCAAAAAATCTAATAAATAATCCATTAAATACCTCCCTTTTAATGTATATGGTACACTGATTTAAGCAATATGTCAAGATTTTAAATTGTTGGTTCGTGGGTCCGTTAGTCCGTTAGGCATTTTTTCCCCACCAACGCACCCACGCACTAACACACTAACTAAAAATAAAGAAACAATAAATCACACGAATAAACACTGTTTTTTTTACTAAAACCTAACACTTAACTAAACTTTTCCCTTATCTCAAGTAATCTTTTTTTACCCAGATACGGTTCGATATAAAGCTTATAATCTTCCTCCGGAATTTTTTCGATATTCTTTGCATAGTTTTCCACAAAATCGATTCTGGTTTTTAGATTACTACAACCAAAATCCTCACAGTAAGCGCAATTACGGACATTTCTTTTAATCGCGCATGGGCGGACAGGACATCCCTCATCGGGATGATTGCCCTTGTTCCTGCATCCGACACAACTTACCTTTTCAGGCGGAATTTCAAAACCAAAGTATAAAAACCATTTATCACTAACTTCAATCTTGTCGTCTTCACTCTTTATGTTTTTCTCATAAGCAGGACAAATATCACATAAAAACCCGCAATAACCCAGCATTTTTACCATAATTGTCTACTATATTTTCATTTTATAAAAATTAATTTTTCGGAATCCGCAGTACCCGTTTCTCCCATCATCCGGCAAATATAAGTTCCACTGGGAACTTTTACCCCCTCCACGTCCGTTCCATCCCAGGTTTTCTCTCCCGTACCTGTTGTGACATGCCCATCGAATATTATATTTACTTCCCTTCCGAGTAAATCGAATATCGCAATTCGGACGTCTCCCTCTCCTGATACAAAGTAACGAATAGTAGTGCCTAAATTGAAAGGATTAGGATAATTCGGGTAAAGATAAAAATCAAAAGGATGATAACCACCTTCATCCAGGTATTCCAAAAGCTGGTCTTCGTCTTTTCCTATATACCAGGAAATATTCATACTCTGCCCCTCTGAAGAAACAAGCAGTATATTAAATGCCTGTTCTTCCGTACTCGGCTGAACCCTGACCTCTTCGGTGGTAAATGAATTTTCGGAATTTATCAACATCAAATAGCCGGCAGGAAGCTGTATCCAATCCGTCCCTAAAATTTCAGGCTCGGTTACCCAGTTAAAAGCTAACTCATGCTCGTTGCCATCGGTTGTTATAACCGAATCGTTTATCTCAAGGATATCTAAACTCGCATCATAATGAACTCTTCGCCTCCAGGAAACACCATAAGAAAGTTCTCTGTATGCTGAATCAAGCCTTGCTTCATATGTGTAATCATCTAACCGAGTCAATGTCCCGTAGGCTCTGCGTTGAGCCGGCAGGGAAGTATAAGGGCTTATCTGCCCCTGGCCATCGATAAGCAACACATTATTCATCCTCGAATCCGGAGAATAATCCTGCGCTCCACCATTTCCCAGTATAACAGAAGTATCCGCGTGATAAATAACCGTACCCTGACAGGGCTGGTAGTGACTACCGCCATATCCCGCCCTAAACCAGATTAAGCCATCTTTTTTGTTCCAGCTTTTACGCATCACGGCAACACCCGCGCCTTCAAAAAATTTAGTCAATGGCCAACCCGCAACTTCCGGAGATACCGGTTCTACCTTACCCCAATAAAGAAAAGAATGCCAATCAGACCACCCTATTGGCGGGGGAGTCTGGTTCCAATCGCCCAGGAAATCTTCAAAACCTCCTCGCTCGCAGGGAGAAGGATTTGCGTAATAGTGCCATGCGAGTACAGGATCGTTATATTCATACGCCAATTGAAGAATATCTACGTTGTAATAATATACGATAGCATGATTTTCTCCATGACCCGCTCCCACATAGCTCGCCTTGGAAAAGAATGTATGTATGTCGGAATCATCTTCCTTATAATCCAGGATGTAAGTACGGTATATTCCTTCATTATGAAAAAGGTTACCGGCATACGAATAAGGGTCGAAGGAAGTATTTCGAGATAAAATTCTAATAAGTACCGAAAAACCTTCCAGGTCCCATAAACCGTATCCATTAGGAGCAGTAAGGGTTTCATCTATCATCTCCGCGTCTCCCCCATTAATCGCTCCCGGACACCTATCCCACCAATTACATAGAATTTCTATCGCTCGATTTACAGAAGCTTCGGAACTCGCGTCATCAGAAAACATAAGAGCAGGATATAAAATACGCTGAAGATAATAATCCGTCATGTGGTTAATCGCCCAGTTATTAATATGCTCATCTTGAAAATACCAATTACTCTCCGTAATAGATTTATTATACATATCTTTGGATGTGTTCAAGAGGATAGTCCGGGCTCGATTTTGTTCGTCAGACGACATATAATTCCATTGAAAATCACAAACAAACGCGTAATCAGGATTCCACCGAAAAGGATCATCGTCGGTATAATTCCCGGTTTCTTCCACATGTTCGACCCAATCCATTAACCAGCTAACTGCTTCCTCCGCACGTTCCCCTCGCAGACAACCCTCTAAAGCCATACTAAAATTAGATCCGCCAAGGCTATTTTCTCCTAACCGTTCAACTAATTCGGTTATATCGGAAGATCCTATTAAAAGACAGGGATGTGTTTCCTGTGCGGCAAGATTAATACCTGTTATTACTATAATAAAAACAATTAATCTAAAAATTATTTTTCGAAACCTATACATATTATTTACCTCTTAATAATTATATAAACAATTTTTATCCACCAAACAGAATAGAACTTTTAATATAAAACGCGCTATTCCGAAAACAATAAGATAAGTTAAAATATCGTTACATATATATTTTAGCGAAAAAATTTCTATTGTCAAGCAAAAACACACTACCGACAACAATTAATCTTACACGGAAAACACAGAGAAAACACTAAAACTTTTTTTATTTAACATATCACCTAAAAACACAAAAAATAAAATTGACAATTAAGACAAATACTCATAAAATGAACAAAAAGATATTTTTATGTGTTATAAGTATAAAGGAATGGAAGTGGATAATTTAATAATCGAGAAAGCGAAAACCGGGGACCGAGATTCTCAAGAAATAATATATAGAAAGTTTAAAGATAGGATATACACACTCGCTCTTTACTATACAAGAAATCCGGCAGACTCATCCGATGTTACACAGGATATATTCATAAAAGTATTCAGAGTATTAAACAAATTTAACGGAGGTAATTTTAAAGCATGGATATACAGAGTATCGGTCAATCATCTCTTAAATTACGTAAGCAGAAAACAAACATTTCTCGATTTAAAAGAAAAACACCTCAAAACAAATGATGGAAGTATTGAAGAAAAAATTACGATTGAAAGGACTCTTAAAAAAATGCCGGAAAAACTTTCTTTCCTTCTAATATTACGCGAAAAAGAGGGTTTAGACTACAGAGAACTTTCAAACGTTTTCGGTGTACCAACAGGTACTATAAAATCAAGACTTTATAAAGCCAGAAGAGTTTTTAGAAAATTATATGGAGGTAACGATGAATAAAAAATTAGAAATTCTTCTCTCATCTTACATAGACGGAGAATGTGAACACCCGAAAATAGTCGAAGACATGTTAAAGGAAGATGAGAAAGCTAAAGAAATCTATACTAAACTTTTAACCAGCAAACAGATAAAAGACTTAAATTATACAGAATGCCCTTTATCATTTGATAAAATTATTTTATCCACAAAAAAGGAACCCATAAAACAGCTACTGGTAACCGCTGGAGCTGTAGCAATAGCATTTTTACTACTGTTCCCTCTTATAAAAAGCTCACACCAGGCTCAGCAATTTAAAAGTAAAATTTTAACGGAGGCATCGAGATGAAAAAACTATTTATTTCTTTCATTTTTATAAGCATTTTTTTCTCCTTGTATGTATTTTTTTTCTACTCTAATACCCTTGAATTTGCTATAATTCCGAAATGGGCTATACCCTTCCCCGCAATTGCTTCTTTTCTGCGTAAAGCTCCCACCTTTTTTATTACACTCCTTTATCTTTTCGGTATATTATCATTTTCATACGTCCTATATCTCTTTACAGGAATAATTCATAACAGAACAGAAAACTGGCTTAAGACAGGTTATTTTTCGTTCGTAATTGCGATTACAATTATATATGCTTTTATCTACTCTCTTAATTTTTATTTTTATCCTAAAATGATACCTACGAATAATCTGATAATAGGATGCCTCATTTTCTCAACGATTTTCTTTTCTCCGTTACGACGATTTAAAAAATATGTAATACCATATATTATCTTTTTAATAGCTTATTTTGTTATACTTGAGACTTACGGAAATTTACTCCTTTTAGATAGAAACGCAGCTCTTGTCTTTTATCCGGCATATATAATACTGTTATACATTCTAATATATCATTTCCTTATGAATGAAAAACTGCAATATTATCTTATTGTACTTGTAGTTTTTGTTCCTATAAAATACCGACAAAGGGGAAAAATTATGTCGTATCATGCTCACAAAAAAACAGTCGAGTACACAATGATTATACCCTCAGCAAATTATTATAACTCGAGCACCTTAGAACATCCTTCCATATCCGGTTCCTCATATAAAATTATACTTGAACTCGATTCTATAACCGGCTTTACAGGAGCGCAATACAACCCTTACGATTATCTGTTCTTACTTGCAAACCTGAATCTTAACAAAGAAAGAATTAAGAAGGTTGAAGAATTGATCGAAAATAAAGATCTATATATAGGAAAAATACAAAAACAACGAATAGGGAATATTATGGAAAGATGGAAAACAAAAAAAGAAACAGGAATAATAACTTTAGTAGTAACAGGAGAAATTCCCGATAGAATTGGTCTTCTAAAATATACCGGAAAGGGATTACTCAAACATCAGGGTACACTTATTACCAATGTTGTAGACGCGACTCTTCCTGGAACAGATGGTGTTACAATATTCAGGAATGTTCCTCCCGGAAAATACGAATTAATTTTACTTTATAAGAAGAAAGTCCCAAACTACAACGTAAGAATACCAATTATTGAATCGAATAATAATACGGTTAATCTAGGAAGGATTATAATAAGATAAAAGAATCCAAGAGTCAGAAGTAAGAAGTCGGAATCCCTCCCCCAACCCAAAAAATATATTTAACCACTAAACACACGAAACAATTTTTTCTTTTAGTTTATAAACACGCTAAATATTATGTTTATTTTAAGGTGAACAAAAAGGCATTTTTATGTGTTATTATATAATAAAGACAAAATAGAAATCAATTCTTAAAGGAGGTTTGTATGAGAAAAATTTTTATATTTAATTTTTTAATTATAATTTCTATGTTCGCCAAAGATTACTATCAAATTCAATGGATTGATACGCTCGATTTTGGATATTCGGACGGCGGATATGACATAGTTGTTTATAAAGAAAATGCTATCTATGTTACAGGGCTTGCGGATTTAAGTCCTGGCTTTGGAGGCGGCAACTATCTAACGGTCAAGTATGATTCACTCGGAATAATTCAGCGTATAGATACTCTTGATAATGGAGGCTATGAGTGGGCAATGGGAATAGCTGTCGATAGCGAAGGAAACGTTTACGTAACGGGGCGTTCGGATTTTAGCGGAAAAAGTGGTGACTATTTAACGGTAAAATACAATTCGGATTTAGAAATACAGCGTTTAGATACTTTCGGTTTCGATAGCCTGGATTGGGCTAAAGATATAGCTGTTGATAGGGCAGGCAATATTTACATAACAGGATGTTCGGAGATGGTTTCTCATGGATTGGATTATCTCACAATAAAATATAATTCTCTTGGCACTATTCAATGGATTGAGACTCTTGATAATGGGAATACTGACAATGCCTATGGTATAGCAGTTGATCAAGAAGGAAATATTTATGTTACAGGAGAATCCCAAATTGGTTCTTCCTGGGATATGCTCACGGTAAAATATGATTCTTTTGGGATAATTCAGCGGATAGATACTATTGATAATGGTCACTGTGATGGAGGATGCGGTATAGTTGTTGATGGACAAGGAAATGTTTACGTGGCTGGATATTCAGAGGTTGGGAGCGGAGAGGAAAACATTTATACCGTAAAATACAATCACTTCGATACTATTCAATGGGCTGATAATATGGGTATTTCTATTTGTAATCACGCTGAAGATATAGATATTGATAGAGCCGGTAATGTTTATGTTACGGGAAACTTCGGCGATTGCTTGAATCAAAGTTCTTTTATCACTATAAAATATGATTCAAATGGAGAAATTGTTTGGATGGATGAACTGAATATTGATAGTACTGATTTTTCCTATGGTATAGCAGTTGACAGTAAAGAAAATATTTATGTTACAGGTCATTCAACAATCGGCGGAAACTACGATTTCATTACGGTAAAATATCTAAAAACTGTAGGTATAGATTCGGCCATCGCCTTTGATAGAGTCATTCAAGAAGCAGAAGTCGATGAGGATGATTATGTTATATTATACTTCTCGGAAGAAACAAATAAACCTGTAATAGATAATTCAACAATAAACAGTATTTTTTCCCTTTCTTCTGCACATTCATGGTTGGACGGTTCCGGTAATATTGAAAATACTGTCTGGAATGCTGAAGGAACAGAGCTAACAATAAACCTCTCTACTGTTTCTTCAACACCAACGATAGTAGTTGGAGATACAATAACACCGGACGGTATAACAATCGAAAATCAACGCGGGGGAATATGTTCATCTCCGGTTGTTCTTCTTGGAAGTTTCGGAGAGTCAGGTGTGGGGGGAACCGGTAAAATCATAGAGCTTAATGTTCCTTCTGTAAACGCAGGAAGTATCTCGTTCTCCTATAATGTTACCGGTAACGAACCATTTTCCATCAAGATTTATAGTATAGAAGGAAGACTTGTACGACAGATAAATAAGGAAAATGGTGGTAGTTATCAAAATACTATAACAAATCTTGTTTCAGGCATATATCTTTTTGAACTTAAAAGAGTAAATGATATTTTAAAGAAAAAAACCGTTTTATTGAAGTAATAATTATAAACCCAAGAAATAAATCACCAAAGAGAACAAGAAAAAAGAAGACAAAGGTTATATTTGTTCATTTTTCCCAAAACCTAACACCTAATACCTACTACTCTTTATCTCGCAAACAGCATCTTCTTCGATTCGGGAAAACCCCCATCTACATTCAACCTATAAAAATAAACACCACACGAAAGATTATTTGCGTCGAAAGCAACATCATAGTTTCCTGCCCTCTGGAATTTAGAAACTAAAGTCCGAACTTCATTTCCAAGCGCATCGTACGCTTTTAAAACTACGAAAGCCGGATTTGTAATAGAATAAGAAATATCTGTTGAAACATTAAAAGGATTAGGATAATTCTGATCGAGAGAAAACGAAAGTTCGGAAGATGAATTATCCCGTTCTTCATCCACTCCAAGAACATCAGGCGTATAAATCACCTTGAATTTATATCCGGTCATTTCAGCGAGAAGACTGACAGCAGTAGTAATCGTAGAATCCGGATCATTAATATCTCCGTTGGAACCATCCGGCGAACCATATCCCGCATAATCCAGAACCATGCTACTGTCGGGAGAATCACCCACATTAATAGTCAAATTCCAAACAAGTGAAGGCTGTCCACGATAGTAGGAGTAATCATGAAAGGTATTGTTATCAAAAGAGTGATTAACTTCTATCCAGCATCGATATTCACCATATTCGAGGTCGACAAGTTCCAGGGTTTTTGTTTGAATACCTGTCGTCGGTGTCGCTCCTGAAACAGCATCCATATCGGCAGGATAAGAAACCTGCGACTCTGAAGGCGGATATAAATTATCTATGCCATAAGTGGTATCTATTACATTTCTTTTATGCGCCCAGATGGGAAAAGCGCTCCATCTATTTCCGGCAATGTAATCAATATTTAGACTATCGGTGCGATTACGTCCCATAAAATTCGTAATAAATACAGTTCCAATATAATTGCCATCACCGTCCTCTATCCACACTACAGTTTGCACACCACCCGACCCCGGCTGATAAATAAAATCGATTATTCCATTACTAAAATCCTGCGCTTCTGTACAACATATTTTGCTTAAGAAAACAATAGTCGTAAAAATAGTAAAACTTAACTTTTTAAATAAATTCTTTTTCATTATGCCCCCAGATTAATAAATAACAAAATCACTTAACGTGATTATCATTGTACGAAAAAACATCTATATGTCAAGCATAAAAAAGAAGTCAGGAGCCAGAAGTCAGAATCCCAACTCAACTCCAATTATCGAACTCAGGTAAACATAGATCACCCAGATTACTCTTTGTTGTTTTTCTTGCCAACAGCTAAAAGCTAAGCGCTAATTTTATTACATTCATAACATTTTCTGGTATGAACACAAATAACACCACCACATTCGGAACATTCGTATTCTTCTTGCTGAGATTTAAGGAATTCATCTATACCTTTTTCTTTAATGAATTTAAGATTATCGATCATACTCATTTTATATTTTTGCCTGTAACCTTTATCAAGCTTTTCTAAAATCTCACACGGAAAATCTTTACATTCAAAACAATACTCCACTTCTTTTTTAGAAGCTTTTCCGCAACGCTTTTTTATGAAAGCACAATATTTATCTCTTACCCTACAGCCGATACAGGGATTTTTGCTTTTCTTACCACTCATGGTATACCCAAAATAAGCCACACATATTCGGCAGTTCATACCACAAACAGCTATCAATTCTTTCCTCATGCCCAGCACTTCTTTCTTTGTATAAATTTATACATTAAGAAGCCATTCTCCCCCAAGAATTATCCCCAACCTTCTTATTCTAGTTTCTTCCTGATTCCGTATATCGTTTCAACAATTTCTCCTATACCGGTAACGAGGCAGATCAGCCATAAGTATTTAAATAAAAAGAAACCACTGTTTCTCAAATAACGATAAGATAAAAATGAGCATAAAAGCAAGGCAAGAATCAGAATAATTTGAATTATTATATAATACTTTACGGTTAGATTGACAAACAGATATTTAACTCTTTTATCTCCATTCATAGCTATTCATTTTTTCTGTTTTTCACGAATCCTTATAGTTTTCCAACATACCGAAGATGTTTTTACCGAACCCAGGAATTTCCTAAAAGTTGGTTACGTGATTTCTCGTCATTAAGAAAGAGTAAAAGCTGCCCTTCTTCAAAACCGCTGGCATAGAGTTTTTTAATCCACTCTGTTATTTCTTCCCGGGATGCTTTACGACCATGATGGAGTATAGGATAGTTCCTCTGATGAGTACCAACAATTTCAGCAATAATTTCCTCTTTTTGAGACATTTTTACTCCTCCTCTCTTATATGTTACTATACTAAAATCGTACGAAAAAAAACAAAAAAGTCAAGTACTTTTCCAATAAAAACAAACTTATTTAACCACAAAGAACACAGTGTGGTGAATGGGTATATGAGTAGATGTGTAAAATGGGTAAAAAAACATTCAACCCATCCACCCACATACTAATCAACTCATTTACTTAAATTTCAACAACAAATCACAATATTGGCGAAAATATTTTTTATTCTACTCCCGCTACTTTTATTTCCGTCATTCCGTCTTCAAACTTCTTAAATAAATACATTATTTGTTGCCTGTGCTGGTCTATTGCATCGAGAACAATTTTTTTCTTCTCTTCAGAAGAAATATACTCGCTAGAAAGTGTCTTAAAAAGATCGTTAACTTCAGAAGATTCAAACTCATGAGCAATTTGATACGCGTCATGAAGATTCCCAATCTTTGTTTCCGAATGCTTATCAAATAAATTTCTGATAGAATGTGTCTTTAAAACCAATTCGACTTCAGGTAAAGATAGAATTTGTTCTTCAGAAAGAGATTCTTTGGTTTCTTCTAACCAATCCGCGTGTGTTATTTGGTTAATATTCATCTTTTTCCAAAAATCCTCAACCTCAGGTATATGAGAAAACAATTCCGCGAACTGCTGATACATCTGCCCGACTTTCCTCTTAGTCTCGATAGCACTCTCAAATATTTTCCCGAGAACTAATTCGGCATTAGAGTCCGACATTTCCAGACCTCCTTAAGGATTAATATTCTCTACTTATAATTGTATTCAATTATACCGCAAATGTCAAGTATAAAAATTATTGAAAAACCCTATATATTTTTAGTATACAAGTAGTAAATAGGGAGTGGTTGGACCGTTAGGTCGTGGGTCCGTGACTTTAGTGAATCGATAGATCAGTCAATACGTGAATTAGTCCCAATCCCTTCCCATTTTTACTTATAACATAATTTACCAATTCACCGATAACTAATATTTTCGTCTAATGAACTAACGATTAATTCTCTGTATCCTCTGTGGTAAATTTTTGTTTTTGCCAGCGAAAAACAAATACACCAATCAAAGCTCCGCTTATATCTACAAGAATATCAAAAAGATCATCCCATCCAGCGGGACCTTGTCCGGATAGCAACTGAATTGATTCCTGTATTACAGCTATGCTTAAAACACCTGAAATTACAATGAAACAAGAAACTAACGGTTTTCTATTTGAAAATAAGGATGATGCCAACCATGCAAGTATTCCATAAAAAATAAACCGCGCTACTACATGAGATAAATCCGAGTGAAAAAGCCAGTCAAAACCTGTTCTGTAAGCGGGTGAAAATTGACGTATGAGGTGGAACGGAAAAAGCATCCCGATACTCCAAATAATCAGTATTAATATTCGCCACTTTTGCTTCATAATTTAATCTATACCTGATACCAGGTTTTAGGTCTTCGGTATTAGGTTTTAGTTCTGACTCTGGACTTTGGACATTTGACATTGGACTATATTCTTAATCC
>Ga0315555_1003360_pt1 | contig 11012 bp, 6 predicted proteins | sample SalMarSW160380MG_FD_202113 | JGI IMG/M metagenome (GOLD analysis project Ga0315555, IMG submission 202113) | Salt marsh sediment microbial communities from the Plum Island Ecosystem LTER, Massachusetts, United States - Salt Marsh Sediment SW1603-80 ...
AGGCGAAGCTGGAGACGTTCGAGAACCGTCATCCGGAACGGGATTACTGGATAACGCTCGACTGCCCGGAGTTCACGTCGCTGTGCCCGGTGACGAACCAGCCCGACTTCGGCCGGATCACCATACGTTACGTCCCCGACAGCAGATGCATAGAGAGCAAGTCTCTGAAGCTCTACATATTCTCCTTTCGCAGCCATAACACGTTTCACGAGGAGGCCGTCAACCGCATCCTGGACGACCTCGTGAAGGCGTGCGCCCCCCGAAAGGCGATCGTCGAGGGGGCGTTCAACCCCCGCGGCGGCATCAGCATCACCGTCACGGCGGAGCATCCGTAAGGCGAGCAGGGCCTTGCATCCCGGCGCCGCTCTTTGTATCATGTGCGCCGTCAGGTTCTGCCGCAGGACCTATTTGGGGCGGTAGCTCAATTGGTTAGAGTACCGGACTGTCGATCCGGTGGTTGAGGGTTCGAGTCCCTTCCGCCTCGCCAGCTTTGCTGGCCCTGAGCAACCGAAGCGCGTCAGCGCAGGTTCTTCTCGAGCCACGCCTTCTGAAGGGTCCCCTTGATGCGCACGTTGTAGAAGCCGAGGTTCGCGGCCTTCATGCCGAGGACGACGTGCTGTTCGAACCGCGTGGGGGAGTAGAGCCGATTGTGTTTCAGGGGATGCTCGGGCATCCAGCTTGACACGAGCTCCTTCCCGTCGAACCAGAAGGAGACCCTGTCGCCCAGGACCATCCGGTACTGGTACTTCACGCCGTTCTTCAGCGGGTACGGCTTCATCAGCTTGCCGCCGCCGGAATGATCCACCTGAACGACCCCGTTGTCGGCGCCCACGGGATGCGCGCCCACTGATTCCCATCGCCCGCCGCCGGGTGCCGTCCGATACCGTATCGAAAAACCGGCGCCCTCGCCCCAGTAGCCTCCCGTCGCCTCGAAGCTCACCTCGATATCCCCGTCGAAGCGCGCCCGGTGCACGGCCGTGCCTACGTCGCCCGGCGCCAGCGCGACCAGCCGGCCGTCCTTCACGCCCATCTTCCCGTTCGTCTCCCAGTCCTCTTCCTGGCCGGGGTCTCTGAAATCGTAGAAGACGGCCGCCGCGCCGGTCTTCGGATCGTACTCCACCACCTTTCCCTTGAAGAGCTTCTGAATCGCGCCGGCGCCGCTCGTCCCCGCCGCGGCCTGCCCGCCGCCTGACTGCGCCTTGAACTCCCGCACCTTCCGGTCGAACCACTCCTTCGACAGCCTGCCGCGCACACGGAAGCTGTCTATGCCCGCGAAGCCGTAACCCCCGACGTTGTAGCCGGGGCGCTGATCGTCCCGCTCCGCCGGGAAGCTGAGCGGCGCGAAGCTCTTCACCAGCTTGCCGTCCACGCTGTAGTGTATCGTGCTCCCCTCGAACCTCAGCTCGTGCCGGTAGAATTTCGTCGTCGATTCGAACTTGTAGTCGAACTTCTCCTCCGCACCCTTGGTATAACCCGGTTCCGGCCCGAAGATTCTGAGGAAATCCGTCCCGGCGCGCCCTCCCTTGCCCTTGTCCCCCGCGGACCGGTAGGCGATCCACCACTTCCCGGCGTGGCCCAGCCGCGCGACCGACACCGTCTCCATGGTCAGCTCACCTTCGAAGGCCGCGTTCAGTATCCGCGTGAAGCCCCGCCTCCCGTCGGACGAGAGGATCTTGCCGTCCTTGATGACGGCGCAGTCCGGCCCGCCCTCCCAGTCGTCCAGCTCCTCCTCCTTGTCGAACCCGTAGGAGAGCGCTATCTCCCGCGTCGCCTGGTCGAAGCTCTCCACGGTGCCCTTGAATACCTTCCTGATATTGAACCCCACCACCGCGTCTTCCGCCCGCTCGATCAGCGCCGCCAGCTCGGCCGCCTTTTCCTTTCCCAGCTCGGAGGCCGCGTGCTCCTTCTCGAACGCCTTCAGCTTCTCCAGGAGCTTCGCTCCCGTCGTCTTGTTCCATTCCTTCATGCCCGCAACGAGCGTCTCGATCTCCTCCCAGGCCTTCCGGGCGGCCACCTCTACCGCGCCGAGCTTCATCACGTCCAGCTTCTCCCGGTAGTGCGCCGCGAGGGGATGGCTCCCCGCCTTCTCGAGCGCGGCGTCCGCCGCCGCGACGTCCTTCGCCCCCATCGCCGACACGGCTCTCGCCAGCCAGCCGCCGGCCGTTGCCGGGTCCGCGACGGGCATCAGTTTCGTCCTCTCCTCCTCGGTCAGCTCGTCCAGCTTCACCTTGATGACCGTCCAGCCCGACTGGTTGTTTATCCTGAACTCGTGCTCCAGCACGATCTCGTCTTCCGTCACCTGCTTCACCTTGCCCTTCCGCCTGCCCTTCGTCGTGTCGAGCGTCACCTCCGTGCCCACAAGCGCCTTCAGCCTGTCCCTGGCCTTCTTCTCCGCCGCGGCCGCCTCCTCGAAACCCGCCAGCAGCGCGCCCCACTTCTCAACGGTCTCCCGCATCGGCTTCAGGTCCTCGTTCCGTCGCGCGCCGTCCAGCGCCGCCTTCGCGCCCGCCGGATCGCCCGCCATGATCTTCTCGTCGAAGGCGTCCCACGCAGCGACGATCTTCTCCCTCGCCGCGGCCTCCGCTTTCCTGCGAGCGACTTCCGCGACGTTCTTCTTCTCCTTCCCCAGCCGTGCCCTCAGCCCAGCCACCTCTCCCGCAAGCGCCGCGTATTTCACCGCCGCAAGCTTGTCCAGCGCGGCCAGGGCCTTCCCCGGCTCGCCGTCGGCGGAGAGCTTTTCCGCGGCCTTCAGCGCCCCCCGTATCTTTTCCTCCGCCCGCTTTCTCAGCGCCGCGGCCGATTCCTTCGCCCTGGCCCCGAGCACATTCTCGAACCCCGCCGGCAGGTCCGCGTACACCGCCGCGGCGCCGTCGTAATCGCCGGCCCCGGCCAGCGCGTCGGCCCGGGCGGCGAGCTTCGCGAACTCCTTCCCCGCCGCCGTATCCTTCCTGCCGGAAAGCGTCTCTATCGCGTCCCGGGCCTTCATCTCCCATACCGTTCCCGCCGCGTACTTCACCACGTGGCGGTACCGGGACATCGCGTCGTCGTACTCCTCCGGATGCTCCTTTTCCCAGGTCGCCGCGTACTCGAACAGCTCCTCGGCCTTGCCCTTCGGCCGGTCCGGATCGGGACTGTCGTCGGGCTTGTCACCGGTCACGACCGCCCCGTCGCCGGGGTCCGGCGGCGGAGCCGGAGGCCCGTCCCCGGAACGCGACGCAAAGACGGCTATCAGAATCGCCACGGCGGCAATACCGCCGGCTATCCCCGCCATCAGCCCCACCGGTTTCTTCTTCGCCGATATCCTGCGGCGGGCCGCCTCGGCCGCCGCACCCGGCTTCGCCGTCCCCGCGCCCGCCGCCGCCACACCCGCCGCCACGCCGGCCACCGAGCTCTTGTGCGCCTCCACCACCTCGGATTCGGGCGCCTTCCCGTCCATCACGTATTCCATGTCCCGGACCAGCTCGTCGGCGTCGCGGTACCGGTCGTTCCTGTCCTTCGCCATCATCTTCTGGATGAGAAGACTGAGATTCTCCGACACCATCGGATTCACCTCGGAAGGCCAGGCTATCTGTTCCGTAAGATGTTTCGTCATCACCACCGCCGCGCTCGTCCCTCCAAAAGGGGGCTTTCCCGTCACCGCGTGGTAGAGCGTGGCCCCGAGCGAGTAGACGTCGGTCCGGCCGTCGATATCCTTCTCTCCCCGCGCCTGTTCCGGACTGACGTAATGCGGCGTGCCCACCATCATGCCGCTCTGCGTCAGCATCGCCGCCTCCGCGTCCTCGTGCCGGGCCAGTCCCAGGTCGCAGAGCTTCGCCGTGCCGTTCACATCCACCATGATGTTGTCCGGTTTCACGTCCCGGTGCACGATCCCGCTGTGGTGCGCCCACGACAGCGCCCGGGCGATCTGCATCGTCACGTGGAGCGCGTACTCCTCGTCCAGCACGCCCTTCTCCTTCACGATCTCCCGTAGGGTCGTGCCGTCCACGTACCCCATCACCAGGTAGTAGTACTTGTCCGTGTGACCCACGTCTATCGCGCTGACGATATTCACGTGGTTCAGCCCGCCGGCAATACGCGCCTCACGCAGGAATCGCTCGGTGTAATCCTTCGATTTGGCCAGCCGCGGGGAGAGGATCTTGATCGCTACCGTCCGGTCGAGGGAGAGCTGCTGCGCCTTGTAGACCGCTCCCATCCCGCCCTCACCGAGCTTCGCGAGTATCCGGTACCCGGGTATGGGGTTCTGGTCGGCTTCGGACGGCATAGTGCTTTCCTCATATAAAGTGAGCTCCCGAGGGCAATTGTTGCAGATTATCCGCCGCCGGTAAAGGGGCGGGGCCGTGTGCGGCGCACGCTTGACTTTCCGCGCGCGCAGGCCCATAGTTGTCCCGGGAGGGATCATGACCGATAACGCGCGCACCGACGGCATCCTGGCGACCACGCTGCACAACCTGCAGGGCGCGGCCCGCCGCGTGGGTATCGACCCGGCGCTCCACGAGAAGCTGGTGAAGCCCAAGGAAAAGATCGAGTGGTGCGGCAATCCAAGCCTCTCCGACGGCCGGATCATGAACATCACCGGCTTCATCGTCAGGCACTCCGACGCGCTGGGCCCCTCCAAGGGCGGCATCCGCATGACTCCCACGGTGACCCTCGACGACGTCACCGGCCTGGCCATGGAGATGACGTGGAAGACCGCGCTCATCGGCGTCCCGTTCGGCGGCGGCAAGGCCGGCATCCAGTGCGACCCGCGGACGCTGTCGCCGGCGGACAAGGAGACCGTCATGCGCTCCTTCACCCGCGGCATGCGCAGGCACATAGGCCCCGAGATCTACGTGCCCGCTCCGGACATGGGCACCAACGAAACGGACATGGGACACATACGGGACTGCATCGCCTATTCCGACGGCACGTCCATCCCCCGGGGATGCTTCGTCACCGGCAAGCCGCTGGTGCTCGGCGGCATCGTCGGCAGAAAGCAGGCTACCGGCAAAGGGGTCGTTCACTGCATCGCCGCGGCGTGCGCGTTCCTGGGCCTCCACATCGAAGAGCTGCGGATAGCCGTCCAGGGCTTCGGCAACGTCGGCTCCATCGCCGCGCTCCAGGCCGTCGCGCGCGGCGCCAGGGTCGTCGCGGTCGCGGACCTCTCCGGAGGCATCGTCGACGAAAACGGTCTCGACGTCGAGGCGCTCTCGAAACACGTCGAAGAAACCGGCGGGGTGAGCGGATTCGGCGCGTCCGCGCTCGCGTCCGCCGACGAGGTATTCGAGGTGGACTGCGACGTGCTCATCCCGGCCGCCGCCGGGTCGCAGATAACCGTCGCGAACGCGGAGAAGATAAAGGCGAAGCTGATCGCGGAGGGCGCCAACGCCCCCACCACCCCCGCGGCGGACGAGATACTGAACGAGCGCGGGGTATTCCTGATACCCGACATCCTGTGCAACGCGGGCGGCGTGTTCGTCTCCTACCTGGAGTACACCCAGGAAACCCAGCGGGAGCAGATGACGGTCGAGGAGGTCGAGGCGCGGCTGAAGGAGCGCATGAACGAGCGCTTCGAGGAGGTTCGCAGCTACGCCGAGGAGAACTCCGTCACGATGCGGCACGCCGCGATGGATCTGGCCCTCTCCCGGGTCGTGGACGCCATCCTGGCGAGGGGCTTCCTGCCGTAATCCCTACTTGACGATATCGTCTCCCGTGCCAAACCTCTCGTCCGGGCCCGCGGAGGTCACCCGGAGCCTCTTCTTCTCCATGCCGAAACGGAATTCGCCGCCCCATGCGTCCTTCGGCACCTTCTCCTCGTCCAGGAACGGCCCCGGCCAGCTCGGACCGCCGACCGCTACCAGCTCGTCCAGGTGCTTCGGCAGACGCCCCAGGGCCAGCTCGAACGACTTGATGGCGGTCTTCAGCTCCGCCGCCTGGGCCGTCGTGGTCTCCACCCGTACCCTCGCCATCTGGCCCCGCACATTGGTCGTCACGACGGCCGCGAGCATGCCTATGATGACGACCACGATCAGCATCTCCATCAGCGTAAATCCTTTCCCGCTCATGCCTTCACCCCCCTTGGGTAGGAAAAACCAGGCTTTGTACCCGACATAGTATACCCGACATTGGTGGAGTGTCAAGGCCTTGACAGTATTTTAATTTCCCTTCTGAATCACGCAGAAAGGGGTCTTGGTGGAGACTCCTGGAGTCTTCATCAAGACTCGTTTCGTCGCGAGGTCGTGCGAAGATTGTGCCTGCGAGGACGCAGGTGCGAAAAGCCCGCAGTCGACCCCGTGCGGGTCGTCGAGGACTTTTCGTGCCGAGGACGACGCAGGCGAAATCTGCAGCCGACCGCAGCAGAAAGGAGTCTTGGTGGAGACTCCAACAAAAGAAAGGGGACAGCGCCTCTGCGTCGTCAGCGATTTCCGCGATGCAGGCGCCGTCCCCGGACCGCTTCGCGGCTCGGAGGATTCCGGGGAACACTAACCCGTGTGTCGCCTCATAGCACGGGCGGTGCCCCCGGATACTCCTTCCGAAACCGGAGCACAGTCTAACTTTTCACCGTTTCGAGACATTCCCCGAGCTTCGACATCAGCGCGTCCGCCGACAGATGCTTGGAGAGCGTACGGTAACTGCCTTCCGTCTTCGTTCCCATATCGTCCGCGTCGATCAGCCCGGAAATGAAGATGATGGGAATGTGCGCGGTTTCCGGGTCCCTCTTCAGGGCCGCCGCCACCTCCCCTCCCGTCATCTCCGGCATCATCACGTCGAGGAGTAGAAGATCGGGCTTCCTCCTCCTCGCCGTGTCGATACCCTGCTGGGCGTTGTCGGCCAGGATGGGTTTCACACCGAGGTCCAGCAGATGTTCCTTCATCAGCTCGAGCACATTCCGGTTGTCGTCTATGACGAGCACCGTTTTCGCACTCATTCCACACATCCCTTCAGCAATTTCGCTACTCACTTCTCCCCCGTTTCCGCCCACCCGCTTCCATACGTTCAACTCTTCCGTTCATACCTGCCGAATACGCGGCACAGCTTTTCGATGTTCATATCCACCGCCTGCCCGGGCGGCTCCGCGAGGGTCACCTCCGGTGGCGCGCTCAGCATATCCAGCGCGATGAGCAGCTTCCGGAAGTTCCCGCCCTGTACGTGCGCCCCCAGGCTCTCCCCGTCCCGCCACTTCTCCGATAGCACCACGCATCCCCTGCAATCCTCGCCCCCGCCCAGCCCGCATTCCAGGCAGCCTTCCTCCGCCCGGGTACGCGCCACCAGACCTCTCACGCTCTCGAGGAATCGCTCCCGCTGCTTCCTTTCAACCGGCAGCACCATCCTGAGCTCCATCACTGCATTCCTCCTTTTCAACGCAACATGCTGGTCCGTCCCCTCATATCCTTGCACACGCCGTGCCAGACGAATCTTCAGCCGGATTGAAAGACGTAACTCGTTCTCGATAAAATAAATAGGAAACCGCCGACGGTGCGACGCGTAGGAGGAACTCACACAGAGAGGTCTGTGTATTTTGGACTGTCTACGAAATATGGGAGGCTATCTGGGCCGGCGAACCCCCAGCTTCTTCATCCGAGCGTCCAGGGTCGTCGGTTTCAGGCCGAGGAGCTCCGCGGCGCCGCCCTTGCCCCTCACCCGCCAGCCGGCCCGTTCCAGCACTTCCGTGATGTACTGCTTCTCGACCTCGGCGAGCGTTCGTCCCTTCGCGGCCATGCCGGGGACCGTCCGCGACGGTATCTGTATCCGGAGCGTCGATTCGTTCGCGCGGATCATCGCCTGCTCGATCACGTTCCTCAGCTCCCGGACGTTTCCCGGCCACGAGTGCTTCCTCAGCGCATCCATGCTGGCCTGAGAGATGCTCTCGATTCGCTTGCCGATCCTCTCGCTCAGCTCGTTCACCAGCGACCACACCAGCGCCGGAATGTCCTCTTCTCTCTCGCGAAGAGGCGCAATCGTTATCGGAAACACGTTCAGCCGGTAGAACAGGTCCCGTCTGAAGATGCCGTCGTCGACATCCTTCTCCAGGTCCCGGTTCGTGGCCGCGATCACCCGGACGTTCACGTCGATCGAGTCGCCGCTGCCCAGCCTCTCGAACCGGCCCTCCTGCAGCACCCGGAGCAGCTTCGCCTGCACCTCCGGCGTCAGCTCGCCGATCTCGTCCAGGAAGATGGTGGACCCGTCCGCTATCTCGAAGCGCCCCGCCTGTCTCGTGATCGCCCCGGTGTACGCCCCCTTCTCCCGCCCGAACAGCTCGCTCTCCACCAGCGCCGCCGGCATCGCGGCGCAGTTCACCACCACCAGCGGGCGCTTGCTCCTACTGCTCATGTTATGGATGGCCCGGGCGAGAAGCTCCTTCCCGGTCCCCGTCTCTCCCATGATGAGCACGGTGGAGTCCGTCGGCGCCACCTTCTCCGCCTGTGACATTATCGATTTCATCACGTCGCTCTGCGCGACGATGTCCCCGTGCAGGTGAGACAGCCGCACCTCCTCGCGCAGGTATATGTTTTCCGCCTCCAGCTGTTCCTTCAGCCGGCTGATCTCCTCGAAGGCCTCCTCCAGGTTCTCCTGGGCGCGTCTGCGCTCCGTGAAGTCGGTCCCGATCACTCCGAGACCGTCGCCCACCTTGAAAGCCGTCAGGATGAAGTTCCTGTCACCGAAGACGGGATGCGGCACGAAATGGTCTATGGTGAACGGCTCGCCGGTCTCCAGCACATGCATATATTTCGCCTGCCGGCCGGACGACTCGGCGTCCGGGACGAGATCCCTCATGTGCCTGCCCAGCACTTCATCCCGTCGGCGGCCGATGATCTCCAGCCCCCTTCGGTTGACCTCGAGGAGACGCAGGTCCTTGTCGAGCAGGAAAAACAAATCCGACGCCGCGTCCATGAACTGCGAAAGTCGCTCCCGGCTCTCGCGGAGCGCGAATTCCGCCTGCCGCGCTTCGGTGACGTCCCGGAAGGTACCCCATATCCGAACCAGTTTTCCGTTCTCCGCGATGCCGTGCGCGTTGTTGAGGAAGTAACGCTTCGTGCCGTCGGGCATCTCCTCCACGCCCTCACCGTCCACGACGCGGTATCCGCCCTCGATCATCGCCCTGAACAGGCTATCCACGCTCTCCCTCTCGGCGCCGAACAGCTCCCTGAGCCTCTTCCCCACCACTTCACCGGGCGCCTCGGCGCCGTACGCCTTCGCGCACGTCTCGTTGCACTCGACCAGCACTCCGTCGTACAGCTTCTTCACCTGCTCGCCTGCCGGCATACCGGTCGGTATCGGAGGATCGTACTCGTAGCAGAATATTGCGTCGGAGGTCTGTTCCAGCAGACTGCGGAACCGCGCCTCGGACTCCCGAATCGCCTCCTCGGCCATCCTCCGCTCGGTGATGTCCTCTCCCGAACTGATCGTGCCGGTGATGTTGCCTTCCCTGTCCTTCAGCACGGTGTTGTGCCACGCGATCAGCCTCTCATCTCCCGACGCGTTGACGATGGGGTTCTCGTAGTACTCCGCCGACACCACCTCCCCCGCCATCAGCCGGTCGAACACCACGCGCACCTGGGTCTTCATCCGGTCGGGAAGGTACGTGTCGAACCACGGCTTTCCGACGGCGCTGCACGAGGAGGGATCGCACCCGAGAATCTCACAGCCCTTCCGGTTCATCATCGTGATCCTGCCGTCCCTGTCGAGCGCGATGAACATCACGGCCGCCAGGTCGAGATACAGCTGCGCCTGGAAGGTTCTTTCCGCGACGACCCGCTCCAGCCGCTCCTTCACGCGATGAAGCTCGGCGAACTCGTCCGAGTCGGGAAGAGGAAGGGCATGACCCTTCTTCTCGAGGTCCTCGATACGCTCCTTCAGCGCCCCGAGCTCATGCAGGAATGCCTTGTTCGGCCCACTCTCGCTGTTCATTTGGGTCTGGTCCTCGGTTACTCCACAACACGTATTATCAGGCCCGTACCGCTTTTTGGCAAGCGTTTCCATTGTATGGTATCTGGACATCCGGGTACGGATTCCGGTCGCCAGGGACCCCCGAAGCCACCCGACTCCCCCAACCGTCCGGGCAGGCAGAAATGAGTTCTCCGCCCTTCTGCGACACGAGTCACGCAAGCACCTTCAACCCCTTACCCTGAAGAGAGTTATCGAACGTCACCCGCGACGCGTCTCCGGGGGCAGAAAACTCCTCCGCAACCGCGCCCCAACCGGAATCCTGGCACGGTTTTGGCATATACACCAGGCACAGGAGGTGCAAGATGGAGAAGAAGATACTGGCTCGCTCGGTGGGACTGAGACGGAAACTGGTCATCCTCTACGGTCTGACGTTCGTGGTGCCCATGCTCTTTATGGTAGCGATAGTGATACATCTCGTCGAGGGTCTCGACATCGAGACGGCCAACCTCGCGGGTGCGCGCTGGAGTATCGGGGTAGGCCTGGCCGGCAGTCTCGTCCTCTCGGTGGGCTCGCTGTGCTTTCTCTACCCGTCCGTGAAGGCCATCGAATCCGTCGCCAGGGACGCCGAGTCGTTCGTTCGCGAATCGGGCGACCGGAACCTCCACGTCGTCTCCTCGGGAGACGAGGCCGAGAAGCTCGCCAACTACACGAACCAGATGATACGAGAGCTCAAAGAAAAGCTGTCGGACATCGGCCGGTGCGCGGACAAGCTGGACACGGCCAGCCGCAGCCTGACACAGTGCGCCGTCACCGACGGCCTCACCGGCCTCTACAACCAGACATATATAAAGGAAAGGATCTCCGCCGCGGTGGCGGACGCGGAGCGCACCGGCAGGCCGGTGAGCACGATCATGCTGGACGTGAACGGGTTCAAGGGATACAACGACAGCTACGGACATCTCCAGGGGGACAGGGTGCTCAAGCAGATCGCCGGGGTGCTCTCCGATTGCCTGCGGGGAGCCGACCTGGCGGCGCGCTACGGCGGCGACGAATTCCTCGTGGTGCTCCCCGACACGGACCGCACCGCGGCCGGCAAGGTGGCCGAAAGGATCCGGAAGTCGGTCTCGAGTCATCGCCTCGGAGCGGTG
>Ga0315555_1003361_pt1 | contig 11012 bp, 9 predicted proteins | sample SalMarSW160380MG_FD_202113 | JGI IMG/M metagenome (GOLD analysis project Ga0315555, IMG submission 202113) | Salt marsh sediment microbial communities from the Plum Island Ecosystem LTER, Massachusetts, United States - Salt Marsh Sediment SW1603-80 ...
GGAAGCTGCGCGAGAAGCTGCCCGGCCCCTCCGATCAGCGCCCCCACTGCGAGGCCGAGGACCGGTTGTTGGGAGAACCGCGGCGCGAGGAGGAGGACCCCGAGGATCATCCCCACGTTGAACCAAACCGGCGCCAGAGACGCCGCGAAGAAGCGGCGATGCGAGTTGAGGATCCCCATGAAAACCGCGGCGAATCCGACCAACGCGATGAACGGGAAGACGATCCGCGTCAGACCGACGGCGAGCGACAGCTTCTCCGGACCGAACCCGCTGGCCAAGAACGGGACGTACGTCGGAGCGAGCCAGACCCCGAGGCCGACGACCGCAGCGAACAGAAGGATCAACCAAGAGAGAAGCCCGCTCGCGAATCGGTCGGCGTCTTCGCCGGAGACTCCCAGCCCCGTGTAGAGGGGAACGAACGCCGTCGATAACGCCCCCTCGGCGAGAAGCTGGCGCAGGAAGTGTGGAACAAAGAACGCGATCAGGAACGCGTCGTAGGCGCCGCTCGCCCCGAAGCGATCCGCGATCGCCACGTCCCGCAGCAAGCCCAACAGGCGCGAGATGCCGGTCGCGAGCGCCATCATCAAGACGTCGCGGGCGAGCCGCCTCATGGAGAGAGCGGGACGAGGCAGAGGGCTAGTCCGTACAGGTCCCCGGACCCCAGCCGGTAGACCGAGGACGAATCTCGGACGATGAGCGCGTTCTCGCCGCACTGGCTGAGCACGATCGCGTCCCGAATCGGAGCCGACATCGACGTCAGGAACGAGATCAGGTCCCCGGGAATCTCCCCTTCGCTCCCCGACTCGCTGACGAAGTTGAGGAGCGTCAGTCCACCGTGCCAGTCCGTCGCGAGAACGGCCCAGCCGCCCCGGGCGTCCGCCGAAGAGGGCTCCGGCGCTGCGGTGGGGACGCCGGAATCGACCAGGACCGGACCGGCCGAAAAGGCGTGGGCGAAGACGGCTCCCTCCGGACCGACGCCGCACTCCAGGGAGAGCGCGTCTCCCAACCGGACGAGCGACAGGCGGGCTTTGGCCTCGCCGCTCGCCACGAGGAGCGTCGCCGTCGGATCGGCCGTCACGAACGGACCTTCGTAGACGGAGACGACCCGACCGCTTCGCACTTTGACGACGATGAACGACCCGGGCACCCCGCGGGCGATCGTCCCGACGTAACCGGTCGGGTAGGCGATCACTTCGCCGTACAGGAGCGGGCGGTTGACGTCGTCGATCGGAATCCGTCTCCCTCCGTGCTTCGCGTAGATCGTCGCACCGGCGGAGAAGTACGTCCACCAGCCGAACAGGTCGAGCCCCAGTCCGTCGTGCGCCTCGCCGTCGACGGCGTACGGCGTCCCCTCGATGACCAGCAAGTCGACCGGGAGCGGCGTGCGCGGACAGCCGAGGTTGATCGCCGCGACGGCGTCCGAGGAACGGGCGAGTTCCTCGATCGAGGCGAGGGTGCCGAACGCCGTCGAGGGGAACGAAGGAACGAGTCGGTATCGGTCTCTCCACGCTTCGACGTAGATCCAGTCCGCATGCACCCTCCCGGTCGACCCCACGGTCGCCAACTCGTGCAAGACCAGCCCCTCGCCGATCTGAGTGATCGCCTCCGTCTCGGGCCGGTCGGCCATCTCGAGGCAGAAGGAGTAGAAGCCCGAGCACTCGTACGTCTGCGTACGGACGGTCGCCTCCTCCTGGAGCGTGATCCAGACGTCGACGCAGCTCGGAGTCCCGAACCGGAGGCGAAGGCTCTCGACCCCCTCGTCCCCGAGCACGATCAACCGGGGTTGGACCTGCGAGCGGCAGTGATGGATCTTGAGCAGAACCTCGGTCCCGTCGTCGGACTCATCGATCGCGATCGGAACGAACCCGTCGAAGCGGAGGACGACGCGCTCCGCCGTCGCCTCGACGTCCTCCAGCATCGCGGTGACCGTCTCCACGTACCACGTCTCTCCGACGCGATGGATCTCGCCGCCGACGAGCCCGACCATCCACTCGAGCGTCGCGTACGGAATCCCGTTCCGAACCGCGTACCGATCGGCGTCCAGGTCCCGCCGACCGTCGCGCCAGCGAAGGACGAGCCGCCCGTCGACGACCGACGTTTCGATCCCGACGGCGAGCCCGAACTCCTCGATCGGAACGAGGATCGATCCGCCCTCCGCGAGGATCGGCTGAGTCAACGCGACGGGCGAATCGTCGACGGAAATGGAGACCGCGATCACGCAGGTCGAGCACGAAACGACGAGGAGGAAGCAGACAGCGATCCCCCCGACCACCCCGCGTCTCATCGAGGGCTACTCCTCCTTTGCGCCCTCCTCGTCCACCTGTATTCGGACCTCGACCGAGAGGTCCTTGTACAGGTTGATCGTCACGGCGTGCGGACCGAGCGTCTCGATCGGATGCTCGAGCCAAACCCGCGACGCCTCGATGGGCTCGCCCAACAACTCCTCGACCTGTCCGGCGATGTCCTCCGCGCGCACCGAACCGTACAGGCGGTCGTCGTCGTGTGCCTTCCGCTCGAAGCGGAGCGTCCGATCGGCCAGTTTGTCACGCAGAATCCGGGCCTTCTCCTCCCGCTGAAGGAGTTCGGCCTCGTGGGCCACCCTCTCCTTCGCGAAACGGGCCACGTTGTGCTCCGTCGGCGGGACGGCGAGCCCGCGAGGGAGCAGGTAGTTCCGCGCATAGCCGTCGGCCACGTTGACGATCTCGCCGACGTGGCCCAGCCGCTCGACGGTCGTTGTCAGCAGTACCTTCGCGATCGTAATCACCCCGGTTCCCGTACCGCGTGATTGTAGAAACCCCGCATCTCTTCGTCAAACCGCGCCTCTGCCGGCATGCGGGGCCGATGGTATACTGTCAACCGATGATCGATCTGAAGGAGTGGGTGGGCCGGCGCGATCGGGTGCTGGTGATGGGAATCGTCAATGCGACCCCGGATTCGTTCTACGACGGCGGCCGTTTCATTTGCTCTGGGGATGCAATCGCGCACGCCCTGCGGATGGTCGACGAGGGGGCCGACATCGTCGACGTCGGTGGGGAATCGACGCGGCCCGGGTCCCGGCCGATCTCCGTCGAGGAGGAGATGGACCGCGTCCTCCCCATCGTGGAGGGGATTCGGGCGCGAAGCCCGGTTCACATCTCCATTGACACGACCAAGGCGGACGTCGCTGCAGAGGCGGTCTCACTCGGGGCCGGGATCGTCAACGACGTCAGCGCTCTCCGATCCGACGAGCGGATGGCCGCGGTCGCCGCGCGCGCAGGCTCGTTCGTCGTCCTGGTGCACATGCAGGGGAGCCCGGAGACGATGCAACAGAAGCCGACTTACAGGGACGTCGTCGAGGAGGTCCGCTCGTTCCTCGCCGAGAGGATCCGGGCCGCGGCCGAGGCGGGAATCGCCGAGGGGAGGATCTTCGTCGATCCGGGGATCGGTTTCGGCAAGACCCTCGACCACAATCTCACCCTCCTCCGTGACCTCACGAGCCTGGCCGCCCTCGGTCGACCGATCCTCGTTGGCCTGTCGCGCAAAGCGTTCCTCGGGGCGATCCTGGACGCCCCGCCGGACGAACGGGTCGAAGGGACGATCGCCGCCAACACCGTTGCGATCCTTAACGGAGCGTCGATCATCCGGGTTCATGACGCAAAGGAGGGAAGGCGGACGGCCGACGTTGCAACCCGCCTTCGAAGCCATGTCGCTGCGAGTGACTGAGTTCCTGGCGAGCCCCGGGCGCCGTTTCCCGATCGCGATCACGCTGAGAGGCGGCCACGACCCCGAGAGCCTGTGCTCGGTCGAATCGATCGAGCTCACAGGCGAGGCGTTCGCCCAGCTGGCGACCCTGTACCTCGAGGTGACCCTCCGCGCGAGGCTGATCCAACCCTGTCGGCGCTGCCTCGAGCCGGTCAAGACGACGCTGGAGCTCGACGAACCGTTCGAGGTGCCGATCCCGCCGAACGCCGAGTCGGTCGACCTGTTGCCGATCGCCCTCCGCCTCGTCCTCTCCGCCCACGAGCCGAACGTCCTCTGCCGCGACGACTGCCGCGGCCTCTGTCCCGCCTGCGGGATCGACCTCAACCGGCACCCGGACCACGTCTGCGAATCGGATGAAAGCAAGCGGACGACGTTGAGGGATCTCCTGACATGACGGGGAAGTTCGTCGCGCTCGGCTTCGACCCCGGCTTGGCAACGACCGGCTACGGGATCGTCCGCACCGCCGGCAACGGGTGGGAGGTCGTCGCCGGCGGGGTGATCGAGACGGAGAAGGGGATCTCCCGAGCCGATCGGCTGTACGCGATCTACCGGGAGGCGCGCGCCTTGATCGAGGCGTACCGTCCGGACGGCGTTGCGATCGAGGAGATCTTCCTGGCGACGAACGCGCGGACTGCCATGCGCACAGCGGAGACCCGCGGCGTCCTCCTGATGGCCTCCGCGGACCTCTCGATCCGCGGCTATACGCCGCTGCAAGTCAAGAAGCGGATCGCCGGTTACGGGAAGGCGCCGAAGTCGCAGGTTCAGGCGATGGTCCAGCGCCTCCTCCGGCTGCCGGAGATCCCGAAGCCGGACGACATGGCCGACGGGCTGGCCCTGGCGCTCTGCTACCTGCTCGACCGACAAGGAGTGCAATCGACGGAAGATGCCTACCTATGAGGAGATCCTTCGTATCCCCGATCGGCTCGACGAGAAGCGTGCCCTGTTGTTCGACGGCCACTCGCACGTCTATCGAGCCTTCTACGGGATCCCGGATCTGACGACCCGCGCCGGACAGCCGGTCAACGCCGTCTACGGATTCTGGCGGATCCTCCTCCGCACGCTTCGCGACTACCCTTCGGCCTACGCCGCCGTCGTCTTCGACGCGGGCGGGGTGACTTTCCGTCACGAGCTCTACTCTGAGTACAAGGCGAACCGAAAGCCGATGCCCGAAGAGCTGGCGACGCAGCTGCCGTGGATCGAACGTCTCCTCGCCGCGCTCGGCATCCCGACGCTCTCCGTCCCCGGCGTCGAGGCCGACGACGTCCTCGCGTCGATCTCCGTGCGAGCGGCGGAGCGCGATCTGACCTGTCTGATCGCCACATCCGACAAGGACATGGCGCAAGTCGTCTCCGATCGGATCTTTCTCCTCCGGCCGGGGGGGCGCGGCGTCGACGCCGCGCAACAGCTTCTCGATCCGGCGGGCGTCGAGGCGAAGTACGGCGTCCCACCCGAGCGGATCGTCGATTTCCTCTCGCTGGTCGGCGACACGTCGGACAACGTCCCCGGGGTCCCCGGGGTCGGCGACAAGACGGCTGCGCGTCTCCTCCAACAGTTCGGCTCCCTGGAGGCCGCGCTCGATGCGGCCGACCGGGTGAAGAACCGGCGCGTCGCCGCGGGGCTCGCGAATCACAGAGAGGACGCCGAACTCGCCTGCCGGCTGATCCGCTTACGATCCGACATCGAGATCAGCGACATCCCCGAAACCTGCCGCTTGCGCGGGATCGACCTCGACGGACTGGCTCGCGTCTTGACCGAATTGGAGTTCGCCACCGCCCTGAGCGAGTTGGGCCTCGAGCCGGCCGCAACGGTCGATCGCCCGCCGCCCGAGCCGACACGGCCCGTTGCGTATCACAAGGTCCTCGACCGCGATGCCCTCGTCGCGCTCGTCGGGGAGATGGGGAAGGCGGAGCTCGTATCGCTCGATCTGGAGACGACGAGCCTCGATCCGATGGAGGCGCGGATCGTCGGGGTCGCGCTCTCGCTGGAGCCGTACGTCGGCTACTACGTCCCGATCGGGCATGAGGGGCTCGGCGCTCCGGTTCAGCTCTCGCTTTCCGTGGTTCTCGACGCCCTCCGGCCGATCATCGAAGGAGAGGCCCCGCCGATCATCGGGCAGAATCTCAAGTACGACCTGATCGTCCTCCGCCGACACGGCGTGAATCCGCGCGGGATCTCGTTCGATTCGATGATCGCCTCGCACCTGGTCCACCCCGAAGAGCGCCGGCACAACCTCGAGCAGATCGCCGCGAGCTACCTCGGTCACGCGATGCTTACGTACGAGGAGGTCGCCGGGAAGGACGGCCCGTTCGCCGCGGTCCCGATCGATCGGGCGACGGAGTACGCCGCCGAGGACGCCGAGATTGTCCAACGGCTCTACCCTCCGCTGACGCGAGATCTCGAGGAGAGGAACCTGACGCGGCTGTTCCGCGAGGTCGAGATCCCGCTGATCCCGGTCCTCGCGCGGATGGAGGAGCACGGCATCCTCATCGACAGCGACGTTCTCAGCGCGCAGGGCGACGAGATCCGGACCGAGCTCCAGATCGTCGAGGCAGACCTGATGGATCTCGCCGGCGGGCCGTTCAATCCCAATTCCCCGAAGCAGGTCGGCGAGATCCTGTTCGAGCGATTCGGGCTGCCGGTCATCGATCGGACGAAAACCGGCCCCTCGACGAGCGCTCGGGTCCTTTCCATCCTCGCGGAGCAGCACCCGTTCGCGGGGAAGCTCCTCGCGCACCGAGAGCTGCAGAAGCTCTTGACGACCTACATCGACCAGCTCCCGAAGGCCATCCACCCGTCGACCGGGCGGATCCACACGAGCTTCCACCAGACAGCGACCGCCACGGGACGACTCTCCTCGTCCGAGCCCAACCTACAGAACATCCCGACCCGAAGCGAGATCGGCGGCCGGATCCGGGCCGCGTTCGTCGCTCCCGAGGGGTCGGCACTCGTCGCCGCCGACTACTCGCAGATCGAGCTTTGCTTGCTGGCCCACTTCTCCGAGGACGAGCGTTTGATCGAAGCGTTCCACGCCGGACTCGACCTCCATCGGCTGACGGCGAGCGTCGTGTTCGGCCTCCCGGAGGGACAGGTCCCAGATCGACTGCGCGATGCGGCCAAGCGGATCAACTTCGGGATCCTCTACGGGATCAGCCCGTTCGGACTGGCGCGGGATCTGGGAATCCCGCAGTCGGAGGCGAAGGGGTACATCGACCGCTTCTTCTCGGCGTACCCCGGCGCCAAGGCGTACATCGACCGGATGATCGAGCGAGCGACCGAGGCGGGCTACGTCGAGACGATCCTCGGCCGCCGGAGGGCCCTCGCCAACCTCACGTCGCGGAACGTCGCACGCCGCAACTTCGACCGCCGGAACGCGATCAACACCCCGATTCAGGGGAGCGCGGCCGACCTGATCAAGCTGGCGATGATCGAGATCGATCGGTGGATCGAGGATCGACGCATCGCCGTCAAGATGATCCTTCAAATTCACGACGAGCTCGTCTTCGAGATCGAGGAGGAGACCCTCGATGAGGCGACGGCGGTCATCGCGGAGAAGATGGAGGGGGTACTCCCCCTCCGCGTTCCCCTGTCCGTCAAGGTGGCGTCGGGACACGATTGGAGTCAGATCTAGCGATGGAGCACCGAGCGCGACCGGAGATCCTCACGCGGGAGCGGATCGACGCGAAACCTTCGCGGAGGGGCTGTGTACGTGGTTGCGAGGTACCCTCGGAGCAGATGATGACGAAACGCGTTCTCGCGTGTGTGGCCGTGGCGGTGGTATGTCTTGGGCAGATCGCGCTCGCCCTTCCCGATCTCGTCGTCTCCCGCTTGGAGATCTCGCCCGCGGCCCCGACGGACGGCGCCCTCGTGACGTTGACGACCACCATCGAAAACACCGGCAACAGCGACGTGGAAGATCCGTTCTTCGTCCGGTTCAGCGTCGACGACCGAGAGATCGACCTCGTCTCGCTCACCCCCCTCGGCAGCGGCCGGACCAAGAACCTCACGACGACGTGGACGGCGGCGGCCGGCCCGCACGTTCTGTCCGTAGAGGTCGACGGGCCGTTCGACCGCGTCGAAGAGGCCGACGAGCTGAACAACACGCGATCCCTGCAGGTAAACGTCCGGCTCGGCGAAGAGGCCTTGGCCGCCCTGGCGCCGTTGAAGATCGCCGTCGCCCGATTCGACGACACGAGCGACGCGGGGTTTGTCAACGTCGGGGAAGGCGTCGCCGACGAGTTGATCGATCGCTTCACAGTGAGCGGGTTGAGGGTTCTCGATCGCGCCGAGCTGGATGCGGTGATGCAAACGAATGGGCTCAATCCCGCGTTGCCGGCCGACGTCGCCTTGGCGGGCCGGCTCATCGGAGCCGACCTCCTCGTCCTCGGATCGGTCGTCGGCGTGGGGGCGGAAGAGCGGTCGCTCAGCCTTGGGTTCCTCCGCGTCGACAACGCCTCCGCGGACGTCCTCCTGTCCGCGCAGATCCTCGATGTCTACAGCGCGCAGGGCCTGTCCTTCGCGTCGGCGGAGGGTCACCATGAGGGAACGACCGGCTTCTCGATCGACCTCGGCCAGCTGCTCTCGTTTCTCACCACGGGATCCTCCGAGGTCTGCGCCGGCGGTCTGCAGGCCGACCGCGCTTGGTACAACTCCGGGCAGACTGTCCTCCTCGGGTACCACAACGACGGGGTGCCGGGATGGTTGGGTGTCGAGATCTATTCGTCGACGGGCGCGTTCCTGAAGTGGCTCGGGTGGCGGTTCATCGATACCGACGAGTGCGAAACGTGGTCCTGGGATCAACGAATCGCGTCCGGCCTTCCGATGAGCCCGGGAATTTACACGGCGAAGCTGTGGGACGGGACATCGCACATCGACTCGGTGGGGTTCCAGATCCGGCCGGGGATCAGCCTGTCGATTCCCGCGGCCGAGGAGATCACCGTGGGCAGCCCGGGGTTCGACGAGACCGTCGTCGGCACGGCGATGAATCAGGCGATCGACCGCCTGGCCTCCGCGCTCCTTCTCTCCATGGAGGACCTTGCGCCGGCGGTGCTCCTCGACCGGGCGGCGCCGTTGGCCGCCGGGGCGACGTTCGCCCCGCGGGCGGGGCAGATCGCGGCGATCCTTCCCGACGGTAGGATCGCGATCAACCTCGGCGCGTCCTCCGGCGTGACGGAGGGCGACGTCTTCGAGGTCCTCGAAGTGAAGAACCTCGTCCTCGACCCGAAGACGAGCGAGATCCTGGCCTACGACGTCCTTTCGGTGAAGGGGGAGATCACCGTCAGCGAGGCTCGCGAACAGGTCTCCTACGCTGTGCCCACCGGTGATTTCGTGCCGATCATCGGAGACGTCGTCCGCGGCGTCCCGTAGCTCGCATTCGCCGCCCCGGTTGGATAGACTCGCGCGCGATGAGCCGGAGAACCGTTCTCGCGATCGTGGTCCTCACCGTCGTCGCCTGTCTGTGCCTTCCCGCCTTCTCCGGCGAAGCGATCTACCCCCTCGCCTTCCCGATGCCGATGTTCACCCTCTCCGGAGCGCGGTCGCTCCGATGACTCCTCTCTTCGGCACCGACGGGGTGCGCGGCCGGGCGAACGACCTCCTGACGCCCGAACTCGCCGTCGCTCTCGCCCGAGCCGCGGCGACTCGGATTCTCCCGGGAGGCGGTCGGGTCATCATCGGGCGCGACACGCGGGTCAGCGGTCCGATGCTCGAGGCGGCACTCGCCTCAGGATTCGCTTCCGCCGGCGCGGACGTCCGACTCGCCGGGATCATTCCCACCCCGGCGATCTCGTTCCTGATCAAGGACGAGCGCGCCGACCTGGGCGCCGTCATCTCCGCCTCCCACAATCCGCCGGAAGACAACGGGATCAAGTTCTTCAACCGGCGCGGGATGAAGCTCGACATCGGGGAAGAGGAGGCGATCGAGGCGGTCATCGACGATGGGCCTCCGCCGGCCGCCCGGATCGGGACGATCGCCCCGCTCGACGCCGCGGGCACGAGATACGCCGCCTTTCTCGCCGGCGTCATCGACGTGGAACGCGTCGATTTCTCCGGGACGACGATCGTCGTCGATTGCGCGTACGGCGCCACCGCGAGGATCGCCCCGCACGTCCTCCGCCGCCTCGGTGCGCGCGTCGTCGCGTTGCATGACGACTTCAACGGAAACCGGATCAACCAGGATTGCGGCTCGACCTGTCTCGCTCCGCTCCGCCGCGCCGTGCACGAGCACGAGGCCGACCTCGGGATCGCGTTCGACGGCGATGGGGATCGCGTCCTTCTTATCGATTCGGACGGGGAGACGATCGGCGGAGACCATATGATCGGGATCGCGGCGCTCCACATGGCCGGGACCGGGACCCTCTCTCCGCCCGTCATCGTGACGACGGTCATGAGCAACCTCGGACTCGAGACGTGCCTCGCCGGTCACGGCATCGAGGTCATTCGAACCCCCGTCGGCGACCGCTACGTCTCACAGGAGATGTGCGACGTCGCCGCGCTTCTCGGCGGCGAGCCCTCCGGGCACATCGTCTTCTCGGAGCACTCGCCGACCGGAGACGGGATCCTGACCGCGGTGAAGCTCCTCGAAATCGCACATCGGCAAGGGATCGATCTCGGGACGCTCGCCCGCTCGATCCCTCTCTACCCGCAGATCCTTCGCAACATCCCTTGCGCGTCGCCTGCGGAGCTGATGGAGGACGTACGCGTTCGAGACGCGATCGCGCGGGCGCGAGAACGGCTCGGCGCGAACGGTCAGGTCCTCGTGCGAGCGTCCGGGACGCAATCGCTCGTCCGGATCCTGGTCGAGGCGAGCGACAGGGCGGAGTGCGAGCGGATTGCCGACGCGATCGAAGGGGCGCTCCGCGCCGCCGAGACCTAGCGATCCGGGCTACACCCCTCGTCCCTCCGCGCGCTCGTCGAACGGGTACGTCAGCACGGGATCCCTCGCCGCGCGCGTCTGATCGAGACGGCGGACCGGCGCCCGATGCGGCGCCTCGTGAAGGAGCTCTGGATGCTCCCGCGCCTCGAAAGCGATCCGCTCCATCGCCTCGGCGAACCGGTCGAGTCCTTCCTTTCCCTCGGTCTCCGTCGGCTCGATCATCAGCGCCTCGCGGACGATCAGGGGGAAGTAGATCGTCGGAGGATGGAACCCGTAGTCGATCAGACGCTTGGCGATGTCGAGCGTGCTGATCCCGTCGGCGAGCCCCTTCCCGGACAGGACGAACTCGTGCTTGCACAGCCGATCGTAGGGAAGAGGGTAGGTCCGCTTCAGACGCTCC
>Ga0315555_1003363_pt1 | contig 11009 bp, 16 predicted proteins | sample SalMarSW160380MG_FD_202113 | JGI IMG/M metagenome (GOLD analysis project Ga0315555, IMG submission 202113) | Salt marsh sediment microbial communities from the Plum Island Ecosystem LTER, Massachusetts, United States - Salt Marsh Sediment SW1603-80 ...
CGTAGCGAGTGTACCCGCCGGAGTCTAACACTTCAACTAGACGGTCCCAGCCAGCCTGCAATATGGCGTCCGGGCTGGTCAGTTCTTCCTGTTCAAAATAGAGGTAAGTCTCTTTGGCGGTTTCAGCCGAGATTCTTTTGGCAAAGAGTACGGAGGCCAAGAACCATTTGAACCTGTCCTCCGGTTTGGTTAGGTCGAGACCGAACTCGGCTGAATAGCTTTGAAGCTTTGAGAGGGCGTGCTTCACGCTCATGTAGTGTCACCGTTGTTTAGCAGGGCTATTCCTGCTTAAAGCTTAATCGGGAAATCTGAGCTGGGCGACTATTCGAGCAGTGCATCCTAAACACAGGGCTATAGGCTTCAACCAGAAACACCGTCATGAACACGACAAGCATATCCTGGACAAGCAGTCTACATGGGTTTGGGATTAAGATTTATCTTTTTCGAGGTCATAATTACTTTTGTTGTGAAGAATGACAGTGATAATATGATCAACATTCCACTTTCAAAATCAGTCAAGCTCATTTCTCCCCGATTGACCGTGTTGATAAATACTGTGGATGAGGGGGGTGAATTGAATTCTTCACCTTATTCTTGGATCTTTCCTCTTAGCTTTGATCCCCCCTTAATTGGAGTTGGTATCGGCGGTAAACATAAATTGAGTTATGTCAACTCAAGAAAGACTGGTGAATTTGTGGTCTGTGTTGTTTCGGTGGATTTCGGTCAGCAAGCAGTTAGCTGCGAAAAAAGCCATAAACCTGGAGATAAGCTTTGGGAAAAACATGGATTACACGTAAAGAAATCAGAAAAAGTCAAAGTTCCGAGTATAAAAGAAGCTAGAGCAGTTTTGGAATGCAAGGTAACTCGATTTCTAGAATATGACGGAGACCACGTAATCCTTGTTGGAGAAGTTGTTCATGCTGAGGCAGAAAAAGGCGGACTGGATGAGATAAACCCGTTACTTCATGATTCAGGAGAAAAGTTCAGAAAGGTTGGTAAAGAGATAATTTTGAAAAGAAGAGAATAAAATGCCTGCTTCTGATTAAATAGTTGTTATTGCCTAAGCGCAACAACAAGTTTCTATGGAATCTATGGAGATCTGACAAACACAAATTTAAAATCCAGCCACTAGGATGCCATACTATCATTCTGCAGTATATCTTCAACAACCAACCTCATAGGCAAAGATGTTGCGCTAAAATAATCGTCTGCGTTACCAAACCCAGTCACTGAGAAAAATACCGAGCAGCTATCCCTCAAAGAAACGTGAAAGCCAACAATAGTTTCCTTTCCGGGCACTAAAGCGTGAATGAACTGCTCACTGTTTTCAACCAAGATGTTGTTTTTGTCTATTGGGCGTAGAAGTAGTATTATATTCCGCAACACTTCATCTCCATCATTACAAATGACTACGTCCAACCTATTCTTTCCCTTCTTTAAATTTGCATGCTGGATGAGGAATTCAAGCAGAGAATAACCCCTCATTTCGAGTTCGCCCTCCCTAAAATAGAGAATTGAGTTCTCACAATAGTGTGATTTCATTCCTTATATGTTTGTATGATTGCATTCTAATGACCATTAACTCTACGAATTGCCTGAAAAGATCTACTGAAATAGATCTATATTCGATATTTACTATTGGAAATGATGTGATATGCTTTTCACAGTTTCTGGTCTGACTTTTCCTTAAACTGCTGCTGAATTACTCTTTGAATTGAGAATCAGCCATGGCAATCAAATTGTCATTAGCCGTCTATTTTTTAGGTAGCAATTCGGCAATGTCGTAAGTTGCCACACACAAAACGCTATCGCAAGCCCCATAGTAAACTAGTACTTTGTCATCGATAACAATGTTGCCACAGCTGAATACGACGTTTGGCACTTTCCCGAAGCGTTCGTAGTCCTCAACTGGAAATAGTATGGGTATTTCAGAGCGGTGCAAAATCGTTTCGGGTTCATTCTTGTCTAGTAATGCTAAGCCAAGAGAGTAAACTTTTTCGAAGCTCACGCCATGATATATCATTAGCCATCCTTCATTAATTTCGATTGGCGGTCCGGCTGCAATGTATGCAAAGTTGTTACCACTGGCTTCCTCAGGGTCTCGAGAAAAGAAAGAACATGACTACCCCATTCTCCGCCAAAAATGCCGAACTCGTGTTGAAAATTAACTACATCAATATCTGAAGAATTCACTTCTTCGGCTACTTTGATGTAATCCTCTTCGTTGTCATGCCTTATCTGCCATTTAACTCGTTCATCATAGCGGTGAGAAGCTCTGTTTTCATTTACAGCAATCACGGTGGATGAAACAGAATCACTGTAAAGATCCATAGCATCGATCAAATCTTTGGTAAAGACGCCTATCCCCCACTTCCTCGGAGGGTAGGTGCTACGATAACATACTTTTTTTGAAGTTCGAGAACCCAACAACATTTTGCGTATCCTTCCATTAAGTTTTAATTTCTATCTGGTGCAATTTTCTGATTTGACAGGTGGCATATATTCATCTGAGACTTGTTGGATGTTACACACACTCATTTCCTTACTTCTCATCTCAACCATCTCACCGAACATTTGCCAATTAGAACAATCTCGAGAAAAAGGAAAGCGCCAGCACATCCGATTTGCGCGTTTAGTCGATCCGACTCTTCCTCTAAAGAACTCTAATAGTCAATATGGAGTGGGTAGCCGACTATATTAGTATAGTCATAGTGGAAACACGTTTGCACGTTAATTTATTTAGTTTTCGAGTCCCATTTTTGAACGCTGCGAGATTGCTTTATCCTTGCGAAAAATTGCGCTTACTCCTCTTTAGTCGGTTTATAAAGGAGTTTGCACTAATCATATGCCAGTAGCGTTCTAATGTTGATGGACAAAGAAAGCAGCAATGTTACACGTTACAGCAACAATAAAAGGAGTGATGTAAAAATGTCGGATAAATCTGGAATTGTTTTCATCGGAAGTAAACCGCCAATGGACTATGTTCTAGCTATTATTACAGGTCTGTCTGCGGACAATGCTACAGAGCTAACCTTGAAAGCCAGAGGGCGCGCAATCACTACTGCCGTAGACGCAGCTGAAATAACCAGAAGACGCTTCCTAAAAGACCTAACCATAAGCAAAGTCGCGATTGGGACAGAGGAGTTACCGGCGAGAGAAGGCGAAAACAGGTCACGAATGGTTTCAACCATGGAAATAACGCTTAAAAAAGCGTAGGAAACCTTGCGAAAACATTCACCAAATAAGAAGTCAAGGCACCCCATTTTTTTTGGCTTCAAAACGCTGAAAAACTAGAACGTTTTTAGCAATTTTTGTTTTCTACTGATACTTAAGGACCCAGATGTTACATTACGGAAAGTTGGTCCAGCCATATTCTACTTTGCCATGAGTTCTTCTGAAGTTTTCAGAATGTGCCTCCTTATTACTGCCGAAAGTCGCCATGTGCGTTTCAAGGTCCTGAATAGACACGAAACAGCATGCACAAAACGGGCATCGACAAAAATCTACATCAGCTTCTTTTGCCGCGTTCTCTTCCGTGAATATCCCTCTTACCCTTGAATAATATAGCATTGTTTATCATATGGTTTCAACATTGTTGCAATGCAATTTGGTGATTGAATATGCCTAAGAACAAGAAAGAAAGTTGCAGGTCTGGAAAAGCATAAGCAGCTTCAAAGAGAGAAGGAAATGAAAAGGAAGCAGAGAAAGCAGGTTTCGCTTCCTGCAAAGCACGCTAAAAAGAAATAGTCAACTAAACGATATGCAGCGACTAAACCCTTTTAGTTCTCTATAGCCTCTTTATTCTCCAAGGCTACCCTATCACTAAATTCTGTAGTTAAGAATATGCCCTCCCCCCTCTTAGTTCGTTGCTGAATCACTTTTCAATACTGTCCTCTGCCCTTCTTCAAATGCAGCACGCGCTGTAGACTTTTCCACGCTATTTTTCAAACTTTTGAGCATGTAGTTTATAAGCGGCGGCGCAAACATTAAATGGAGCGTGTGAGAAGCGATTTTTGCACAGCAAAATAGTAGGAGTTGAAATAGCGAATGTATAGAGACAGAGAGATGCACAAGGCAGTTTGCGCTGATTGTGGACAAGAATGTGAAGTTCCATTCAAGCCTGACGGAACTAGGCCAGTATACTGCCGAGACTGTTACTCAAAAAGAAGACCGCCTAGACGATTTTAGATTAGGTTATCGGCTTTAACTTGAAGATAGATTTTCCAATTTTATCATTTTCAATTTTTTTCTATTTCTCGAAATATAATAAACAATCTCGATTAAACGGTCTAGGCGTAAAACCCTAGAAAACCAATTGTTATGATGACTACCAAGCGCAGGGTCAAAGCAGCACAGCTCATAGAGCAGGATTTAAACCCAGACGTCAAGAAATACCTTCTTCTCCTGTACTCCTCGGCAGCAAACGTTGTGAGCTTCTCAGGCTTCACAACAAAATACAAGTAGATGGTCAACGCTAATAATTGGTGTGACTATTTTGTGAGCAAGCGTCGCCTTTTTGACAGACTAGAGTGCAACAGTTGCATATACAAAGGCATCAGTTATTGTTGGAACAGTTGTCCATACAATATTTGGCGAAGCCGTGATTAAACTCGCATCGCAGCGGCATTTTTTCGCAAATCTCATTTGAGAAGATATTCAAACCGAAAAGAAAAGCGTTTTAGTTGTTAGATCTCAGGAGTGGGCAAATCGATCGGTGCCACTTGGGGTCTTAAGATTTCAACGTTGATCGCGCCTGTTTTTCCGATGCTCATTTGTCTTTCGCCTCTAAACGCGGACACCTGCGCATTCTCAATTTGAACAGTGTCTCCAGCCGAGACAGCAGCTATTTGTCCGTTCCATAGGCAAAGTTTGATTGTTCCAGTCGCATCTGCTATCAACGCTTTAGCTACGCTAGCGTTGTTTCCATATCTTGTAACAACGTGCTTTGGCGCTGCAACTTCCAAGATTTTAGCTTTCAGATTAACATGCTGCATTCCAGTTCGCAAATCTTTGATGGAATTGGCAGTAGCTGTTCTATTTTTCTTTGCTAGATACCTACGGATCCTATCGGTTTCCATGAAATTTCTGAGTTGATTGCTTTTATTCAAAAGAAATTCTTCGTCTATTGGAAATTGAGCAATGACCTCAGAGTCCCTCATAATTAGAAAGATGAATTTGTTTTTTGTTTTGCCTCGACATTGGATTGATAATTTGTCGCATCTTGCTTTTTTGTGTTCTTCTGCTGAGCGTAGGGCATACAAGAATTTTTCAGGATTAACTTCATATTTTACTGAAAGAAAAGCAAGATATTCGCCAATTGACGGTTTACACCTCACGTTTCTTCACCTTTCCGTCCCTACATTTTAAGGTAACCTTTGTTTATGAGCCAGTCCGACTGGTTTTTCCTGTACCGCCAGAAAATGTCGCCTCGCTTGTCCGACTGAAAATCCCAAGGAGAAACCAAAACGACGTCGCCTTCTCTGATCCACACTCGCCTCTTCAGCTTGCCTCGAACTCTGCACAGCCGTTCTTTGCCGTCTTGACATTTCACCAGGATCCTTTCAGCGCCCAGCATTTTGACAGCCGTGCCCAACACATCGTTTCCGCTCGGCAACACCATATTTTCAAGGTTCCCTTCATTTGTGATTTTTCTTTTGCCCATGTTTCAACACCAAATTATGTGGTCGCACTTGCATACGCCACTTCTTTGGCAATCAGAATAATCTGGAGAAAAAGCAAAACGCACTTTATTGTCGATCTGACTCTTCCTCTAAAGAACTCTAATAGTTACATCAAAATGGGCAGCCGACTATATTAGCATAGCTACATCGAAAACGCGTTTTCTATGGAGTCTTACTGCATTTTCATTTGTTTTGAGCGCCATCCATGCAACGCTGCAAGAATTTCCTGTAACTTCCAAGTTATTCAGCCCATGTGTTTATATGTGCGGCAGCACACTTCTATGTGAAGAGTTTCTCTTATCCCCTGGGCTGAACCTATCGAGTAATTGAACCTTTTCAAATTAAACAATCAAGAGGTAAATAGAGTTGTGTACGTTGAGAGCGGGGTTAGTAAAAAACTGCAGAAGATGCAAATCATCCGTGCGAACCACTTGCACGTTAAGAAAGAAGTCTAAGAAGAAATTTTACGTAGACATTAAGAAGAAGGGGGAAACAAAAACATAGTAAACGTAGGTGACTACGCAAAATGTCCTGAATGCAACAGGATAGGTCGCGTTGTGTGGGTTTCGAAAGACGGGAAGACAGCAGGAATTCAATGTCCAGCAAGCCACCGCCAAACGAGCCGCCCTGCTTCAAGATTTGGCACAGTTGCACGCCCCCGATCTAAAAATAGCAGAAACATGGTTTTCATAACGGAAATCAAATGAGAATTGTTGCAGCCTAGTCAACCAGTAGATGCTTATGTTAGAAAAAAACTTTCCGCTCTCCAGCAAAATGAGAATAAGTGTTGACCACGAGAAGCTTGAGAATTTCTCTCAGAACCATGTTAAGTTTTACCTGAAGTACTCTTCTTTCGTATTCAGAGCCTTGAAAAAGCCCTCATTCCAAAAGTTCCTTAACTGGATGTTGAAAAAGGAAACAATAGAAGAGCAGGCAGTCAGCGCCGTACAGGTTAAGGTTCTTCCATTTAGAAGAAAGAATGGAAAAGGCGTTGCCGGAAACTGTAACACTACCCGAGGAAGAATCCGAATTTACCCAAAAACAATGAAATTTTGCCAAATATTCAAGCAAAAATTTGGACTAACCACTCTATTAGCCTACGCTGGAAATAGGGCAAGAGCTGCACTAATACATGAACTATTACACTTGAAATACATAGCGGACGAAAAAACGGTTAGAAAACTAGCCAAAGACTACTTTTGCATTTTCACGCAAAAACGATACACTCAGAGGGCGCATTCACTCTTTATTTACACGATGATATTTGATGCAAAAATCAGCGGAAAGAAAGCGCCTCCAGACGGCTCAAACCATCCAAGCATAAGATCAAAACTAGATGAAACATGTTTAAGAGCAAGTGGTGTCTTTAAGTAAGCGCTGTCAAAGGTGACAGTTTTGTCTCAACCCGTTTATGGAAGAATAACGAACTATCGAATAGGCATCAGAACACAATCTTCACGCGAATGCCTAATTCAATTTGCCGGCGTAGATTCTGCCGCTCAGACAGGCCCCCTCATGGGCCAAAAAGTGGTTTGGAAGGGCGAAAAAAAGACGCTTATTGGTAAAATCATAGGTTTCCACGGAAATAACGGTGCTGTTAGAGTAAAATTCAAGAAAGGAGTACCCGGTCAGGCGTTAGGAACAACAGTTGAATTAGTCCGCTAAAGAATTTGTGTGCGTCAACTTTTCGGTGAAGACAGGCGCCCAATTCATTTTTTGTTTCATTTTTTCCTAAACAGTTTCCTTATTGTGTGTGCTGTAAGACCATTTGAACACACTGTGCTGCTCAGCCGCTTTATTTCCTTGCGTATTTTCTCTTCGCCGTGCCCAAGCGTGTTTCGGGTCAAAACCGTTTGTCTTGCTGACGGCTTCTGACGGTGTAAATCTGCGTTTTGAAAAGCACGTTTTACAGTAAGCTGGTTTGCCCGCTGTGGGTTTGAAAGGGACCATTGCAGTTTTGCCGCAGTCGGAGCATTTAATCTCGAACATAGTTTTTTGCATCGTAATAATCACCTCTAGTAGCTTTGAGGCATAATTGAAAAAATTAGATTTCCAATTATCACTATTACAAAGGCTACGGCTGACTTAAAGGTTGTCATTGTAACAGACTCATCATGTCCTGTTTATTCGTGGCTGCCGTGTCTTTTCAGGCATTCTGGACAGATTTTTAGCTTGAATACTCTTTTTTTCCTAGTTTGAAAGAATTTTTTGCAGACTCTGCATTTAGTTTGAATGAAGGGGTTAGGTTCAAGTAGATTCAATCTTCTCTCTATCTCAGCTTTGATTTCAGAATCATCTTCCGTCTTCAAAGCCTCAGTCAATAATCTTCTGGCAGTTTCTAAACTTTTGTTTCCGAAAAACTTCGTGAAAACACTCGGCATCTTCCCATCAGAATCTATTCTCATTGGCAACATGCTAACAAAGTTTTCCGGATAGCTTTTGGACTTGTTCAAATCTACCACAGCAAATCGCAAATGTTTCCACGCATAAAGATTGTTAGTATAATCTCTTCTGAATATTCTCAGCTCAAAAGTCATATCATTCATCGCCTGATTAAAGGATAACAAGTGAAGTTAATCAACGTATCTATCCAGCTTACCGATTCTTCATCTATAAATACGTCCATGTGTATTTCTGTAAAGTTTTATGCTTACGTGTCATTTTCTTTCTATGTGACATTTCTTCCATTCACCATAATGCCTGTGTACTTTTTCGCGCGTTAGCTAGTAGGCAACAGTATAGGTGAGACCCGCATTATATATAGACGTTAGCGGCGAAAGCTATGATTTTGAAATGCGTAAATTGTGGAAACACGTTTAAAATTGATGTTGTCAACGATGGCGAGCTAGCCACTTGTCCTATCTGTGAAGCAGATTATAAGGTAGTCGTTAAAGATGGAAAAGTCCAACTTGAAGAATTCGTCTATGAAGGCGAAGACTTCGGTGAACTGTTATAGTAACGCAAAGCGGTTCCGCTCCCTTTTGGGGTCAAAACCCACCGAGCTTGTTGTTTGAGAAATAATGTTGATAGCCTGCTTTTACTAGTAAATTGGGGTTCGAATCCCTTCCCCGGCGCTGTTTTTCCAAGCCATTTTTAGGCTTATTTTGTAATAAATAGGCATAAATTATAGCGTTTTGGAATTGCTCAGAAACGAACATAGTTTGACCGAAGATTTTTGGCAGAATTTTGCCTTTACAGTCCCAAGCGAACCAACCAGTAATGTCATGCTTTTTGGTGGTGTTTCCTGTAATCGGGATAGAGACGACAACAAGCATCCCTTAAGTTATAGGCATTTGACAATTTTTTTATATAATTTATCGATGAGGCTTTGCCGAATTCGGGTCAATAATTAATATTTCTCCCAGTCTGTGTTTATGTTGTCCACCCGATTGCTCACCCTGACCTCTCTGACGAGTCTGCCTTTCTCTTCTCGCTCCCTGTTCTCTATGATCACGTCGGCGAAGCGTTTCACAACGTTGATGTCCACTTCACTGTGGATGTCCGCCTTCACGATGAAGACAACCGTATGGTTCAAGATTCTTGCGGCTGAGGCTAAATCAGAGTAGTACTTATAGAAGAGGCTCTCATCCATATGAGGAATCATGTTGTCGAGGAAGTCGCCTAGGACTACAGGTCTGCTGTCTTCAGGCAAGGTCTTCAAGGTCTTGTTCAGGAAGACGCTTACCATTGAGGGGTCTTCAGGGGAGAGGATGGGATACTCCAGCTCCGACACACCAGAGATTGTGGTGACCAAGCCGACCTTCGTATCCTTAGGAAGGGACAGCTGCGTTGGTGCAGTGGGGCCTAGAAGCAGGATGGGCGTACATCTGGTTTCCAGACGGGATATTAGGTCGTGGACAACTTTTTCGGCTCCGATGTTTCCTTTGATGAGGATGGCTATAACGCTGTACTGGTCTATTGGCTTCTTCAGACCGTGCAGGAACAGGGCGCGGGTTGCAAAGGAGAAGATCTCTCCGATTTTTGGGGTTCTTCCAAGAAGTCTGTAGAGGTAAACGAGGTTTACGGGCATCCCTACCGCGAAGACAAGGGCGACAGATAAGACCATGAGTTCTGGAAAAAAGGTATAGGTGACGACAGACACCAAGATACAAGAGGCGCCCATAAAACGCATCACAGGATTTTTACCTTCCATAGCTACTGTCATTATTATCAAACCGATCAGTACCATCCAGACCATCATTGCAGAAGAATAACTTGCGGAGAGATAAACTGAAAGTAACCGGATGAAGCCTCCTAACGCAATGTAGACGCCAATGAGAAGGTTTTCTGCCCTTTGGGCACGGTAGAAACTTGAAACAGCTACTGCACAGCCTAAAACAATCCATCCCACTGGGAAGAATGTTGGAGCAAAGGGTAAGCTAATCAACGTCGCTGCGATGCTTAAGAAGCCGCCAAGAACCAAGCCTCTTTCACGATCCCAGATTCCGTGGTTGATGAAACCAGCAGATATGGCAACTGTCCAAATGGTTTCTATTTGATCCCACGCCATTCCCTCTGGAGCCAATATTGTTATCAGAAAGGCGACGAAGAAACCAGCAGCAAAGCCGATCGAGACCCGCATATCGGTGCGAGTGTGATTCGGCACCTTTACCAACCTCCTTTTCGGCTAAACATGCCTTTCTTTCAACACCCCTATCTGAACTCCCACTCACAGTAGGGATCACCCATCGCAATACATCGTATCTCCTTAACATGTTGATTCTTGACAGCAGAGAAGAACCCGTTGAGAAAGCCTGTGGTGAAGTAGCAGGAAGGGCCCTTGATTTTTGTTTTGAACAGCTTCGTCTGCGAGTTCTCGCAGTTCTCCACTATTCTTATGGTTTCATTTACCGTAACCTTTCCAACTTTGTATTGGTTTAAGAAATTGAGGATACGTTTCACAGCCTCATCCTCACTTAACCCCGCTTCCAACAGGCGTTGTCCGACCTGCTTTCCGGCCTTGGCTCCCCCCATCCCCAACACCATGCGGTACCTCTCACCGGCTAGAGCGGGGAAGACCATAGCGTGGCAGACTCGGTGGATGTTTACCATACTTCCCAGCGTAGGCCTCTCCAAAAGAGGCTTTCCATGGAGCAGAAACTCCATGAGGTGCTGCATCAATCGTTGATGAATCTTTTCGATGGTCGAGACATCTTTCTCTAAAGAATCCTCCAGCTCATCAATTTGTCCGGGCATCAATTTGACTTCGCAGTAGGGATCCCCTAAGCCGATGCATTTCGTCTCGACAGCATTCCAGTCCCTTTCGAGTCCACGCAAACTCTCGAATGCTTGCACCATGCCTGCTATGCCAGGAGGTGTGTAGAATCC
>Ga0315555_1003366_pt1 | contig 11007 bp, 8 predicted proteins | sample SalMarSW160380MG_FD_202113 | JGI IMG/M metagenome (GOLD analysis project Ga0315555, IMG submission 202113) | Salt marsh sediment microbial communities from the Plum Island Ecosystem LTER, Massachusetts, United States - Salt Marsh Sediment SW1603-80 ...
CCCAAATCTGTCCAAATATACGAGGTGCCAGTCCATATAGCTCCAGATATTTGTTTGATGAGACATAGTTCCCGCGCAACTTTTCGTAATCACTAAACTGGATTACATTGTTGTCAAGGAGATACATCAGGATGTACTCATATTCGTTGAAAGGAAATACGGAAACAAGGCTTTCTAAACGTGCTGTTAGCATTGTCCTATTTTCTCGGTCAAGCCTAGAAACAAGCTGGTCCAGATAATTTCGTAGTTCTTGTTGGTTCATTATGTTCGCCTTGTTTCCAGTTCATAGAAGGGATTCTGCCATTGCCAACCAGTTCTGCCAGTATCTCGGTAGTTTTCCAGCCTTCTTATTGTGAGTTCAGCAAATACCGGATCGTTGTCCATTGTGTAGACCTTTCTGTTCGTCCGTTCTCCTGCGATTAGTGTGGTTCCAGAATGAGCAAAGAGATCGACTATCAAATCTTCTTTATTACTGCTCGTGAGGACTATTCTCTCAATTGCTTTGAGAGGTTTCTGTGCATAGCAGCCAGGTACATTTTCTTCCATCCTATAGAAAACTTGTTGAATATCAACCCAGACATTACCGGGGCGGATTGTGTCAGATTTTCCCCTTTCAAGATTCTCAGTCATTTTCCCATTTACAACCTTGTAGTATCCCCTCAAAATTTTGGGGATGTCAGTGTATGTGACTTGGAATCCAGGTTTTCCACGGGTATAGTGCAGTAGTTCTTGGCGAACCCACATCCAATTTTGTTGGGTCCCGAAACCTCTTTGATTTCTCATGGTTATGAAGTTTCGAGGTTGTAGTTCGCTGAAATCTCGCATCATTATCATGAAATCCGGAAGAGGTTGAAAATTATCTTTGTAATCTGCCCCAATCCAAATATACAAATGAGAATGTTCTTGCATCCCATTAAGAGTATTAATGATCCATTGCTTTGAGAAGGTAATATAGTCTATGATTGATATCTTGGAAAGATTGCGGGTATTAGCGTTGCCCACTTTTACATTGTATGGTGGGTCATTTATTACGAGATTGGCTTTTTCGCTGCGTAGAAGTTTTTGCACGTCATTGTCTTTGGTGGCATCAAGAACACCGACTCTATGGCCTTTGATAGGATCTTCCCAGACATCCCCATAAGCCAGCCGACAATACTTAACTATGTCTTTTCTTCGTTCCCCTACATCTAACCTTCTGAGCTTCTCAGTCGTTTGGCTTAGTTTCTTTTTTGATGGAGCTTCTAAAAGTGGTAAATATAGTTGTTCTGTATCACTCATTATTATTCCATCCCTAATATACTATTCATAAATCCATTTCTTTTATTTTAACCAAGTTAAGAAATAAGTCAAATCAAAGATTTCTGTTACTAATTAGCAGCCTTAAGGCTATTGACCAGGTAGGGGTAATTAAAGGTGTCCGCCTGCCCCATAGGGGGTACTTTTTTGGCTGGAGACAAAGGAAACAGAATTCGAGCATCTCCTTCCCAATTAATCGGGACTCAGGACAGGCAAGGATTAGATTGCCGCGGCCCTTTGGGCCTCGCAATGACAGGTGTCGAGAAAATAATTTACTTGAAAATTAAGCTCTTTTCGGGTATAATACCTGCCAAAAATAGAATACAGAATACAGAATACAGAATACAGAATACAGAATACAGAATACAGAATACAAAATACAGAAGATATAAGGCAAACACATCAAGAATGGGGGAGATTACAAAGCAGAAGACAGATGACGGAAGAAAACAGATGATTGACAAGTGATGAGGGACGACGGACGAAGGAAAACGAAAGACAGCCTGTCCGGCGTAGCCCGCCTACCCAGAGGCTTGTCCGGCGGGCAGGCTTTAGCGAAGATGGAAAGACAGAACTCAGAAGTAACCCCTAAGGTGTAAAATCCTAAGCACTAAATCCGAAACTCTAAATTCATCCCTAAGGGACAAGATTTCAAATGTTCAAAAAACCTGAATTCTCAATGCGAAACGAAAAACCAAAACGCAAAAATCAAGATTCAGCCGATGGGATGGGTAACTTTCCCTCAAGGGACTTGTTTGCCTATGCTGTCAATACCTATGGCACAAGTTTTACGCAAACCTACGTTATTCGACAATTGTCGAGAATATTCTACAAATCGGCCCTATTTTATGCAAAACAAAGCCAATTTCAAAAAAGCCCAAATGAATGTAAACTCACTTATGATAAAGGATTATGAAAATGAACGCCTTCGCAGGCCGCATGGAAAACAAAGCCAATCAAAGCCAATTTCAGACGACAGACGACAGATAACAGAAGACAGAAAACAGATGACAGATGGCAGAAGACAGAAGACGGAAAACAGATAACAGAGGACAGACGACAGAGTTCGGTTCTCCGTCCTCTGTTAGCGGCACGAACTCATTAACAGGATAAACCGTAAAATGGTTGTTTTACTGGAAAAACTGCGGTTAATAATGTATAAGAAGCAGGCCCGCCTGCCCAGAGTGTACGGCGGGCAGGAATTTAAACAAGCGAAAAGGATTTTATAAATTTGGAGTTTAAGATGACAGCATTGGTATTAGCTCAAATATCAACTCTCGCTGAGGGGTGGACAAAAACCATCAACTACGAAATCATTCGGGGTAATGAAATTTGGCGGTTCGGCCTTGTTTTGCTCGCGGTTTTGGTCGCAATGGCAGCAGGGCGAATTGTCCAGTTTTTTATTAAGAGCTATGCCCAGCGGCTGGCAAAGAAAAAAGTTGATAGTCCTCTGGCAATCTTACTTGCAGCGCTGGCAAATCCGATATATGTGGCGGTATTTGCAGCCGGCATATTTCTCGCGAAAGTCCCCCTGTTCTTTAATGACGAAAATGGGATTAGAACCACACTCGGTGATGGATGGACAAAAATCGCTCGTGTAATAGCTGCCATTGCCGTAGCTTATGCCCTTTATCGGCTTGTCGATGTCATCGAATTCTATTTGAATCGCCTGGTCGGCAAAACGGAAACCAAGCTCGACGATATGCTCGTGCCGGTGGTGCGTAAGGCCATGCGAGTGACAATAGCGATTGTCGCAGCTCTTCTGATTAGCGAGAATATCCTGGGGGCGAATGTAAAGTCACTTCTGCTTAGCGCCGGCGTCGGCGGCATTGCTATCGCCCTGGCAGCCAAGGAGACAATAGCCAATTTCTTCGGCTCTATCACTATCTTTACGGACAGGCCCTTTCAGATGGGCGAGTTGATAAAGATTGAAGGTCATTTCGGCCCCGTCGAGGAGGTCGGCTTTAGAAGCACACGGGTCCGCACACTCGATGGTCATCTTGTCACTGTTCCTAATAGCGTGATTGCAAATTCGATTGTGGAAAACGTGGGCCAGCGTCCCTTTATCCGCAGGAAATCAAATATCACCATAACTTATGATTCGGGCCATACCAAGGCCAAAAAGGCCGTCGAAATCATCAAAGAGATTTTGGCTAATGTGCCGGAGGCAAATACTGATCCTGAAAAGCTGCCGAGGGTGTACTTTAGCGATTTTAACGATTGCTCGTTGAACATATATATGAGCTATTGGGTCAAGCCCCCAGATTATTGGCTGTATCACGAGGTCAATCAGCGGGTCAACTTAGAGATGATGAAGCGTTTCGAAGCCGAAGGAATCGAATTCGCCTTCCCCACACAAACGCTTTATGTGAAGAAGGAATAGAAATCACCTTCCGAGCAGCCGAGTGGCGTGGTGGATTCAATGCTCGGGGAAAATAGGGAAATGATATAATATAAATGAGGTACGAAAGAGACACTTACCGATGGGGCTAATGTTGAAAGGCCTTGCTAATTATCTTCGGGTACGCCTGTCTGTGTCTTCCGTGGCCGTCCCATGCAGCTCTCGCAATGACAAACACCCACTACTCTTAGATGTGTTGTGCCAGCAAGGGCCTTTGTCTCAATCAGCCTGGCCCCTTTTGCCTGCATCTTGCGAAGTGCCATTTGCGCATCCTTTTTATTACGCGAGCCTACCGCATCGACCACAACAGCCACATTTTTTCCTCGCTGCAGAAGTCCCAGCGCCGTCGCCTTAATAGCGTCTTCCGCACACGCACCTATCAGGACAAATTCACCGGCACGCACTTCGCTCAGCAGCCTGTCGATTCGAGGCTCGTCAAACGGGTCAACGCATCGCTTGTGAAAAATAACTTGATTGTACTGCCGCAGCATGTCTCTTGGCAAATCGGTGCTTCCGTCCGCTGGAAAAGTCACCCTGTTTTCCAGCAATGTATAATGGATCTTTTTCTGTCCGTCGGTGCCGTCAACACAATAGTGGTTCTCATCCCCGTTGTTAACCGGATATACATCACAGGTCGAGATTATGGGGATATTTTTCCTTCGGGCCCATGCCATTACTCTTCGGATGTGCGCAAGAACTCTTCTGTGGTTTCTTATGCAGGCCTTGCCATCGGCTAACAGGAAGTCTCGTTGTGTATTGACATCTATAATAATCTGTTTACGCCGTGTTTTGACCATCTGTAGAATCATCTTTTAGGTCCTTCCATAAACTCTTCAGGAGTCCTATAATTGCTACGCCATGGTCTACAATAAGTTCGCCCCGTTAGAAGCCTGAGCTTGATTTTAGAGGTTTTTCTTTACTGTGTTATACCTTATTAGAAAAGCTCGCGCGGCTTAGCGATTTATTTCTAACGGGTTTCACATCCTTCTATCGAATAGTGCCAGCAACGACTTTAAAAGCAACGGATATGAAAATTGATTTTTGAATCTTTACCTGAACACCCCTTTTTATGTAGAATAATCCACCAAAGGCGGACTGGACTGATATTGTTGTTTTGACCTGCTTTATGCACGGGATTTAACGGATGACTCGAAAATTAAAGGAATATCCTTCGGTTGTGTTGAAGCCGGAAGATTTGTGTGGAGAAATTGATTTTAATCAAGTTTTCGGACGTTCTCGTCCCCTGCATGTAGAGGTCGGTATCGGCAAAGCTACCTTTCTGCTAAGCCAGGCTATTACCCATCCGGACATTAATTTTCTCGGCATTGAGCGGGCCAGCAAATATTACCGTTATGCTGTTGACCGCATTGGTCGGTGGGGTCTAACTAATGTGCGGATAATCCGTATTGATGCCGCCACTTTTTTAGCTGATTGTGTGCCATCTAACTCCGTCAATTGCTTCCATATCTATTTCCCAGACCCCTGGCCGAAGAGGCGTCACCATAAAAGACGTTTTTTATGTCCTGCCAACTTAGAGAATCTTATCCGCTGCTTAAAGACCGGCGGCATTTTAAGAATCGCTACCGATCACGCTGAATATTTTGAATGGATACAGAAGCTAATAGTCGAGAGAAGTGTTCAACCCTTCGGCTCCGCTCAGGGCAGGCTTGAGCGGATTGAATTTCTACCTGCCACGGGAGCCGAACCCTGGCCGCCGGCGGGCGAGCACGGCGAATTAACCGGTACAAATTACGAACGAAAATACATAAAAGATAAAAGACGAATCTACACCTTCGCTGCGAGAAAAAAATAAAGTCAGATCGGTGGGCTGACTCGTACTACGTAGCGAATCTGCTTCGCCCTGCGTAGTCCCGATATATCGGGGAGCAGGGAGCTTCCAGCCTTCGTAGCCCCCGTTCTTGCTTCGCAAGAAGCTGCGGGGGCGGAGTTGGCACTTCGCAGAGTAGTAAACACACCTTACCTTGGAAGAAAATTGTGAATAGTGTTTGCACCACCGAGTTCTTTAACGGGGTGTGCCGAGGATTTTCAATGAATCCTTAACGACCGGCAGAGTTTTGGTTTCCACCTTCGGGTCATTGACATTACCGGTTACCTCTATTCGCACAACAGCCCGGCCGAGGCTTTCAGTAAGAGATCCTAAAAACGTAGGCTCATTACCGACCAGTCGTCGGCCTCGGGCGGTAAGGTTCAGATTGATATTTGCATTTTTCAGGCTCATCGAGCCTGAGCCGTGAAAAGCTACCGTTTCACCTGACAAATCAAACACATCAAAAAGAAGGTTATCAGATCTGATATACGAATCGACAATCATACGCTCGAAGGCAAAGTCCTTCGGCTCTGTCAGTCTCACAACATATAACAGCTTCGCTAACGGCGAGAGCTTGCCCACCTGCATATTCTTTATAGCCAATCTGCATCTGCCAAGCCGTGAAGAATTGCTACCAATCTGTGCGTCAATGTTCAATGATCCGCTCATTGTTCCGCTGGTATAGCTGGTTTTTGCAGGGTCCGCTGCTTCTTCACCTAAAAGAAATTGTTTCAAGTCAACATCGTCAAAAACTGCTTGTAATAAATATTCTAAAGTCCCTTTTGCGGGTTTGATTTCCAATTTGCCTATTAATCTGCCGTCGTAACAGTCTGCGGTCAGATTTTTGGCTAACCAGTTCCGAAGATGCGGGTTGTAATTAACATCTGCCTTCAAGCCCGTTATGGATTTGCCTTTGATTTTTAAATTATCTGCAATAACGCTAACACGCCCGTCAGATAAGCCGCTGCCTGTTAGATACAAGCCTTCTGTTTTTAAGACCGCGTCTAATTCGGCACGCGTACCAGACATATTGAAATTACAGGCTGTAAATTCTAAAGTAGCAGCGAAATCTATTTGTTTTTCGCCGTTATCAGCTTTGGTGATTTTTACATTTTCCAAATCCAGATCAAATCGGCCTGTCGGCGACAGCACCTGATAAAAAGCCGCAGCACTTGCCGGCATGGCACACGCTAAATGTTCGCCCAAAGAGATGTCCCTTGCTGAAAGTTGAAAACTACCTTCGCTGAAAGTGTTGTTGGCTAAAGCAATTTGGCCATTTAATTTTATGGTTGAGTCCGCCAGAGGCGGATTTGTTTCTTGAATGTTGTCAGCCGGCAATGCAGTAAAGTCCTCAAGCGTCACCTTGTTGTTTGTCATCGTTAACCTGCCGGTGATGTTTTTCAAGGGGTAGAGAAATTTTTTGAAATTGATGCTGTCCCCCAGACATTCTACGGATATGTTGTAGTCGGGCCAGCCATCCTGCTGTGGCGAACCCTGGCCGCCGGCGGGCGAGCTTGCTTTTCTCAAATTAGCACTGATGTTCACTTTGCCGGATGGTTGCAGCTCCAAAACGGTTTTTGCCAATGACGCTGGTAACATGCCTATCAATTCGTCACTCAATTGAGCCTGTTGCGCACCCAGTGCCAGGTAATAACGTGGTGATTGTCCTTTATCGGTATCGGCGAGCCAGATTCCGCCGACTAATGAAACTAAACTCTGACCATAGCGGCCAGTGAAATTTTTAATGCTCGTCGAATAGGGCGTTAGATGTACTTTTGCTGATATATCAGAGATCAACAGGGCCGATTTATTAGCTTTGAGAGAAGCCTGTTTCAAAGTCACATCTGCGAAGAAGCTTGTCTGTTTCGACTTCGACGAGCTGTAGGATAGGACTTCCTGCTCCGGCTCGGCGGGGCTACGTTGAGACGAGCGTCCAACCTGTGAGCTTTCCGGCCCCATATCTTCTGTGGTTGTAAAAATCTTTATGTCGGCGTCGACCAGCCCGGTCATATCGAATTGGTTGTAAAGTGCCCCTTGCTCGGCCAGTAACGTTCTTGCGAGTGTCGGATCAAACGGCACATCACTTGCTTTAATCGACAGATTATAAACCGGTTGGTCGGTGTTATACCGGCTTACTTCGCCATTAAAGGTTATATTACCTCCGTTTGCTTTTGAAACTACATCAGAAACGGTTATGCTGTCATTGTCAAAATAGAGTTTGCCTGTAAGAGCTTTCAATGGATAAGGAAAACGCCGATAAACAGCTTCGGCGCCGCGCAATTCAACATCAAGCAATTTCTGCTTAGTCATTTGTTCCCCAAAGGCGGATCGGCTGAAACGGTAATCTATCGTTGCCAGGCCGTTAGGAGAAAAAGCCGACCAAAACACCTTTTGTTTGGGGCTTAATGCCTCATACAGTTCATCATCCAGGGCCATATTGTTACTTGTAATTTTGATTTGATAACGCTGATCTGGCCCAAAATCTTTTACCCAGCCGGCCACTGTCACCTCAACTTCACCGTGCCTGCCGGAAAGATTATTAAGGATCGCGCTATTTTCGGTGAAATCAATCTGTCCTGTCATCTGTTCTATCGTGTAAGGAAACCTAACGTCGCAGATGGTCACGTCCTTACAATAGACCTTGCCGGCAACTGTGCTCTTATTTAATTGGCTGAAATTGCCCGATACTTCCACGTCCATATCGACTTTTCCTGCGGGGTTGTATCGGCTGAAAAAACCTTGCAGAGCAGTAAATAAGACAGAACCGCCAAAGGCCGACTCCGGCTTGCCGAGTGCAAGCGTATCACTGCTGGATTCTGTAAGGTACGACGAATCTTTAATATTCAATTTCAGTAAAAAATTATTTCTTCGGTCGTAATTTAATGCCGCATCCAGTGTATCTATTACCCAGGCATTCTCAAATGCAGGGATACCAGCCGATGAAATCCCGCCCGTAGCTGTAATTCTCCCAGGGAGCCAAAGGCCAGCCAATCTGCTTCTGTCCTGTCTCGCCGAAACCCTACTCGTGGATAAATCATTGTCTGCCTTCTTGGCCGTTATAATATCAAACCTGTAACCGCCCAGCATTCCTTCAGCCGGTCTGAATCTCATATCGATTGGCACCGCAGCAAGAACTGTGGCCTGGCCATTTGAGACCTTACCGTATTGCAGCGTCCCGCTGCTGAGGGAAATAAGAGGCAGTTTGCCGGCCTTACTTTTTCGGACATCGAATTTAAGCGCTGCTAAATTCCACCGGCTTGTGTCTGAATCGTATTGGGCATTGAAAGTGAAATCATCAATATATATTTCTTTTAGTCGCGGCCCCAACAGCAATAAGCTGCCTATACTGAAACGGGCGTAAACTGTTTTTGCTTTAATCAACGCGTTGTCATATTTTTGTTTCTGGTGCGGTCTTATCACCAGTCCTTCGATTAAAGCCGAGCCGTCAAATTTGAAATCGATAGATTTAGTTTCTACTTTGCAACCGGTCAGCTCGCTAATTTCTGTTATGGCGATTTTTGGCAGAGATTGCCATGCTTGGCTTAAAACAAACGCCAAAACAGTAAGCAAAAACAAGACTAAAATTAGCCAGCGTATTAGAGTTATGCCTCGCCTTTTGGCTTTGTCCCGCCTGCTGCGGGCTGTTTTTTGATCCTGTTTTTTGAGCTGGCTGATAGAAAACATATAGGATTTTGGGTTCACGACGTAATGGTCAATTATCAATCATTTTTTATTGCCTTGTCCGCGATATCTCGGCGACAGTATGCCCCATCGAATTTTATTTTATCTACCGCTTCGTATGCTCTGGCCTTGGCATCTGCGATTCGCTCACCTAAAGCTGTCACGCCCAGCACCCTGCCTCCATTTGTGACAATGTCCCCATTCTGCTTTTTGGTGCCTGCGTGGAACACAGCCACATCTTTGAGCTTGCCGGCCTCTTCAAGGCCGGTTATTTTTTTGCCCTTTTCATAATCGCCTGGGTATCCGCCTGAGGCCATGACGACGCAAACAGCCGGCCGTTGGTCCCACTTTAGCGTGACATCATCCAGCCTGCTGTCACATACTGCCAGAAAAACTTCCAGCAGGTCGCTTTTCAGCCGCATCAGAATTGGCTGGGTTTCCGGGTCGCCGAACCGAACGTTAAATTCCAAAACTCTCGGCCCGGCGCCGGTAATCATCAGCCCTGCATAGAGCACGCCTTTGTATGGTGTGCCGTTGCGGTTCATGCCATCTACGATCGGCACAAGAATCTCATGCGTGATTTTGTCCATCATTGCCTCTGTAACAATCGGTGCCGGGCTGTAAGCGCCCATTCCGCCGGTGTTTGGTCCCGTGTCGCCGTCGCCGATTGGTTTATGGTCCTGCGACGTTTCCATAACGTAGATATTATGCCCATCCACAAAAGCTAATATAGAGGCTTCTTCGCCTAACAGCTTTTCTTCGACGATGATTTTGTCACCTGCCGAGCCGAATATCTTGTCGCACATCATCTTTTCCGCAGCCAAGATGCCGTCTGCCGGCTCGTCACAGACAATGACTCCTTTGCCTTGTGCAAGACCCGCTGCTTTTACTACTACCGCTTCGTCTCTGCTTGCAATATATGTTTTAGCGTCGCTGAATCTGTCAAAGATTCTGCCCTCGGCGGTCGAGACGGCGCACGCGCGCATCAATTGCTTGGCGAACGCTTTGTCGGCTTCGAGCTGTGCGGCGCCGGCACTCGGCCCGAATGTTTTTATGCCCGCTTCTTGCATAGCATCGGCCACACCTGCCGAAAGCGGGTCCTCCGGGCCTACAACCACCAGGCCTATATCATGCTGCCGTGCAAAGTCTACTAACTTATCAATATCGGTAGCTGATATGGGGACATTTTCTCCGCATTGAGCTGTCCCGGGATTACCGGGCGCGATATAGAGCTTGCTAAGGTTTTTTGATTGAGCCAGTTTCCATGCAATGGCATGTTCGCGTCCGCCGCTACCAATTAAAAGCACATTCATTTGCTGATCCTTAATCCTAATTATTGTATTTAGACCTGGGTTTATCCTGGGCTTGGTTTCTATCCTAATCTACAAATTAGAGATTGGCAATGAGAAAACCCCGTTAGAGAATGAAGTTCTCTAACGTCCCGAAGCATGAGTTCCAACGGTGGTTTAAACCACCCCCAACTTCAACTGGTAATGACCACAGATTAAAATCTGTGACTTTCTCTAACGGGGTAAATAGGAAATTCCTACTTACACTGTTTTGCTCTTATGCCCTTATGCTTTTCTCCAGCGAGCAGCGAAGCTTCGCCTACTCAGTTCAAACGACCTCTGGCATAGAGAGGATTTTTCAGCTCTTAGACTCTACCTACGGCTCCGCCTTATCCTGACAAGTGTTGCTTCTATTACCCGCTTTAGCTCCTCCGGAGTAAGCAATTCCATCTGTCCATTAAGGTACAGCACGTTGCATCGTCCATTGTGAACAGGTTCAGGCTCAAAGAGCA
>Ga0315555_1003367_pt1 | contig 11007 bp, 5 predicted proteins | sample SalMarSW160380MG_FD_202113 | JGI IMG/M metagenome (GOLD analysis project Ga0315555, IMG submission 202113) | Salt marsh sediment microbial communities from the Plum Island Ecosystem LTER, Massachusetts, United States - Salt Marsh Sediment SW1603-80 ...
AAATACGACAACCTTTTTCGGGTCTCGTTTCCCTACTCGATGGGTTGGCACGGGGCGCCTTTTGGCAACAATAATTATCAACATTGGGAGCTGCATGCTCATTTTTATCCACCCTTGCTGCGCTCGGCTTCGGTTAAGAAATTTATGGTTGGTTATGAAATGTTAGCCGAGCCTCAACGCGATCTGACCGCCGAGCAGGCAGCCGAACATTTACGTAAACTTTCGGATATTCATTATAAATCTCGTAAAAAGTGAAATTTGGATGAATTCATGAGTGCTGAAATTGAAAATCTAAAACCAGCCTTGTCGCAGCTTTATGGCGCTGACGATCAGGTCATTTTGAAGCAGTTGGAACGATATCGTCGATTGGATTATGATTTTGTTCAGCGGTTTGGCAATATAGAACGTTATTACTTTAGTACTCCCGGTCGGGTTGAGATCAGCGGCAATCATACCGATCACAATCGCGGAAGAGTGCTAACTGCCAGTATTGACCTCGATTCGATTGCGATAGCTGCTCCGCGGGATGGTCCGGATATTACGGTGTATTCATCACAGTATGAGGAGCCCTTTAAGGTTTCACTTTCGGAATTAAAGCCGCAAACGGGGGAAGCCGGCACAACTTCAGCATTGATTCGCGGAATTGCCGCCCGATTTCGGCAATTGGGATATCAGATTGGTGGTTTTGCAGCCTGGATGACCAGTTCGGTTCTGCCTGGCTCGGGTTTGAGTTCATCTGCTTCGGTTGAGGTTTTACTTAGCAGCATTTTAAATGCATTTTACAATAAGAACCGAATTGCTCCAGAAACAATTGCTAAGATTGGACAGTACGCGGAGAATGTCTATTTTGGTAAACCTTGTGGTTTAATGGACCAAATGGCTTGTGCGATTGGAGGTTTGCTGTTAATTGATTTCAAAGAGCCCGAAAATCCAGGAATCCAGAAAATTAACTTCGATTTTAGCCGGACCAACTATCATCTGCTGGTTGTAGATAGTAGAGGAAGTCATGCTAATCTGACCGAAGATTATGCTGCTGTGCCGTTAGAAATGAAATCCGTTGCAGCAATATTTGGAGTTGATGTTTTACGCAATGTTAGTTCTGCTGATTTTTTTGACCGCATTCCGGATTTACGGGGTAAAATTAGCGATCGGGCAATATTACGGGCGATTCATTTTTTTGAGGAGAATGACCGGGTTCTGAAGCAGGCTCAGGCACTCAATGCGAATGATTTTCAAGGATTTTTAAAAATGGTTAATGCGTCCGGTGATTCGTCCTTTAAATGGCTGCAGAACATTTATTCGATCCGAAATGCAGCCGAACAAAGAATAACTTTGGCACTAGCATTGACTGAAAAATATATCTCTGAGGTAGGTACTGGAGCCTGTCGGATTCACGGTGGCGGATTTGCTGGAACTATTTTAGTGTTTCTACCTGATGGATTTGTGGAGAATTATTCAAAAATGATGGCAAAGCATTTCGGGCAAGATTGCGTCACGGTATTGAATGTGCGGAAGAGAGGAACCACTTTGGTTAATACCGATCAAAAAAAGGTGAATTGACCCTTGATTATCGAAGGAGTATTACATATATTTTTACGGGATATAAATTCAATATGTTTGATTTCAATTTGGGGTAGATAATATCATGTTAGGCATCAATCCCTACAGGGACATGCTCATTTTTAATCTTAGAAAATTTCTTTGTTAATAAGGAGGGATCGAATATGAGACAGATTTCTCGAATGATGGCACTGTTGGTTCTTTTGGCGCTGGTTTTTAGTGTTCCCATCTGGTCCGGAACAACTGGAAAAATTGCTGGTATTGTCACCAATAAGGCAACCAACGAGCCTTTAGCCGGTGCAAATGTGGTAGTGATAGGAACCAGCCTGGGTGCGGCAACTGATCTGAATGGTCAGTTTACAATTTTGTATGTGCCACCCGGGACTTACGATGTGCAGGCTTATGTGATTGGTTATCAGAAAGTGACGGTTAGTAATGTTGAGGTAATAATCGACCAGACAACGCGTGTTGATTTTGAGCTGGAAGTTGAGGTGATTGAGGGTGAGACAGTGACTATTGTTGCTGAGAGACCGGTAGTTAAGCAAGATGTGGCTACCAGTGTCGTTGCGGTCACTGCGAGTGAAATTGAAGATTTACCGGTTTCCAGCATTGATAATATTGTCAGTTTACAAGCCGGAATTCGCGGGGACTTGCAGATACGTGGGGGAAGCTCTGATGAAGCCCTTTTCCTGATGGATGGTGTGACCCTGCGCGATCCGCGCAACAATAAACCGGTTTCCAACCTCGCCTTGAGCTCGATCAAAGAAATTACCATCGAACGTGGCGGTTTTAACGCCGAATATGGACAGGTGCGTTCGGGAGTTGTCAATGTGGTTACCAAAGAAGGTAATAAAAAGGGATATAATGGTTCTATTGAATTTAAATATAGCCCTCCGGCACCGAAATATTTTGGAATCTCTCCTTTTGATCAAAATTCGATGTGGTTCCGACCATATATGGATGATGCGGTATGTTGGACGGGTACGGCAGTCGGTGAGACCTATGATGACTTGAATGCTAACGGCATCTATGACGATGGTGAACCATTCCAGGATTTCAATGGTGATGGGACTAGGACCTATTGGAATAAGTATATGCAACGTCAATATTCTGATTTTGATGGTTGGAATAAAATTTCTGAACGCCTATTGTCTGATGATGATCCGACTAATGATTTAACTCCCATTGGAGCCCAGCGAAAATTTCTCTGGGAGATGCGGAAAAAGGAGGTTATTGATCAGCCCGATTATAATATTGATGCGGGATTTGGCGGACCGATACCTGTTATAAGTGAGAAACTTGGTAATTTACGCTTCTTTACTTCTTATCGGCAACTACGCGAAATGCTTGTGGTTCCCCTGACCAGAGATGACTACGTGGATTATGATTGGACCTTGAAGTTGACTTCAGACATTACTAAGTCAATTAAATTACAGTTTACCGGGATTACCGGTAAGAAGTATACTTTGGCACGTAACTGGCTTGAGTGGGATCCCAGTCAGAACTGGTATTTGAAAACCCCGTTTGAAATTGTCGATGAACTTGGTACTGAAGTTCGACCGGGGCGTTTGTTCGGGACAGGTCATTACAGTCTTTCAGATATTAGCCATCTTTCCCTATCGGCTAAGATGACTCATATGCTAAGTCAGAAAACCTTTTATGAAGTATCGGTAGAAAATTTTGCACGTGATTACTATACCAGACCAACCCAGCATCGCGATCAAACCAAAAAATATGAAATTTTACCGGATTATTTTGTAGACGAAGCCCCCTTTAATTATATATCAGAGGGGGAGAATGGGATAACTGGTATGTTTCTGGGTGGTCATATGAGCAAAACCAGAGATTTTACCAAAACATCATCTACTACGATGAAGCTTGATCTGAGCAGCCAAATCAACTTCAGTAATTTGGTTAAAACGGGTTTTGAATTTGTTTACAGTAATCTTGATTTGGATTATGGCACGATTCAGTCATTGGGTGCTGGCACGACCTATTCGGATCGGATTCAGATGAAACAAACTCCAATCCGGGGAGCAATTTACCTCCAGGATAAACTTGAAACAAAGGGCTTTATCATGAATCTGGGCGCCCGCTTGGATTACACTAATTCCGATGCTTCATGGTGGAATGTAGATCCCTGGGACAGGTCTTATTTTTCTTCGAAATATGATCCGGAAGGCGAATACAATAAAACAAAGACAAAACCGCAATGGCAGATCAGCCCGCGTCTGGGTATTTCGCACCCGATTACTGAAAATTCCAAACTTTATTTTAACTATGGTCATTTTAAACAGATTCCCGCCTATGAGACAATGTTTCGAGTTGCCCGGAATGAATCCAAGCAAGTTGTTTTATTTGGTGATCCCAACTTGACTCTTGCCCGAACCATTTCCTACGAATTGGGTTATGACCAAAGTGTCTTTGGTGACTTTTTAATCCAGCTGGCGGCTTTCTATCATGACATCACCGACCAGCAAGATGTCGCGACTTATACTTCAATTGGAGGAATTATATACGATAAGACAACCAACAACAGCTATGAGGATATTCGTGGCTTTGAATTGACTCTGCGTAAGAGTCAGGGACGCTGGTGGACCTTTTTTGCCAATTATACTTATCAAGCTTCTACGAGTGGTCACTTCGGTCGGGAGGAGATCTATCAAGATCCCTTACAACAGCAGCAGTGGGATGAAGCTACGGTCAATCTCTATCAGGAGCGTCCCATACCCAGACCCTATGCCCGAGCTAATCTCTCGCTGTTTTCACCGGATAACTTTGGACCAAAAATTATTGGAATGTATCCCTTTGGGGGCTACCTGATGAATATTTTACTTGATTGGCAGGCCGGCGAATGGGTAACCTGGAATCCTGCTAAAGACCCGAAGGTTAAGAATAATGTGCAGAAGACTGATTGGTTCAATTCAATTTTAAGGCTGAGTAAAACTTTTAGCTTTAATAGATTGAAAGTTCAGCTCTATATGGATGTTGATAACCTCGTTAATTATAAGCAAATGGCACTGGAAAACTGGGGCAAAGACGAGGATCATGATCTATATTATCAAAGTCTCCATTTACCAAAGAGTGATGTCTACAGCAACATCGTGGGCGATGACCGGATCGGTACTTATCGCAAACATGGTGTGGCTTATCAGCCAATGGAGAAGCTTGGGGTACTGAATGAAAAGGCTATTATCGATCCAGATGTAATTTATTGGGTCGAAATGATCAAGAATCCAGCGACCGGCCTAGTAACTGATGCGGATAAATATATGGAATATAGTGCTGAAAGCTCTCTGCCCTATTCGATGCAAGAAGTGGAAAGTAAACGCCTGAAGAAGATTCTGGATGATAAAGCTTACATTGATATGCCAAATATGACCTCATTTACCTTTCTTGATCCGCGGCAGTTCTATTTTGGTGTACGGTTATCTTTCGATTTATAATAACAGTGAAATTTGCGAGGAAGACTTATGAAGAAATCAAACTATACTAAAGGAATTGTGCTACTCCTGACTTTGAGTACCTTGCTGGTTATTGGCTTCATTCAGCCACTTTTTGCCCAGACAGCCGGACAGGGGGGCGAATTAAAATGGATTCGGATCGGAATGATCCATAACTGTTTTTCGGAACAGGGTACAGAAATCGAAGGCGCGGGTGTTACCGAAGTCCCTAATACAATCTTTTGGCCGGGTGCTTACGGATTGGACCATACGGCATGCCGGGCAAAAGCCATCTGGTTAGGCTGTAAAAATTTCCATGATGAAAATGTTGGAGTTGATTTTCCGGTCAAAGTCGTCGGTGTTGGTCCGCGGGTAGATTCGGACCGTGAATATCAGATATTTGAAGATGAATTGAAATTAGTTGGAAAATTCGATCATCCGATTGTAGTTGTTGATAATGCGCTAGCTACTATAAATACTATCTATGATGTTCTCGATGAAGTTAATACCGAAATTCCGTCGGACCGGATGATGGTTATCAAGATTAATACGGCGATGGGAGTAAGCATGATTAAAAAGGTTTATGCCTTCGGTCAGCAGAATCATGATGACTATTTTATTTACGATTATGTCTTTAAGAATACCGGAATTATTAGTCGGGATGGGAAAGAGTATGATCAGACAATTAAAGATTTTATGGTACTTTTTAACTACCGCTATGCACTCTCCGGGGAATCGAAGATTGGTTCCGCAGCAACGACTGGTTGGGGAATCTGGGGCTCAACCTGGGGCAGAAATACGGTAAATCAAGTAATCTTTAATGATCCTGATTCACCCAGTACCCCGATGCGGGCTTTTTATTCCTGGTATGGTCCCTATTCGGAGCGGAATGTGACCGATGATTGGGGCTGTCCGAATGAATTAGACGATGGGATTCTGGCGGCTGCCCGGTATGCCGGAGGGATCACCTTACATGCCGATAAAGCTGCTGACAATCCTGCTGATGATCCTACTCAACCAATCACAACGATGTATCTTGGCTCGGATTCAGATCCAACTCAAACACCCTATAGTCAATTTGATGTTAATTTTATGACTATGAGATACGAATTTATGAATTCGGGACATCCGGCAAAAACCCATGCGGAAGATGTTGGCGACGGGTATGCCGATCAATGGGGAGATGATCCCGGTGGTTATTCCCAATGCCGGGGATTTGGACCATATGCAACCCTTGCCCCTGGTGATAGTATTCGAATTGTAATGGCTGAAGCAGTACATGGTCTTAGTCGGGAGAAAAACCGGGAAGTAGGTGGCAACTGGCTTGCCTGGACAAACGGCACCGGGGCTCCAACACTAATTAAACCGAATGGTTCTGAAACAACAAACTATGATGAGTACAAACGAGAATGGGTTCAAATCTGTGAAGATTCGCTCCTCAAGGTTTTACGCCTGGCGAAGCGCAATTATGAATCGGGATTCAATATTCCTCAACCACCACCGCCACCGAGTGAATTTACAGTTACCTCTGGTGGTGATAGAATTAATTTAACCTGGTCGAATAATGCCGAGACTGATCCGCATTTTGATGGTTATGTCATCTATCGTTCCGAAGGTACGGTGCTTTCACCTAAAACAGTCTACCAGAAAATTTTTGAATGTAATAAATCAAATGTGGTAAATGAATTTGATGATATGACGGCGGTACGGGGATTCAATTACTACTATTATATTCAGTCAAAGGACGACGGAACGCAGAATGACGAATCGAACGGTGGTCCATTGTATAGCAGTATGTTTTGGACTCTTACCAGCGTGCCAGCTTACCTGCGTCGTCAGGCGGGCAGCTTCCTTGAGTATGTACGAGTTGTACCTAATCCCTATGATATTAGAGCCCGCATGTTTCAGTTCGGGGAAGATTTTCAGTATGACCGGATCGCCTTTTACGAGTTGCCGCCGGTCTGCAAGCTCAAGATATTCACCGAGCGGGGTGATTTGATTTGGGAGAAATATCACAATGATGGATCGGGAGATGAGTTATGGGATTCGATGACCTCCTCGCGTCAGATAGTGGTAAGTGGGATATACATATTGTATGTTGAAGTGCCGAAAGATATCATTGCTGAGGATGTGGTGGTAGCGCCCTGGGATTTAAAGAATCCCAAAACTGGTACGGTAGAGTATGCCAAAGGTGATACACTATTTAAGGCTGGTCAGAAGGTGTTAAACAAGGGCGAGTCGGTATTTCGTAAGTTTGTGGTAATAAGATAAGGAGGAGAGAATAATGAGGAGCAGGATCAGATATATTTTTGGTATTCTGTTAGGATTAAGTTTATTGGGGACTGAGGGTTTGCTGGCGAAGAACCGCAAGTTGGCGCAATCGGGTTTTCAGTTTTTGAGTGTGGTATCGGATGCGCGGGCGGCGGCGCTGGCGGATGCGACGACGAGTTTGGAGGTGGGCTCGAGTGCGTTGTTTTTCAATCCGGCGGGGATGGCGAACATGACCGGTTTAGTAGATGTGACGGCGAGTACGAATAGTTGGATTGCGGATATCCAGCATAACACCTTTAGTTTGGCGTTTAGTCCGGCCCAAGGTACTTATGGGGTCATTGGGTTGAGTTATCAGAATGTGAATTATGGTGATTTTTACGGGACGGTAGTCAACAAGGGGATCGATGCTGGTTATGATGATACGGGGATCTTTCAATTGAGTGCGAATGCGGCGGGGCTGGGTTATGCGAAGCGCTTGACGGATCGTTTTAGTGTTGGTGGTCAGGTGCGGAGCGTGACCCAGGATTTAGGGGAGAGCAAGATTCCGTTGATTGAGACCAAGACTGACTCGGTTGGGGTCGCTTATTCGGATACGAGTCATCAGGTGGTATCGAACAGTTTGTCGCCCTGGGCGTTTGATTTTGGGACGCAGTTCAAGACGGGCTTTAAGAGTCTGGTATTTGGGATGTCGGTGCGCAATTTTTCGAAGGAGATCAAGTATGTTGAGGAAGGCTTTCAGTTGCCGCTGGTATTCAATTTGGGGATCTCGATGGATATGCTGGATTTGATTGGTCGGGGTAGTCTGGATCAGTCGCTGTATGTGAGTCTGGATGCGAGTCATTATCGTTCGCATGTGGAGCAGGTGAAGATTGGGGTAGATTACCGGTTGCTGCGGTTGCTCTCGCTGCGGGGTGGCTATATCACGGGTGATGATGAGAGTGGCTTGACGTTTGGGATGGGTATTTCCCATTTTGGATTTACCTTTGATTATGCCTTTACGCCCTATGGGATTTTTGGTTCAGTGCAGCGGATGACAGTTCGGTTTGCATTATAAGAAAAGAAGGAGAGGGAATATGAAAAGATCTATGTCACTGATTACAATAATGGCATTATTTGGATCTCTGCTTTTAATTTTCAGATGTAGTGAATGGGAAAGCCCAGATTATGCCGAGCCAAAGGATGGACCAATTCCGGTGATCACTCGTGTTGAGCCGCCGGATTCAGCAGGTGGTGGAATAAATTTAATTACCGTGGTAGGTCAAAATTTTGCCTCCACTTTTGATAGTAATACCATATACTTCGATAGCTACATTGCTGAGAAAGTTGATGGTAATGACTCCTCTGTCACGGTCCGCCGTCCGGATCTGGTAAGTGATTCAGCTACAGTTAAGGTTTTAATTCCAAATGCCCTTATTGTTGCGAAATATTATCCTTATAAAATTACTTCAGTGTATTCCGAAGTTGGTGATTTTCTCGAGGCTCGGCCAATCAGGGGAATTACGGTAGATGCTGACGAGAATCTCTATGTTCTGCAATATCGGCCAAATTCGGTTTTCAAGATAACCCCTTCTGGTGAAAAAACGGTCGTCGGGGAAACCGATAAAGCAGTTACGGATGTCAAGGTTGCTCCTACCGGTGTTTTTGTGTGTCTGGCTAATGACACAATTATAACCCAGGTTGATCCAGCCACCCAAACGGAAAGCGTCTGGGCCTACGTTGACGAATTTGTGGCAGGTAGTAAGCGAAGTAAGAAAGTTCAATATGGTGATTTTGATCAGAACGGGTTCTTTTATGCCGGTGGTAATAAAAGTGGTTTATACGTGCATGCTCCGGGAGACTCGATTGCCCAGCCCAGTGGTTTGTATGGAAGTGATAAGGTTCTCTGTTTAAGAGTTTATCAAAATAGCGTACATATTCTGCTGAGCACTGGTATTTATCGCACTGGTTTTGATCAGAATGGGCAGCTTACTAATGAAAAAGTTGAGGTTTTAAAATGGTCGGAAATGGGAGATTTTGCTTCATCTAGTGCGAATTGGTTTGATTTTTCAAGCGACGGGAAAATCTTTGTTGCAACTGATAATAGCGATCCGATTATGGTTTACAATCCTGCCGATGGTAGTCAGGATATTTACTATAAAAGTATTCTGCCGACTCCGGCAACGAAAATTGCCTGGGGAACTGGCAATTACCTCTACATGGCTGTTGGCTCTCAGGAGATTATGCTTAAAATTAATATGGGCATAGCCGGTGCACCTTATTGGGGGCGTTAAATAGGGTAGTATTTTCATATTTCTACAATCAATCCAAGTAGTGCTCTATCGTTACGGGTAGAGCCTATTTGTTTTTGAGGGATAAATTGTGATAGACTTTTTTCAATTTAGAAATAATAGGTATATTTATAAATGATGGCAGCATGTTTAAAAACCAGATAATATCGAAGGAGAATGGAATGAGATTTTGGGCTAAGGCAACACTTTTCTCATCAATCTTAATTATGGTTACCTGTCTTTGGGCACAGGAGAGTCCTGACTGGTTTTCGACAGACCTTCAGACTAAGAGTACAGTAAAGCCTATCCTCAGGATGCCAATAAGTTCAGAACCTGATAGTATTCCACCGGACACAACCGATATGCGCAATATTACCTCCGTCGAGCTGGCCAAAGAAATGGTTCCGGGATGGAATGTCGGTAATTCACTCGAAGCCATTGGCGGTGAAACTGCCTGGGGCAATCCGATGATCAGCCAGATCTTGATGGATTCAATCAAAGCTGCTGGATTTAATGCCGTCAGAATTCCGGTTGCCTGGGGTCAGTATTCAGATACTTCTACTTTTACGATTCAAGAATCCTGGTTGTATCGAGCTGAAGAGGTTGTGGGTTATGTTCTACGAAGCGATATGTATGCGATTATTAATGAACATTGGGACAATGGTTGGATTCAACCCACTTACGAAGATTCGGAATATGTAAACAATCGTTTAGCCGCAATGTGGAAACAGATCGCCATCCACTTTCGGGATTACGATGACCGCCTTTTATTTGCGGGCACCAATGAGGTCATGGTAACAGATAATTATGGTACTCCGACAAAGGAATATTATACTGTTCAGAATAGTTATAATCAGACTTTTGTGAATGCCGTCCGTTCGACTGGCGGTCGCAATTATTATCGTCATTTGCTGGTACAGGGTTTTAATACGAATATTGGTTACACAGTTAGTTATTTTACCATTCCCAAAGATGTAACCCCCAACCGTTTAATCGTAGAGGTTCACTATTACGATCCCTATAATTTTACAATAAACTCGAGCAGTAATATCGTCCAGTGGGGAAGGTGGGCAACCGATCCATCAAAGACGGAGACGTGGGCTAATGAATCATATGCTGATGGTCGTTTTAATATAATGAAAGCGAATTTTATTGATAAAGGCTATGCGGTTGTTTTAGGTGAATATGGCGCAATGTCCCGGTTAAATCTCGGCAGCAATGAACTCAATACCGAACATTCTGAATACCGACGATATTTTATATTTTATATTACCCATTCAATTGTTAGCCACGGATTGGTTCCCTTCTATTGGGATAATGGCTATACCGGCGATCACGGAATGGGAATTTTTAACCGATCTACCGGTGTGCAGGTCTGTCCCGATATTGTAAAAGCTATCATAGATGGCGCCGATACGACTATTGCCAGCATTGAGCGTAAAGAAAAAGTTATATTTTCCAATGAT
>Ga0315555_1003369_pt1 | contig 11005 bp, 9 predicted proteins | sample SalMarSW160380MG_FD_202113 | JGI IMG/M metagenome (GOLD analysis project Ga0315555, IMG submission 202113) | Salt marsh sediment microbial communities from the Plum Island Ecosystem LTER, Massachusetts, United States - Salt Marsh Sediment SW1603-80 ...
GGTATGGAGTCGATGCAAATGGAACAAAATCTGCCGGTAGTAACTGATAATCTCAGCCACTACCTTACTCAAATCAATCAGTATCCCATTTTGAGCCCTGATGAGGAGTTCTCCCTGGCAGTCAGGTATCAAGAGAAGGAGGATGTAGAGGCCGCTCATAAGCTTATCACCTCCAACCTCAGGTTTGTGGTCAAGGTGTCCTTGGAATATCGGGGCTACGGCCTCAAGCTCCTCGACGTAATTCAGGAGGGGAACATGGGCCTGATGGTGGCCCTGAAGAAATTTGACCCCCATAAGGGGTTTCGATTTATCTCCTATGCCATCTGGTGGATCAGGGCCTATATCCAAAACTTCGTCATCAAGTCCTGGAGCTTGGTCAAGATGGGGACCACGCAGATCCAGAAGAAACTCTTCTACAAGATGGGCAAAATCAAGGGCCTCATGCATGAGGAACACAGAGACGAGAAGACCGAGGAGTTGGCCCAAGCGCTCAACGTGAAATCTTCAGACATCGAGGAAATGCAGAAGAGGTTTGCCGGTCGGGATCTTTCCTTAGATGCCAAACTGGATCTTAATCAAGACGTCAGTTTCTTGGACCTCTTGTCCGATCACTCCCCTGACCAGGAGGAGCTTCTGGGCGACAGGGAGGAGGATGATGCGCTCAGGTATGAGGTCGATGGGGCCCTGGAAGGCCTCAGTGAACGGGAGCAATTCATCATCCGCCATCGCGTTATGGCCGACGAGCCCATGACCCTCCAAGAGTTGGGTGATACCTTTCATATCTCCCGTGAACGCGTCAGACAGGTTGAGAGTGAGGCCCTGAGGAAACTGAAGGAACACTTGGTAGATACTGAGTCGACGTGGGGGATGGCCTAATCCGACTTATCAGGCTCACCAGTTGCGGGGCCAGGGGAGGCCCTTTTCCTTCTTCTTTACCAATCTGACCACCTGATCCAAAATAATATCGGCGACTTCATCCTTGCTCATGAGGGGGAGTTTTCTGACCTTTCCCGAGGCGTCCAAGATCTTGACGATATTCGTATCCACCCCAAAGCCCGCACCTGCTTGGGTGACGTCGTTGGCCACAATGAGGTCGAGATTCTTCTCCTTGAGCTTCACTTCGGCGTTCTCCATAAGCTCACTGGTCTCAGCGGCAAACCCCACGAGGATATGGTTGCCCCTCTTTTCCCCCAATGCTTTGAGGATGTCGGGATTCTTGTCCAGCTCCAAGAGATAGGATCCGTTTTTTCGCTTGGTGATCTTTTGCTCAAGGGTGTCCTTGGGGCGGTAATCAGCCACGGCCGCGGTCATGATAACGATGTGGCAATCATCATAATAGTGCTTGACGGCATCGTGCATCTCCCGAGCAGAATGCACCACGATTTGCGGAATATCCTTGCGGGGTAACGAGAGGTAATGGGGTCCGGTGATCAAGGTCACCTGAGCCCCCCTCCTGCGGGCTTTTTTCGCCAGGGCGAATCCCATCCTCCCGGTGGAGCGGTTGGTGATATACCTGACCGGGTCAATCGGTTCCAACGTGGGGCCGGCCGTGATCAGAATGCGCTGGCCCTGGAGATCCTTTTGGGTAAAGATGTCCTCGATCTTTTCGATGATCTCTTCAATGTCGGCCAACTTTCCCTTGCCGACGCTCCCGCAGGCCAAATCCCCTTCGATCGGGCCCACGAACTGATACCCATGGGCCTTCAGCTTATCCACGTTATTCAGCACAAAGCTGCTCTCCCACATATTTACGTTCATAGAAGGAGCAAACAGCACGGGTACCGTTGTGGCCATAACCATCGTGGTGAGGAAGTCATCGGCGATGCCATTGGCAATCTTGCCCAGGATGTTCGCCGTGGCCGGGGCAATAACCATAAGATCGGCGATATCAGCCAGGGTCACGTGGCCGATCTTAGAGCCCATCAAGAGTTGGAACATGTCACTCAGGACAGGGTTGCCCGAAAGGGTTTGGAAGGTGAGGGGCGTGACGAACTGTTGGGCGTTTTTGGTCATCACCACATGGACGTTCGCCCCCCGTCTGGTCATCTCACGCAGAAGTTCCACCGACTTGTAGGCGGCGATCCCTCCGCTCACACCCAGTATGATCTCTCTGCCTTTCAACATTGCCGTACCTTTCAGCAAGATTATTCAGGAAGGGTGAGAAAATGTCAAGTTTTAACAGGCTGTTGAAAAACTCCCATCTGTTGCGTTTCTCTCATCCTTCGTCGGTGCGGCGTACGTCCCCGTACGCCTTACTCCTCAGAATTTCGAGGGCCCCCGCAAGCGGGACATCTGGGCATTTTTCAACAGCCTGCGAAACATCACTTTTTCAACAACTTTTTAAAAATAGGCTCTCATTGACATTTGATGCGGGGTGCCTTACTATGTATTACTGGAGATAAAAACTGAATAGAGATTGCTAGGGGAGCTCGCAAGGGCTGAGAAACCCCGGTTGAGGGGTGACCCTGTGAACCTGTATGGGTAATTCCAGCGTAGGGAAGCGGCAAGGATTACAGTAGAAGGCCGTATTCCCCACGATGGGTGATACGGCCTTTGATATGTCACATGTCATGTAAGGAGGGTTGCTCGTATGGCGCTAGATGAAGTCATCATTTCCCGGGCTATTATCGAGAGGTTTCTGCGAAAGTTCAACGACTTCCTCGAAGTAGACGTCGCCGTTGTCGGGGGAGGTCCGGCGGGGCTGGTAGCGGCGTACTACCTCGTCAGAAAGGGGTATAAGGTTGCCCTCTTTGAGCGGAAACTGAGCATCGGCGGGGGAATGTGGGGCGGGGGAATGATGTTCAATGAGATCGTGGTGCAGGAAGAGGGCAAGAGGATCCTCGATGAGTTCGGCGTCAGGAGTGAGCTCTACCAGGATGAGTATTATACCGCTGATGCGGTAGAGTCCATCTCGACCATCTGCTCCAAGACCGTTCAGGCAGGCGCTCAGATATTCAATCTGATGAGTGTGGAGGATGTGGTGGTGCGCGCAGATCGGGTAGTTGGATTGGTCTTGAACTGGACGGCGGTGGAGATGGCCGGGCTCCACGTTGATCCATTGACCATGCGCAGTAAGTACGTCATCGATGCCACGGGGCACGATACGGAGGTGGTCAAGGTCATTGAGCGCAAGGTAGACGCCGCTTTGCTTACCCCGACGGGGGGCATTATGGGGGAGAAGTCCCTCTGGGCGGAGCAGGCGGAGCGAAGTACCCTGGAAAATACCAAGGAGGTCTTCCCCGGGGTATTCGTGGCCGGCATGTCCGCCAATGCCTCGTTCGGCGCCTATCGGATGGGACCTGTCTTCGGGGGGATGCTCCTCTCAGGTGAGAAGGTCGCGGCCCTGATCGCCAAAAGGCTCACGCAGGAGCGATGAAGAGGATTGTAACCATCGCGGGCTCTGACACGGGGGGCGGCGCGGGAATCCAGGCGGACCTGAAGACCATCGCCACACTGAGCGCTCATGGGATGAGCGTGATCACTGCCCTGACCGCCCAGAACAGCCTGGGGGTCCAGTCGGTGTATCCGATTCCCCTCCCCTTTATCGAGGCCCAGATGGATGCCGTCTTCTCCGATATGGGGGCCGACGCCGCCAAGACCGGGATGCTCTGGGATGGCGAGGTGGTAAGCCTGGTGGCACGAAAATTGGCGCAGTATCAATTGGACATCGTAGTGGTGGACCCCCTTATTGCCGCCACAGACAACACCCCCCTCTTGGATGAAGCAGGCCGGGATGCCCTGCGGAGAGAATTGTTCCCCCTGGCCTCTCTGGTGACCCCGAATCTCCCCGAGGCCGCCGCGCTGGCAGGCATAGAGGTAAGGACAACAGAGGAGATGAAAGAGGCTGCCAAACGCATACGCGGATATGGTGCCGCGGCCGTCCTGATCAAGGGAGGACACCTGGAAGGAGACCCCGTGGACATCCTCCTCGATGAATCGGGGTTCACGGAGTTTCCCGCGAAGCGGGCGGCCGTGCACGAGGCCCATGGGACAGGATGCGTGCTCTCCGCCGCCATCGCCACTGAGTTGGCCAAAGGGGCCTCTCTTCAGGAGGCCGTGCAGCGGGGCAGGGAGGTGACTATCGCGAGTATCAAGGCGTCCTTTACGATTGGAAAAGGCAAGAAATTCACCTATCCCCAGGCCTATGGTATCTTGGAAGGCGAACGATATCACGTGATCGAGGCCCTGGGACAGGCCATTGCCACATTACAAGGTGAGACGAATATAGGGGGTATCATTCCCGAGGTCTCCTCCAATCTCGGCTATGCCCTTCCCTTCGCCCAGGACAACGGGGCAGTTGCCGCCTTTCCGGGGAGGATCATCAAGTTGCAGGATACCATTGCGACGATCAACCCGCCTACCTTCGGCGCTTCCCGGCATATCGCTTCGATCATCCTGACTGTCATGGAATACAATCCATCCTACCGCTCGACCATGAACATCAAACATTCCCCCGCTATCCTGCAGGCTTGCAAGGAGCAAGGATTACATATCCACGGCTTTGACCGCGGCGAGGAACCCCGGGAGGTTACCGATGAGGAGGGGCGTTCGCTCGCCTGGGGGGTGGAGCAGGTCTTGGCCGATGCAGGGGAGGTGCCGGATGTCATCTATGACGAGGGGGGCTGGGGAAAAGAGCCCATGATTCGCATCCTGGGCAGAGACCCTGCAGAGGTCGTGCAGAAAGTGATCGAGATCAAGAGGAGATACAATGATAGAGACACAACTCGCTAAGGCACGCAGGGGGGAGGTCACCCCTGAGATGGAGCAGATAGCCAGCACGGAGGGGGTGGAACTCCAGACCCTTATGGAGGGGGTGGCTCACGGGAAGATCGTCATCCCCGCCAACAGGGGGCGCAAAGGGCTGCGGCCCACCGGCATCGGGGAGGGATTGACCGTTAAGGTGAATGCCAATATCGGGACATCTTCGGACCACGCCGATCCCGCCGAGGAGCTCCACAAGCTGGAGGCGGCGCTGGAGGCCGGTGCAGACACCGTCATGGATCTGAGCACCGGGGGCGATGTCAATGCCATCAGGAGGCTTATCCTCGAACGCTCCCCCCTGCCGGTGGGGACGGTCCCCATCTACCAGGCCGCCATCGAGGTGGCCCAGCGCAGGGGGGGGATCGTCCAGATGACCCCTGATGACATCTTCGAAGTCATCGAGCACCACGCCAAGGATGGGGTGGATTTCATAACGGTCCATTGTGGGGTGACCCTGAGCAGCCTGGAGCGGCTCAAGGCCCAGGGGAGGATCACCGACATCGTCAGCAGGGGAGGGGCCTTTCTCACTACCTGGATGATCTACAACGAGCGGGAGAACCCCCTCTATGAAGGCTTCGACCGGCTCTTGGAGATTGCCCAACAATACGATGTCACCCTGAGCCTCGGGGATGGGCTGCGCCCCGGCTGCCTGGCCGATGCCACTGACCGTCCCCAGATTCAAGAACTCCTCCTCTTGGGGGAACTGACCGAGCAGGCCTGGGGGGAGGAGGTGCAGGTGATGATCGAGGGACCGGGCCACGTCCCCCTGGATCAGATCGAGACCAATGTTCGGTTGGAGAAGAAGCTGTGCAAAGGGGCCCCCTTTTATGTCCTGGGGCCGCTGGTGACTGATATCGCACCCGGTTACGATCACATCGTGTGTGCCATCGGGGGGGCCTTGGCCGCTTACCACGGGGCGGATTTTCTCTGTTACGTGACCCCGGCCGAACATCTCAAGCTCCCCACCCCTGAGGATGTGCGGGAGGGGGTCATTGCGACACGCATCGCGGGGCATGCCGCCGATGTGGCCCGCGGTCTCGCAAACGCCAGGACGTGGGATGACGAGATCTCACGGGCTCGGAAGAGTCTTGATTGGGAGCGGCAGATCCAATTATCCATCGATCCCACAAAGGCCGGCAAGTACCGGGCAGAGAGCAGGCCTCATATGGATGATGTCTGTACCATGTGCGGTGAGTTCTGCGCCATCAAGATGGTGCGGGAATTCTTCGGTAAAACCGAAGGTCGCACCGAAAGTAAAACCGAAGGTCGTACCAAAGGTAAGACCGAATGTCGTACCGACGGTACGACAGAAGACAAGCCGGATTGAAGGGGTCTCTCATGTCTAGGCGGGCAAAGGGGATTTTCATTACCGGGACCGATACCGAGGTGGGGAAGACCCTCATCGCCGCCGGCCTGGTGGTTGCGCTGCAGGACAGGGGGGTCGAGGTCGGGGTAATGAAGCCCCTGGAAAGCGGCGCCCCCAGCTTCGAATCCGCCCCCATTCCAAAAGACGCCTTTTACCTCAAGGAGATTGCCGGTATCCGGGACGACCTGGACCTGATCAACCCCTACTGCTTCCAGGCCCCGGTTGCCCCGGGGGTCGCTGCTGAGCGGGACGGGGTAGAGGTAGATCTGCAACGAATCCAGTCGGCCTACGAGGAACTCAAGGGACGCCACGCATTCATGGTAGTGGAGGGTGCCGGGGGACTGCTGGTGCCCATCGCCAAGGGGACCCTGTTACCGGAGCTCATCAAGCTCTTGGATCTCCCCCTCCTCGTGGTGGCCAGGTCCACCCTGGGGACGATCAACCATACCCTGCTCGTCCTCTCTTACTGTCAGCAAAAGGGGCTTGACGTGCTGGGCCTGATCATAAACAAGTCAACCCCCGATGCTGATCCTTCCGAAGATGACAACCCCCAGCTCATCGCCCAATTCAGCAAGGCGCCCCTGCTGGGGTCATTCCCTTATCTCAGGGACTGCGCTGGGGTAAAGGGAAACAGGGATTTTTTGGCCCAGCTATTCACCCAACACATCGATATGGAGGGGCTTCTACAGAGACTGGGTCTATCGGATTGTTCTACAGCGTGAGGAAAACCGTTTTTCAACAACCTCGTGAACTCAGTGTCTTACCGCAGTCCGTATTTCTTTGCCGCCCCCTCAAATCCCGGCAGGGACCGCTCGATGACGTCCATGTCCACACAGTAGGCGATGCGGAAATAACCCTCTATCCCGAAACCCCTCCCTGGGACGGTCAGGATATGAAAGCTCTGTTGTAGGTCTGACACAAAGGCCAGATCGTCCTCGATGGGTGTTCGGGGGAATATGTAGAAGGACCCCTGGGGCTTTGTCAGGGAATAGCCGTATTCGGTGAGGGCGCCGTAGAGGATGTCCCGTTTCCGCTGGTATTCCCTGGGTCCAACGTGGTTAGTGCCGACATGGGGTAACAACCGCTGCATGAGGGCAGGGGCATTGATATACCCCAAGGTACGATTGAGGAAGATCATGGCACCTATGAGTTCCTCGGCCCCCGCGTAAAGGGGGTTGACCGCTACATATCCAAGCCTTTCCCCCGGGACACCGAGGGACTTGGAGTACGAGACCACCGAGATGGAAGGTTCATAGATCTCAAACATCTTCGGGTAGGGGATATTGTCATAGATGATGGTCCTATAGGCCTCATCAGCGAGGATATAGATGGGCGTCCGTCTCCCCTTGCTCTTGCCCCGCAGGAGATCGGCCAATGCGTGCAGCGAACCGGCAGAATAGACGACCCCCGTGGGGTTGTTGGGGGAGTTGATGAGGACGATCTTGGTCCTCTCTGTTATGGCCTTTTCGATGGCCTCCAGGTCGAGGGTAAAATCCTCCTTGGTGTCCACCAGACGCATGACCCCACCGTGGTTGTCAATGTAAAAGCCGAATTCAACAAAGTATGGTGAGGGCACGATCACCTCGTCGCCGTGATCAAGGATGGCCTTGAGGGCAACGTTCATCCCGCCGGCGGCCCCGACGGTCATCACGATATGGTTTTCCGTAAATGATATGCCCGTCTCATCGGAGATCTGCTGGGCCACGAATCTCCTGGTCTCTGGGTAGCCGCTGTTGGGCATGTACCGGTGCATCCCCCGGATGGGGTTGAGGGCGAATCCCTTCAAGGCTTCCTTGAATCCCTGAGGAGGTTCTTCCACTGGATTTCCCAGGGTGAAATCGAAGATGTTATCCTCACCATGCTGCACCTTGAGCTGGGCTGCCGTTTCGAACATCCTCCTCACCCAGGAGGATCCCCCCATAAGTTTCTTCACGTTTTCGGAAATGGCCATATCGTGCTCCTTTATTTCGTTCGAAAATTAAAAAGGCCATGGGAAGCAGATCCCATGGCCACGTTATTCAGAGACAAAAAAGCCATGGGTACCATCTGGCTCACCCATGGCTCCCTGCCACTATGCTAGTGGGCTCAGGGACATGGATGAGCCCTGCTAAAATAAAAGAAGAAAAAGAAGCTACCGCATTGCATTACTTATCCTCACTCTCGGTGATTGTCTATTAATTAACATATCTTTCTGAAATGTCAAGGGAAATTTTTTCCGCTGGGCTCTTTCTTTTTACGGGAATAGTAATTATGGTATACTTATGATGAGGGGGGACCTTCATTGGGGTTTGTAAATCAACCTCGGGATTGGCCCTTTTGTAGGTAGGAGGCAGACCCGGCCATATCGATAAGGCGTATGATACATTTGGAACCTTACAACAGTAAGGAAGGGATTCGCGTAAAATTGAGAACGAGAAAGATCAGACTATAAATATTTAAGGAGATGAAAAAGGTGGCAACGAACAAAAAAACATGATGTGGGTACTGGTGGCCGTCCTCGTTGGTAGTCTTGTCTTGGCTGGGGGATCTCTGCATATCACAACGAGCGCTGCGGAATCGCGTCCTCAAACACAGATCTTCGAGGATGTCACCCCAAAAGAGGCCTATAGCCTGATCCAGAAGAATAAAGATAATCCCGATTTCGTCATCCTCGACGTGCGGACTCCGGCTGAATTTCAAGACGGGCATATTGCGGATGCCATCAATCTCGATTACTATTCCAAGACCATTCTGGACGATCTAGACCGCCTAGACAAAACCAAGACGTACCTCATCCATTGCCGCACGGGGACCCGCAGTGGCAAGACGTTTAAGTTCATGAAGGAACTCGGGTTTCAGGAGGTCTACCACATGGTGGGGGGCATAGTGCGCTGGAAGGCAGAGGGGTTGCCAACGACGAAATGAACCGTTTATCTTGGCCCGATTCGTTCCTTGTAACGGCCTATCCTTGGAAATATCCTACGAACCGTGAAAATGATATAAATAGACCCCCTCTCCCGCTGGCGGGAGAGGGTCGGACCCGCTCCTCTTTTTAAGGATTATGAGAGGCGGGATGCCGCAAAGCGGAGCGGGATTATATCCTCTCCCCTCGGGGAGAGAATATAGTGATGACTATTTTCTAGAGTAATCTCAGGTCAAAGATCACATCCTCTCCCAGCTGTTTTACCTTGCGGGAGGATGGCCTGATGGCCTCTTTCAGATCGGTAATCCCCAGATCGCCGATCCCCTCCTTTCCTTTTCCCAAGATAAGGGGCGCGATGATAACCACCATCCTGTTTGCCAACCCTTCTTGCAGCAGGGAGGTAATAATCTTCTTGCCGCCCTCTATCAGAATCGAAGAGATACCCCGTGCGGCCAGGAGCTCCATCAGGGGCCTCAACGCCACTCGCCGATCATTATCCCTGTGGGTCACGAGGATCTCTTTTCCTCTTTTTTGTATTGCCTCGACCTTTTTCTTATCGTGAAGGTCAGTGGTAACGATGAGGGTTTTCCCCTCCCCCTGAAGCACTTGAGCGTTGAGTGAGATCCGCAGTCTGCTGTCGAGGACGATGCGCAGGGGGTTCCTCCCCTTCACCAATCTCACGGTGAGCAAGGGGTCGTCGGCAAGAACGGTCCCAATCCCGACCATGATCGCATCGTGCTGGGCCCGGAGGCGGTGGGCAAACCGCCGAGAGGCCTCCGAGCTGATCCAGCGTGAGTCGCCGCGGGATGTGGCGATTTTGCCGTCCAGGGTCTGGGCGTATTTGATGGTGACAAAGGGGAGCTTTGTACGAGTATAGTGAAAGTAGACCTCGTTGAGTTCGCGCGCCTCCTTCTCCAAGACCCCTACCACAACGTTTATGCCGTGGCCTCTCAAGATCTGGACGCCCTTCCCGTTAACCTGGCGGTGAGGATCGAGGGTCCCGATCACCACCCGCTTAATCCTACGCTCGATCAGGGCATCGACACAGGGAGGGGTCTTTCCCCAGTGACAGCAGGGCTCCAAATTGACATAGATGGTGGCACCCCGTACACCGCCCGAGACCCTCTTGAGGGCCTCTATCTCTGCATGATCGGCGCCGAATTCGCGATGGAAACCCTCGGCAACAATCCTGCCTGCGCGGACGATCACCGCTCCCACCATCGGATTCGGGCTGACCTTCCCCACCCCCCTGCGGGCCAACTGTAGGGCCCGTTTCATATACCGCTCATCTGCACGCTCAGAAGCCATCTCATAACCTCAGGTTGGGGTTGGTGAGCTTTTCTATGCGTATGGTGGAGGTAGGGGCGGGCCCGTAATTGTGGCCGGGCAGTACCGCGGTATCGTCGGGAAGGGTGAAGAGGCGATGGCGGATGGAGGACTCCAGGGTCTCCCACGACCCGCCCGGAAGGTCCGTTCTCCCCACACCGCCCACAAAGAGGGTGTCACCGGTGAAGACCATATCAGCCAGGTGGAGGGAGATTCCCCCGGGGGAATGTCCGGGGGTGTGGATGACCTTCAAACCCAGCTCCCCAACCGGAATAATGTCCCCATCCTCCACGAGGATATCAGGCGGGGGGGAAGGCTCTGCCTGAAAAAGGGAGAGGCTGCCAGAAGAGGAGTGGTTCAGAGAATAGCTCTCCGCCTCGTGAATGATAATCTTGGCCCCGGTGAGGCGCACCATCTCCGCATTACCCATGATGTGGTCTATGTGGGCATGGGTATTGAGGATGGAGGTGATCTTCATTCCATGCTGGTCGGCGAACTTGATCAATTGCCGGACGTCATCCGCAGGGTCGATCACCAAGGCCTCACCGGTCTCCTCATCGCCGATAAGGTAACTGAAGACCATATAGTTGCCCACCTCAAATTGTCTCACTATCATGTTCCGGTTTTATCCTCGGCAGTGCGGTACACGA
>Ga0315555_1003374_pt1 | contig 10998 bp, 9 predicted proteins | sample SalMarSW160380MG_FD_202113 | JGI IMG/M metagenome (GOLD analysis project Ga0315555, IMG submission 202113) | Salt marsh sediment microbial communities from the Plum Island Ecosystem LTER, Massachusetts, United States - Salt Marsh Sediment SW1603-80 ...
CTAGGTCAGATAATTTAACGGATTTACTTTGTAAAAGTTCTTTTGGTAGTTCAATATCTTGTATGCCTTTAAGGTCAGGATCAATCTCAGGTTGGCCTGCTAATGGGGTTGCTGTTTTCTTTTTATCAGTTGTCTGAGGGCTCCATCCCACATATGTTTTCCTATGATCTGCTTCATCAAAAAAAACATGTTCTTCTTCTTTTACTTCGCTTTCTTCTAAGAACGAGTCAAAAGACTCACTAGAACTCTTTTCATCTTTTTTACCAACTATTGTTTCTTTTTCAATAGTTAATATTGGGTTGTCTTTGATATGTTCTTGAGCTAGTTCAACTGCTTTGTTTTCAACTTCGTTTCCATTTTCATCTGTATCAGTTTCGTCAGGTGTTTCCCTTATTTTTTCATCTAGTAATTTTGCTTCATCTTCATCAGGCTCTGTGGGTAGATTTTCAACGCGGAATTTAAGTTCATTAAATGGTTTTTTTTCTTCTTGATCTTGTTCTTGTTTTTCTCCTAGGGGTATTTTAGTTTTGGGGGATCTTTTTTTCTTTTTTCCAAAGAATCTATGTTTTTTTGATAGCTCAATAGCTTTGGCTTCTCCAACATCCACAGGTATATCAATGTCAACTTGATTTGATGTTGATGCGATTTTTTCATCTAATATTTTAGCATCATCATCTTCTTGGGGAAAATCAGTTTCAGATGAGGTCGTATCTGAGAAGATGAGTTTTCCATCATATTTCTCTACTAAATCACCGATTTCTTTGTCATCAGAGAGCTTTTTCTTCTTTAGAAATCGGAGTCTCTTAGGTTTCTTGGTGATTTTAGGTTTTTCTTCATGTTCTATAATTTCTGGAGTTTTTTTAGGTTCGAAGGTTTCTTCTGTTTTTTCTTCTATTTGTGGTTCTTTTTTTTCTGGTTGTGAAATAGTTTCTTCCAATGGTTTTTCTTCTAGGGGTTCTATTTTGAGTGGTGGTATTTCTTGCTTAGTTTCTGGTTCCGGAGGTAGTATGGTTTCTTCAGGTTTTTCTAGCTCAGGTGATGGTGTTTCTTCTTGTTTGATTTCTACTTTTGGCTCTAGGGTAGGTAGTTCTTCTATTTTAGTTTCGGGTACATTTTCAACTTTATCAGGGACTTCCTCAAATATTTCAGATTTAGTAGCAGGTTTTTCAACTGTTTCTGTTTCCAGAGGTTCATCTTCTCTTTTTTTACCAAGTTTTATTTTTAATTTACCAGTTTTTTTCTTAGGTTTGTTAATAACTTCATCAACTTGTTTTTCTATTTCTTCTATGGGGAGGGGTTCTTCTCCTAGGTTATCTCTGGCTTCAGATATTATTTTATCACTTAGTTCTTCATGGTCTTGATTTGTTTTTTTCTTTGAGCTTGCTTTTACATAAAAAACAGAGTCTCCTTGCTTGTTTTTTATGGAGAAGTCTTCAACGTTGATTTTTTCTGAGTCTGTTTTTTCTAGTTTTTTCCTGTTTTTTAGTATGTTATCAGCTTTTTTTTCAATTTCAGAGATATCAACTTTTTTGTTAGAAAAAGGTTTTTCAATATTTTTATCTTTTTTCAAGATAGTCCCCTCCTAGATAAAAGTAATTCTATTGAGTTTTTATACTTCCTTTTATTCCGCATCCGCATCCCTTAATTGGTTTTTTTATAGGGTTTATAGAGATAGAGTATAATCTATATCTTGTTTGACCCTATGCGCATCTCATCCGATTGTTTTTGTTATGATTAAATTGCTATTTATACCTTTCTTTTATTATTAATAGATAGTAATAGTGTTTTAGTATTTGGTAGGGTTTTTAGGTAAGTTTATTAAAGTTTTAATAAATGCGATTCCGCATTGGGCCCATGAGGTAGTCTGGATATCCTACTGGCCTTCGGAGCCGGTAACGAGGGTTCGAATCCCTCTGGGTCCGTTTTGTTTTTTCTTCTGTTGTTATTTTTTCATTATGACAAAATACCTAGAAATATTTATATATAAAAAGACACAGAGTATATCTCAGAGGAATCTGGAAAACAATTATTTTCTTCCTTTCATCTTTACCATCCACCCTTCCAGATTCCCTTCCCTTCCCTTCTCTTCCCAACATTATTGCTTTATGAAAAAAATTAAAAGAAAAAAATTAGGGGTAGTTTTAAGCGTATTTACCACGGAGTTTACGTCTCTCAACTTTTACATTTGTAGGAGCAAGGATCATTAAATTATTACCAATACCCGCGATATCCCCATTGATCTCTTTCATCATTTTCTTAAGATCATTCGTTATCCTTTTAAGTATCACTTCTTCGTCTGCAATTGGTGAAAAATCAAGGATTAAAACATTCCCACCATATACATAATCTGCGAATTCTTTTATATCCTCGTATCTCTGAATCTCGCCAACTCGGACGTACATTTGAGCTCCAGGTGTTGCAGTGCCACTTGTTTCAACATATTTTTCAAGGTCTACATATCCCTCAGCATCACCAGATTTCTTAGCACCTAAAATCTTGTTAACAATTCCCATAATAATTCTCATCTCCTGAGTGTTTTTACCTGTATTCTAAAATAAATCTGTCTTTATAAACATTTGGTAGAAAATATCATAATATGAAGAATTAAATCTTCATGTCTTTTTCTATTAGATATAGACAGTATGGATCACTGTTAGCCTGGTTAGTCAGTGATGTTGATACTGATAGGCATCCGCCTTTACAGTTTTTTCCGTATTTACAATCTTTACAACCGTTTTTTAGATTCTTTGTAGTGAATTTTCGGTTATAAGAAAACGCGTTTGCATTATTCCATATTTCCTCGATTTTATCTTTTTTGATGTTTCCTTCTATAAATTCATCTGTTAAAGAGAGACATCCTTTAATCATGCCATCGCTCTGTATGCCTAGGCCCGAGATACCTGCTTGGCATCCTCGCCATGGTGAAAGCATAATATTTGGTAGCAGAGAGGAGTTGTAACCGAAACAGTGTGCTCCTGTTATTGGTAGTTCTTTGAAGGTATATTGTTTCCTTGTTGATGATATGAAAAGTGCAGCTGCGTAGAATTCTTCTTCGGAGAGCATTTGATCTTTGGTGAAGCGGCCGATTGGAACTCCGATTTGTATTTGCCATGCGATTCCTTTGTTGAGAAGAAGTTCTCTTAGAGATGGTAGGTCTTTGAGATTTGTTTTATTTAGTGTTGTTACAACGCTTGTGGGGATATCTGCTTCTTTTAATGATTTCAGAACTCCTTTACATTTCACAAAAGATCCTTTTACTTGCCTTATATAGTCATGTGTCGCTGGTGATGCACCATCAAGACTTATTGCAATAGTATAAAGGCCTAGATATCTTAGTTTTTTAATAATTGAATCATCGATACATAAACCGTTTGAGATTATTGTTAAATCCATCCCTTGGTCTCTTATTTCACGTGAGATTATATCCCAGTCTTTCCTCATGAATGGTTCTCCACCTAGTAATGTAACTAGTTTACATTTCAGATTAGATAGTTGTCTTATGACATTCATCCATTCATTTGTAGATAGTTCATCTTTTCTCGTGTACCCTGCTGAAGAACCACAGTGTACGCATCTCATATTGCATTTCAAAGTAAGTTCAATCAATGTTGAATAAGGAACATATTTTCTGTTGAACATTTTATTAAACCTCCAAAATAATCTGGATAAAAGAGGTGGTACCGACGGGGGTAACACCTCTTCTTTTTGTTTTTAATAAAATCTCCAGATTTCTAAGAAATCCTTCATGCTAACTCCTCCATAGTGGTATCCTGGCGGGCCACTGTTGGAGAGAAAGCCGGCCAAAAAAGAGAGAGACATTATCAATAATCCTGCTAGCAACATTGTTTTTTTCTTTCTAATTGTTGCGTTTATTTCTCTTCTGTTTATATCTAATATTCGACCTGCTTTGTATATGTTGGATTTCTCTGTTTTTTTGTTGTCGACGGTCTTTCTTTTATATTGTTTTTTTTCTATCACATATTACACCTCCTTTATTTTTTCCACTAGTGAGTTTAGTGGACTCGTAAAAAAATGGGGTAAAATTGAATTGTTCAACGATGAAGTCGATCACGAGTTATCTTCGTGATACTCATTGATTCGATAAAACCAGATTGTGATAGTGTTTGTTTGATTTGATTTATTGATTTATTTGTTTTTGATATATCTGCGATGACATCCCATCGGGCTTTTTTGCCTCGTTGTGAGCTTTTTGATTCGGTCATTATGAGGTCTATTTTTTGGTCTGCGATTTTTTTTGCGATTTTTGCTAGGCATCCTGGTGTGTCTCCGAATTCTATTTCCATTTTGACTAGGTCGGTTGGTTTTCCGTATATTGGGTTGATTGTTAGTGTGTCTGTTTTTCTGTCTAGACTTATGATTACTTCGTCTCCTTCTTTTAGGTTGAGGGATTCTCGGAATTCGTTTGGTAGGACTAGTCGTCCTCGTATGTCTAATCTTACTATTGAGTTCATTTTACACCTTTTGTGGGAATTATGTGGGAATGTAATACGAGACCCAGTATATAAATATTTCCCACACCCGATATTAAAAAAAGTTAATAATTAAAAACTAAATAGAAAAATCCCACACAACATCCCCAACATAATGAACAAGCTCAACAGCTTTACCCTTATCCTCTTCAACCATCCGTTCACCAGTCATAACAGCAATACCAACAGCCAAAGGCTTACGATTCCTCTCATCACAAACCCAAACCTGATCACCCTCAGCAATACCCTCATCAGCATCCACAATACCCGGTGCCATAACATCTGCACCATTAGTGACAAACTTGACTGCACCCATATCCACAACAACAAAGTTCTCCTTTGGTTTAAACCTGTTAACACCATATAGGGTGAAAACGATTTTACCATCATGTATCATGAAACAGGGTTCATCATCTACCAGGACTATCTTTATCCCCTCGAATTCCCCGGTTTCAACAGAGGTTTTGTTACCAAAAAATTCTTGGTTAAAAGATTTCTGTAACTCATTTTGAAATTCTCTGATTTCTTTTGATTTTATTCTATGCCGGTTTTTTATTTTCATAACTATCTGTCATTTGTGTATTTGTTTTTAACGTTTTTGAGGCCCAAATGCTTATAAATAGGATATCTATTCCGACCCCCTAGGGTAAACAATATGGAAAAACCATTGAAAATATTACATTCAAGTCTTAATAACCGTGTAATAGTTGAACTACGAAGTGGACGAAGCTATCATGGTATATTAGATGGTTATGATGTTCCTCATATGAACCTTGTTTTAAAAAACACTGAGGAAATAATAAAAGGTGAATCATCTGCTAAGCATAACATGGTGATCGTTAGAGGCGATAACATTATTTATGTTTCACCATAAAAAGTTGAGGTAGATATTTTATGACTAAGGGAACAGCATCGAAGATGGGTGGCAAGAGGACTCATACGATTTGTAGAAGATGCGGTAAACATGCTTATCATATTCAGAAAAGAGTATGCGCAGCATGTGGTTTTGGTAAAACTAGTAAGATTAGGAGTTTCAACTGGTTGAAAAATAAGAACTAAAAAAGAGAATATGGGTTGGTTCAAGTTTTTTTTATGTGTCTTAAAATTATTATACCAGAGGTCTCATGACACCTTCAGTGATGCAACAAAAAAATTGTAGATTCTATTGTTATAAAAAAACTAGAACGATGAATCCTTTTAAAGCAAATAGTAATGGTAAGATTGAGCTTGTTCTTTTCGATATGGATGGTGTACTTACTGATATTATAAGCTCCTGGAAATACATCCATGATTATTTCGGCACTTGTAACGATCACTCAGTTGATGAATACCTAAAGGGTAAAATTGATGACTTGGAGTTTATAAAAAGGGATGTCCTGCTTTGGAGAGAGAATGGTAAACCTGTTACCCGGGATAGACTGGTTGAGATTTTATCAGATGTCCCATTGATGAAAGGAGCAAAGGAATGTATCAAAATAATTAGAGAAAAAAATGTGAAGACAAGTATTGTTAGCGCGGGTCTTGATATCCTCGCTGAACGAGTAGCAAGGGATCTTGGTATTGATTTTGTTTTTGCTAATGGTACTAAAGTTGATGAGAATGGTTATGTTAATGGTGAGGGTGCGTTAAAGGTTCAGCTTATGTATAAGGAGAAAACTGTGGTGGAGATTTCTAACCAGCTTGGTGTTCCTCTTAATCGTATTGCTGCTGTTGGTAATTCTTGTTTTGATATTCCTATGTTTGAGACTTGTGGCCTGGGTATAGCTTTTAACCCTGGTGATGATTGTGTACGGGATGCTGCTGATTATGTTGTAGAGGGGAATAATCTCTGTAAGATTTTACCAGTCATTGAAAAAAATATATAAAAAAAAGAGAGGAGTAAAACTGTTTTTTTATTCTAAGGGGTTGTAGACTTTTCCCATAAATAGGATGTTACTTGTTTCTTTGTGTTGTATTAGGAATATGAATGGGTGATTAGCGTTGAATTCTAGTTCTGGTGGAAGGGCGATGCCCATTGTCATCATCACTGCGGTTGCTGCTGCGGCTTCTGTGCCTTCTTCGTTTACTTCAATGAATGCTTTGTGTATTACTCTATCTATGAATAGGTCTTGTTTCCCTGTCATACCTGAGAAATCTGCGAGGGGGGTAAATGGTATGTTCATTCCCATGTTCTTTAAATAATCGTTTAGGGTGTAGTCTGTTTCCATGGTGAATTTTGGTATGTAAATATTGATATTTGTTTCTGATAGTGATTTTTTCCAAAGGGAGAGATTAATGCTATTTATGGATTGTTCAAGGTTTGTTAGATTGTTTTCTTTAGGGAGTAGTATTAGCATCGATAAGTCATCGCCTTCATAGGGTAATTCTAGGATTTGTAAATCCGTTGTTTCTGTGTAGTTAAATTCTGCGTCTTCACCGGTGATACTCATCATGGGCACCTCTACTGTGTTACCTGGTGAGACTTCGAAATCTTTTTCTGTTGTGTCATCTGGGTCAAATTGTTGTAGCCAGGATCCTTTGAAATATATCGCGTTTGTGAGAATTAAAGCTGTATAAAAAGGATCAATAGCGCTACTTGGGACTAAATCCTCGATTTTTCCATTTGTATGATCTTCAACCCATTGATTTATGATCTCAGCTGCTTGTTCAGGGTTTGTGAAATCTATCTCTGTTGCTTTACCCATATAATAGTTTTCAATGAATTTTAGATAAGAACTTAGAAATGGGTAGTTTTCCCTGACCCATAGTGCGTTAGCTGTGTGTAGTGTGTATTCTTTTTCTATGTTTAGAAGGTTGTATATTTTTCCAAAGGAGCATAGTACGGTGTCATTGTTCTGTGGGAAATTGAGTACGTTGTACATTTCATCTGCTGTTTCGTTTCGTGCTCCTTTATATGTCATTGCCAATGCGACGAAGATGCTATATGGTGAGAAAAATATGTTCTCAGTGTTGTCGCTTATTAGTTGTTTGTAGAATTCAAACGAGAATTTATTCATAGCGTTTACGAGTAGGTCTACGGTCTCATTTGTTGCATTTGTATCTACTGCGACTGGTTTTTGTTCTTTTTGGGTTACATCAGTTTTTTTATAATTTGTATCTTTATTTTGGTAGTAAATCCCTACAAATATTGCTGCGATTAATACTATAAATATTACTGTTATTCCAACAATTTTTGATTTATTCATTTTTTTCACCTTTATTTTGGTAATTGTTAAAAGTAGTATATTAATGATAGTAATTTGTTTGGGAAAAGCCGAATGATGTTAATGATTTTTTTGGAGAATTAGATTAGTTGTAATATTGTATATGGTACATTTGTTGATATTAATTTTTTCTTGGTATTTTTATAAAAATGACTATAGCAAGGGTTATTAATCTCCTAATGTTGCTATACTGGATTAATTAGTAATCTAGATATTAATGATGATAGTATTTGTCATTATTATTTAGAGGGAGTATTAACTGGTGTTAAGTTAGAGAATATCTCAATGGGTCGTGAGTTTAGAAGGGGATTTTGTTATCCCTTATGGAGAGGATAAAAAGATAAGAGAATTCATATAAAAATACTTTTATCGAAATATTTATATATTGGTCCGTCATTGGGATATAAAAACGTGCCTATGCGTTGTATAGGTACGGGGGAACACCTAATAGATTAAAAATTGTTCAAAGAGGTAAAGAATATGAAAAATGGAAAAATTATAGATCATAGACGTAAGTATAGTAAAATATTTGGTGTAAGCATAGTAGCACTATTTTTTGTAATATCTGGTTTAGTGCTATTAGCAGCACCAGTTCAGGCAGGAGGATACGATTGTGGTGACGACAACACGCCACCTGATGTATATGTAGAATTTGGAGAGCCGAAAATATGGGCTTCTGGTACAGAAGGACAAAGATGGCTGATTGGGCCTAACACGCCGGTATGGATAAATGCAACAGATGACGAAAGCGGCGTAGACTATATCCGATATACCCATGATGTAGGTGTATGGGAAAGAGTAGATGATGGAGATCCGGAAGATCTTGACCCGACTACAAATATATCTGTTGTGATTTATTTTAATGATTATAGTTGCTGGCATGAAATAGATTATGAAGCTTATGATAACTGCGGGAACTATAACGGTATTAACGCTGTAGATTTCTATGTTGATATAGATCCACCAACAACCACTTATGTTTTACTTGAACCAAATATCCCAATTACTGGCCCACCAGAAAACTGGTGCTGGATTGGTAACTGTACATGGAAATGGATAAACTCAACAGATACTGGTTGTATACCTGGTGGAGTAGGAGTAGAAATACTTTATATTGAAATAGCAACTAACCAAACCATAAATGGCAAATGGAAAATTCAACGTACTTTTGAAATTAAAGATAATGATCCAGTTGGTGATGGACCTTATAAAGATTTAGATGACACTCTTGGCGTTGTAAAAACAAAAATACATATCAACGAAAGCTGTTGGCATTGGATTAAACACTGGGCAATTGATAAACTTGGAAACTTGGAACTAGCTTATCCTGGGACTCATAAACAAGTACATAAAGTAGATGCAGTAGCACCAATGACACATCTTGAATACATGGGAGATAGCTGTGAAAACGATGAAGGTGTTTGTGTAACTACGGATACAACTATAAGTATAATAACTGTGAACGTTGGAGAAGAACCTTGTATTTATCCAGATACTATGACGTTTTTCAGAGTTTTTGTTCCTGGGGAAGGTTGGTATCCAGATGAAAACGGTCAGGGTAGCTATTACTCTTATGGCCCAAGTAGTGTTGAATACTGGAAAGATATATACTGGTATAGATATCACGAATGCCCCAAGTTAAAACTTACAGAGGAATGTAAACATTATGTAGAGTACTTTGCAAAAGATCCATTATGTAACACTGAGGAAACAAATAATGAAACAATTTTTGTTGATGAACAAGCACCATATATAGAGAAGATAGTTAATGAAGAAAACTGTTACCAAGGGCTTATTTATGAATCTATTTTTGGTGAAGACGTAGATACGTGGTGTGTAAGAGGGGATACTGAGATAGAGATTGATGCATGGGATCTTGGATGTTGTGATAAACTTGAATATGTTGGCTACCGTGTATGGTATGATGGTGGCTGGAATGGATGGAATGATATAACCACTGCGGTTCTTGACGATATTTATACGTTTAATTTCGGTGATGTAGAATGTAAACATCTATTACAGATAAAAGCAAAGGATTGTCTTGGAAACATTGCTTATGATAATGAAACATTTTATGTAGATAATCAGAAGCCTACGCTGATTAAGACTGTTGGCGATCCAAAATGTGATCATACAGATGATGAATGTGAATGTCTCGATGAGGGTGATTACTGTGTAACCACTGATACAACTGTTACTCTTGAGGCTACTGAAAATGGATGTTGTCTAGATACTGGTGTGACTATTGAGTATATGATTAATCCTAAGTTACCAACAGGTGGATATGGTTGGACTGGTTGGCAGACGTATACTATGTCTTTCAAATTCCCAGAGGAATGTGAACATCAGCTTATAGTGAGAGCATATGATTGTCTGAAAAATGGCTGGGATGATGGTGATTGGGATTATGAGATATTCTATGTAAATGATTCATCTCCTGAGATTGAGAAAATAGTTGGAACACCTAACTGTACTGGTGTAAGTGGTGCTGATTACTGTGTAAGAACAACTACACCTATCTGGTTATGGGTACACTATGACAGCTGCTGTCCATGTGAGGTAACATTCGAATACCGTGTATGGAATGAAACAGGATTTGACACAGGATGGTCAGAAGTACCATACAACGGTTGGGATTTCCATTTCGAAACTGAATGTTTCCATCACCTAGACCTAAGAGCAACTGATTGCTTTGGAAATATGGTTTACCACAATGAGACATTCTTCGTTGATGACCAGGCACCAGAGTTCATTAAAACCGTTGGTGATCCAAAATGTGATCATACAGATGATGAATGTGAATGTCTCGATGAGGGTGATTACTGTGTAACAACAGAGACTTATATCACATTGCAGTTAATTCCTAAGGGATGCTGCCCATCTGACTTTTTAGAGTACAGGATTGACTCATGGAATGGTGAAGCATGGGATATTGGAACCTGGACACCATACACAGTACAATTTAACTTCCCAGATGAATGTAAACACAGACTTGTAATTAGAGCGTATGACTGTCTTAAAAATGGATACGATGACGCGTTCTGGGATTACGAAATATTCTATGTAAATGATCAGGAACCATGGATAGAAAAAATCGTAGGAATTCCAAATTGTCCAGATCCTGACGGTGCAGATTACTGTGTAACCACTGGTACACAAATAAAACTTAAGGTTCACTATGACAGCTGCTGTCCATGTGATGCAACATATGAATACCGTGTATGGAATGAATCCGGTGCAGACACAGGATGGCTAGATTTCAGCAGCCTTAACGATCTTGGCTGTGGATGGTACGAATTCTACTT